>Ga0208180_1000119_pt1 | contig 78736 bp, 75 predicted proteins | sample MalvireepMed_s16_FD_184241 | JGI IMG/M metagenome (GOLD analysis project Ga0208180, IMG submission 184241) | Marine viral communities from the Global Malaspina Expedition - Malaspina viral metaG DeepMed_s16 (SPAdes) (version 2) | ecosystem: Environmental > Aquatic > Marine > Oceanic | place...
GCTTAGCTTCATTAATGAAACCTTGCTGAACACTCATTCAAAAGTTGCAATACATATTTCTGTTTTGCGTAACTTCTGCAAGTGCCCACACAGTTTGCTTGGCTTGATATAGTTGTTAAAGAGCGTTGCTTCTTCCGAAGCAGGGAGGCGTATTCTACACTTCCCGATGATTTCGTCAACCTCTTTTTCTGGACTTTTTGTCCGACTGACAAAACCGCCGTTGCCCGACTCAACTCAGTGAGTATCTCGTGACAACGGCGGCGAATTATAGCGATCTTTTGTGGCCTTTCAAGATCTTTTTTAAGAAAAATGATCACTTGCCTAGATCATAATCAATTTGATGACTTATTCGTCTTTATCAGACTCTTTTTTCTGTTTCTTATCGACATCGCCGTCTTGGTTAAAGTCAGCATCATCATCGTCGTCATCTCCAACGACATGCTCTAACTTCAGTTTTTTCACATTTTTAATGGTGAATACTGGCCCAGACAAGGCGTATAAAAAGAAAATAGAGAACAAAACTAAAGATGGTTGAGTAGCAACGATAACGAAAGCCAATACAATCACTAATATAACTAAGAAAGAGACTTTACCCTTCCAGTCTACATCTTTAAAAGAGTGATAACGGAAGTTTGTTACCATCAATAGGCCAGCACAAATAGTAATAATGGCTGCAATGCCACCAATATCAGAACCTTCAATACCGTATTCAGAGCCCACCCAAACTAAGCCGGAGACTATCGCGGCCGCGCTTGGAATAGCTAACCCCTGAAAGTAACGTTTATCAGAAGAGCCTAAATTCGTATTAAATCGTGCAAGTCGTAACGCACCACCAGCAACAAATATAAATGCAGCCAACCAACCTAACTTACCTAAGTCAGCAAGTGCATAGTTATACATCACAAGCGCCGGAGCCATACCAAAGGAAACGATATCCGCCATGCTGTCAAATTCAGCTCCAAAATCACTTTCGGTATTGGTCATTCTGGCGACACGTCCGTCAAGCCCATCAAAAACCATCGCAATAAAAATCGCAACAGCTGCTTCGACAAAACGCTCGTTCATCGACGCAACAATGGCATAGAAACCAGAAAACAAACCTGCCGTAGTGAATAAGTTTGGCAGTAAGTAAATACCCCGGCGTTTGCCGTTAGTATTTGAACTATCGTTACTCATGCAAAAACACTCTTAGTTATTAATAGAAAGTGAACAGGTTATCACAACAAGGCTTCGGGTAGGAAATCCCCGAGCCTTGTTGCCTCTGTTACTGACTAATCACTAGTGCTTCATTCTCAACACTGACTTTTATCGGTTTAGCAGGTTGAATCTCTCCGGATAAGATTTTCTGCGCTAACGGATTCTCAAGTTCATGTTGAATCGCTCTTTTCAGAGGTCGCGCCCCAAATACCGGATCAAACCCTGTACGAGCCAGATGCGCTAACGCATCATCATCGACTTCAATCTCAAAGTCTTTCTCTTCCAGGCGCTTAAACAGCAGCTGTAACTGGAATTGAGCAATCGAGCGTATCTCAGCTTCACCCAATGGATGGAATACCACGGTGTCATCAACCCGGTTAATAAACTCAGGTCTGAAATGACGCCCCAATACTTCCATGACTTCCGCTTTCATTTGTTCGTACGTATGCTCTTTCGCATGCTCTTGTATGAGATCAGAGCCCAAGTTCGATGTCATAATAATCACGGTATTTTTAAAATCGACCGTGCGACCCTGTCCATCTGTTAGGCGACCGTCATCCAATACCTGAAGCAATATGTTGAATACATCCGGATGGGCTTTCTCTACTTCGTCAAGCAAGATGACAGAATATGGTTTGCGACGCACCGCTTCCGTTAAATACCCCCCTTCTTCATAACCTACATAACCCGGAGGTGCACCAACTAAGCGAGCTACGGAGTGCTTCTCCATAAACTCAGACATATCAATTCGAACCATCGCATCGTCTGTATCGAACATAAAATTCGCCAACGCTTTGGACAACTCAGTTTTCCCCACACCGGTTGGACCCAGGAATAAAAATGAGCCTATAGGTCTGTTTGGATCACCCAAGCCCGCGCGCGAACGACGAATGGCATTTGCGACTGCCTCGACCGCTTCGTTTTGTCCGACAACACGATTATGCAGGTTATCTTCCATATGAATGAGTTTTTCACGCTCACCCTCAAGCATTCTTGCAACAGGAATACCGGTCCAACGCGACAGTACATCGGCAATCTCTTCGTCGGTTACGCGGTTTTTCAGCAAGCTCATGTCCTGCATTTCGGCCTGCAGAGCCAAGTCTAACTGACGCTCCAATTCAGGGATACGCCCATACTGAAGCTCCGACATACGGTTTAAGTCCCCTGCTCGGCGGGCAATATCCATGTCGGTACGCGCTTGTTCAAGCTGAGCTTTAATGTGCTGAGTGCCCTGCACGGCCGCTTTTTCAGAATTCCAGACTTCCTCTAACTCTTTGTATTTGCGTTCTTGGTCGTCTAACTCATCATGCAAGGTTTCCAAACGCTTTTTACTAGCATCGTCTTTTTCTTTCTGCAGCGCCTGACGCTCCAACTTAAGCTGAATAATGCGACGCTCTAACCGATCTAAATCTTCTGGTTTAGAGTCGATCTGCATACGGATACTCGATGCTGCTTCGTCAATTAAATCAATGGCTTTATCCGGCAGCTTGCGATCACTGATATAACGATGCGATAAAGATGCTGCTGCAACTATTGCAGGGTCAGTTATCTCTACCGAATGATGCAGCTCATAACGCTCTTTCAAGCCTCGCAAAATCGCAATGGTGTCTTCGACTGTTGGTTCGTCAACCAATACCTTTTGGAAACGGCGCTCTAACGCAGCATCTTTCTCTATATACTGGCGGTACTCATCGAGCGTTGTCGCGCCAACACAGTGAAGCTCGCCGCGCGCAAGCGCCGGTTTCAGCATGTTGCCTGCGTCCATTGCACCTTCAGCTTTACCAGCACCGACCATGGTATGGAGCTCGTCGATAAAGAGAATAATTCGACCCTCTTCTTTAGACAGTTCGTTCAATACCGCTTTGAGTCGCTCTTCAAATTCCCCACGAAACTTTGCACCCGCAAGCAGAGAGCCTAAATCGAGCGATAACACTCGCTTGTGTTTTAAGCCTTCGGGCACTTCTCCGTTAACAATTCGCTGCGCTAAGCCTTCAACAATCGCGGTTTTACCCACCCCCGGCTCACCAATAAGAACCGGATTGTTTTTTGTACGACGCTGTAACACCTGGATAGTCCGGCGAATTTCTTCGTCCCGACCAATGACAGGATCAAGTTTGCCCTGCTCGGCGCGCTCTGTTAAATCAATCGTATATTTATCGAGAGCCTGGCGTTGCTCTTCAGCGTTCGGATCATCTACTTTTTGACCATCTCGAATATCATTAATCGCTTTTTCCAGCGCATCTCGCTTTATGCCCTGCGCTTTAAATATTTCACCCAACTTGCCCTTGTCTTCCGTTGCGGCTAGCAAAAAGAGTTCAGAAGAAATATAAGAATCATTACGCTTCTGTGCGTATTTGTCGCACAAATTGAGTAACTGTGCAGTCGCCTGAGAAAGCTGGACGTCCCCACCGGTACCTTCCACTTGCGGCAATGCATCCAAGGCTTTGGACAAGCTTGCTCTGAATTGTGGGATATCGATACCCAACATCGTAAATAATGGACGGACTGAGCCGCCATTCTGGTCTAGCAATGCCTGCATTAAGTGCACAGGCTCAATAAATTGGTGATCACGACCCAGCGCTATAGATTGCGCATCGGCAATCGCCATTTGAAATTTACTGGTAAATTTATCGTGTCTCATGGTACTACCTCATTTAAATCTTTCGTTGAGTTAAATGTGGGTACTTTTTGGGCGTTTTCAAGTTTTTAGCCGTTATTTTCGCCAAATAATTGACGCAAATCGGGCTGCCGCTTTTTCCTTACGCCAGGAGTACCATAATTCAGAGTGGGTCACAGTACATTCATAGCTCTGAGTAATAGCAGTAATACCAAACTGGCGGCAAATCATTTCCGCAATACCGGGCAAGTCCGCTAACCATTTTGCTCCAGCCGCCTTGAAAAACGGTTTCGCGTCAGAGTTAATCGAGACAAACGCATCGAAAACATCCTGACCAACTTCAAACGCATCTGGGCCAATCGCTGGACCTATCCAAACACTTAAACTCGATGGATCTGCAGAGAACTTTTCTAATGCCTTTTGCAACACGCCATCTGCCAAACCTCGCCATCCAGCATGAATTGCCGCTATTTCTTTTCCATCGGAGGAGCAAATAAGAATAGGCAGACAGTCTGCGGTCAATACTGCACATACACTGCCCGGCTGAGAACTATAAGCAGCATCCGCTATGCTTGTTTTAAAAGGCCATGACAACACATTGCTCGTATGTTGTTGCTGCAACCACACCACGGAATGAGGTAGCGATAATTCACGCTCTAAACGGCGTCGTCTCAACAGCACAGCAGCTGGATCATCGCCCACATGAACCGCTAGGTTGCCAAACGCCCTTGTTGTAATTGCAACACCAACATTGTCAGGCAGCGTCCAATTAGGATGAAAAACGTTTTGCGTCACGCTTCAACTCTTCAATTAAATGTTCGAAGTCGTCTGGGCGGTCAACGTGGAACTCAAGCCATTCACCCGTAATGGGATGATGTAACCCCAGAGAAGCGGCGTGCAAAGCTTGCCGGTTAAAATTTCTCAAAGTTTGTAAGAATTGATCATCGGCTTGTTTCGGCGGGCGCGGACGGCCTCCATAGGTTAAATCGCCAACCAGCGGATGTTTGATATGTGCCATGTGCACACGAATTTGATGCGTTCGCCCTGATTCCAGACGCAAGCGCAACAAGGTGTGAGCTCGATAGCGGTCTAACACTCGATAATGAGTCACTGCGGGCTTTCCGGACTGAACCACGGCCATGTGCGTCCGTTTCGTTGGGTGGCGTCCAATGGGCTCGTCGACCATCCCGCCTGCTGTCATCACGCCGTTACACACGGCCTCATACTCGCGTGTAATTTCACGCGCCTGCATCATGGACACTAATTGTGTCTGCGCAGGTACCGTACGTGCAACCACCATCAACCCGGTTGTATCCTTGTCCAACCGGTGAATAATACCGGCTCGTGGCACCAAATCGAGTTGTGGATCATAATGCAACAAACCGTTGAGCAGAGTTCTATCCGGCGCTCCGGCTCCTGGATGAACTACCAGACCTGCCGGCTTATTAATCACCAAAATGCCATCGTCCTGATAAACAATATCCAACTCTACCGGCTGCGGAATGTGACGCTCTTCACTTTCAATTTCCGCATCCACGGCCACTAACATGCCGGTCTCGACTTTCTCGCGGGGCTTCTTCACGACCTCGGCATCAACCGAAACCTTCTCCTCGGTTATCCACCCTTTTAAACGAGAGCGAGAATAGTCCGGGAACAACTCAGCAAGTGCCTGGTCTAATCGTTTTCCTGTTAATGACTCAGGAACAATAGCTTCTAATTCAATACGTTTATTCATATATTCGGTTTCGACTGTCAAAGCCTTAAAGGCTGCGTTAGAATGCAAGAATATGCTAGTGTAACGGTTTGCCCGTGCAGCGCCAAAAAAATATAGGGAATACTGCTAAATATGTTAAGTAAACAACTCGGCCGACACATTGTATTATCCACAGCTCTTTGCTTTATGGCTGTTGGTTGTTCGAGCCAACCTGACGAAGAGCAACAAGTTGCTAAAACCCAAATTGAGTCACTTTACGAGCAAGCTCGTGAAAGTATGGCGGCAGGTAACTTTAATTTAGCTCAAGAGCAGCTGTCGAATCTGAACCGACGCTTCCCGTTTGGTCCTTACGCGCACCAGGTGCAACTCGACCTTATTTACTTGCACTACAAGTTAGATAACACAGAAGAAGCACTAGCCGCGATTGATCGCTTTATTAGCCTTAATCCGAATCATAAAGACATTGATTACGCCATGTATATGCGTGGTCTGGTCAACCAGCGCGCTGAGCACAACGGTATTCATGCAATGTTTGGCGTTGACCGCTCTGACCGCGACTCTTCAATGGCTGAAGAAGCGTTTAAGGACTTTGCAGAATTAGTTCGCAAATACCCGGACAGTGAATATGCGGCCGATGCAAAAAAACGGTTAGTCGCTATAAAAAGTCGTCTGGCGAAAAAAGAATTAGCTGTTGCTCAGTATTATATGGATCGCCAAGCTTATTTAGCGGCGGCCAATCGAGGGCGCTACATTCTGGAGCACTTTTCTGACACGCCAGAAGTGGAAAACGCTTTAGCGATGATGGTAGAAAGTTACGATCAGTTAGATTTACCAGAGTTACGCGAAGACGCTTTGAAAGTGTTAAGAGCTAACTTCCCGGGGAATCAGTTAGTCAGCAATTAATGAGAAAGGCGCGGTTGTTTAAACCGCGTCTTCATTTTCCTCACCGGTTCGAATGCGAATGACTCGTTCAATATCGGTAATGAAGATTTTGCCATCACCTATTTTGCCGGTTTGAGCGGTTTCCATAATGGCCTCAATACACCGCTCGACATCATCATCGCCAACGACCACTTCTAATTTTACCTTTGGCAAAAAGTCGACCATATACTCTGCACCACGATACAGTTCAGTATGACCTTTCTGACGACCGAAGCCTTTAACCTCAGAAACAGTCATGCCGGCAATACCGACCTCAGATAACGCTTCTCTCACGTCATCTAGTTTGAAAGGTTTTATAATGGCTTCAACTTTTTTCATAACGCTTCCCTATTGCCCTTGTCGTTGCAATTCATAGCGATAATGACTGGTAATAGGATAACGGCGATCTTTGCCAAAGTTTCTTGGTGTCACTTTCGGACCCATCGCTGATTGTCGCCGTTTGTATTCGTTCAGGTCGACCAATCGAACCACCCGGCGAACATCTTCTTCGCTAAACCCTGCAGCAACAATATCCGTTACTGACCAGTCTCTCTCTACATACAATGCCAGAATTCGGTCTAAATCGCCATAGTCAGGCAACGAGTCTGAATCGACTTGGTCCGGCGCTAATTCCGCTGAAGGCGGACGGTCTATCACTCGCTGAGGGATACAGTCGCCTAATGTGTTTCGATATTCAGCCAACTGATACACCAACAATTTAGGCACATCCTTTATCGGCGCGAAGCCTCCGCACATATCTCCATAAAGCGTTGCATAACCCACAGCCATTTCACTTTTATTACCCGTTGTCAGCACCAACGACCCGGTTTTATTCGACAGCGCCATAAGCAACACACCACGACAACGTGATTGTAAGTTTTCTTCCGTTGTATCGGTTTCCGCGCCTTTAAAAAGCGGCGTTAATTGCTGCATGAACTGATCGAACATTGGCTCAATAGGCACTGAGTCATATTGAACGCCAAGCGTATGCGCCTGCTTTTCAGCGTCTTCAAGACTCATGTCCGAGGTATACCGGAAAGGCATCATCACGGCCTGAACTTTATCGGCACCCAACGCATCAACAGCGATAGCCAGGGTTAATGCCGAATCAATACCGCCAGACAAGCCTAACACGACACCTGGGAATCCATTTTTCGTGACATAATCTCTAACTGCTAAAACCAGAGCTTCATACACATTGGCTAAGTCATTTTGCGACTCACGTGGAGGACAGGTCTCACAATGAAGTTTCCCGTTTTTATAACTCAAACTTGTTAGCGTTGTATGACAATGCGGCAGCTCGGCCAGCAATTGACCATCGTCATCCATCACAAGAGAATGTCCATCGAAGACCAGCTCGTCTTGTCCACCACAGTTATTCAAGTACACAATGGGCTTGGACGACTCCGATACGCGTTGTCTCAATACACCCAAACGTTGCTCATGCTTATTCAGCTCATAAGGCGACGCGTTTATCGATAAGACAAAATCAATATCGTCTTCAGCCAATCGTTGTAATGGCTCGGGATGCCACAAATCTTCACATATTTGTAGGCCAATGCGGACGCCGTGCCACTCAAACACCTGACTTTCATGACCCGGAATAAAGTAACGCTGCTCGTCAAACACACCATGATTAGGTAAACGCTGCTTGAAGTAACGTAATAAGCATTCACCGCGATGCAGCACCGACATGGCATTAAAAAGTTCGCCACCAACATGCTGTGGGTGTCCGACAATAACCACACAGTCAGACGCTGCTGCGCTAATTTGCTCCACGGCGTTGTCGACAGCCTGACTTAAATCGTTTCTTAACAGTAAGTCTTCTGGCGGGTACCCCGTAATGGCCAACTCAGGGAACACGATAATGTCGTGTTGCTGACCCTGCTCACGAATGGTTTTTAAAATTAATGCGGTATTGTTGTGAATTGCGCCAACGGTAAAGTCCAGTTGCGCCAGGCACAAATTAAGTTCAGCCATAACTGCTTCCAATTTAACCACTGCCGACATCGGCACGAATGGTGGCGAATGATATAGCAGCGTTGTTAGTAGCGCAAATCTTCGGGAATTGGTGACTCGCTGTCTGGCTTTTTCGGACGTTTCGCCTGACCTTGCTTAAACAGGCGCAACTGATACACATAGGCAAGAATTTGTGCGACAGCAACAAACAGCCCCTGCGGAATTTCTTTCTCCAGCTCCGTAGTGTGGTAAACAGAGCGCGCCAATGCGGGCGACTGCACTAATGGAATATCATACTCCAAAGCAATTTCACGAATTTTCGCCGCTGTCTCGTCAGTACCTTTCGCTAACAGCACAGGCGCTTGCGAGCCTCCGTCTTCATACTTTAGCGCCACCGCATAATGCGTCGGGTTGGTAACGACCACATCGGCTTTAGGCACTTCCTGCATCATGCGGCGATTCGCCATTTCCATCTGCAAGCGACGAATACGACCTTTGACTTCCGGACTCCCCTCTGTGTCTTTATGCTCGTCTTTCACTTCCTGCTTGGTCATGCGCAAGTCTTTATTGTGTTTCCACAACTGAAACGGCGCATCAATCACCACAATCAAAAAGATTGAGCAACACAGTAATAAGAACATCCACAGCAAGATATCCAAAGCGTGAGCCATCATATTCGGCATTTGGCCCATCGACATTTGCAGGATGTCGACAAACTGCCACTTCAATAAGAAGAATGCCGAAACGGCAACAACTGAGAACTTAGCTATCGCTTTAACAAGCTCTACCAATGCCTGAATACCAAACATGCGTTTAAAGCCATTAAGGGGGTTCATGCGACTGAACTTGGGCGCCATCGCTTTGGTCGAGAAGGAAATACCACCCAGCCAGCTGTTCCCGAAAAAGGTCGCCACTAAAACAAAGGCGAAAATAATCAGTACCGGCCACATGATAAAGCCGAAGGCAATACCAAAGGCTTCGTAAATTTTGGTGGTATCAAAGGCCTGCTGACGATCGATAGTAAACATCGTTTGGAAGACGCTGCGGGCGCCCTCATACAGCCAGTCCCCAAACCACATAAAAGCAATGGCGGCGCTCACCAGTACAAACGCCGTACCCATTTCTTTGGAGCGCGCAACCTGGCCCTTTTCGCGGGCCTGCTGTTTTCGTCGCTCCGTGGGGTCTTCTGTGCGTTCCTGATCAGTCTCTGCCATTACTCTCTACCTTATCCTGGAGTCTAGCTACACTGAGAGCCAATAACTGTGCACATCACGTCAATTGCACGTTGCCATTGGTTTTCAAAATGGAAAATAAAGCCGCCCATGGTGAGCCATAGTACAACTAAGCCACTTACCATAGTAATTGGAAAGCCTATCGCGAAAATATTAAGCTGCGGCGCTGCTCTTGTCATTACGCCGAAACCTAAATTAATGAGTAAAATAGCAATAACACCGGAGAGCATCGCGGCTAAAGCGGCTGAGAACATCACCGCACCATATTCAGCAATCGCCATAAAAGCATCAGCATCCAGCCCGGTCATGCCAACGGGCACAGCCTCAAAACTGGCCATTATCATGTGGATCATCAGTAAATGACCGTCAAAGGCTAGAAATACTAAACTGGCAAGCATTAGAAAAAATTGCGCAATAACCGGTACCTGCTGGCCATTCGTGGGGTCAACCATCGACGCAAACCCCAAACCAATCTGCATAGCTATAACCTGGCCGCCAAGTACAAATATTTGTAGGAAAAGCAGCGATACCAGCCCCAAGGCTACACCAATAACCACTTGTTGCGCGGTCACTAAAAAACCACCCACTGATGTCATTTCAACACCAGTTGACACCTCAGGTAATGCAGGGGAAACCGCCAGTATGATGGCTAACGACAGGAAAACTTTAATACGCGCGTTAACTAGAGTGCCGGAAAATAGCGCCATACTGCCTATCATGGCGGAGACCCGTGTTAACGGCCAGAGATGTTGCTCTAGCCACTCCAGGACAACAGAAGTGACCAAGTCCATTAGCCAACCACTTCAGGAATCCGATTAAACATTTCGATGGTAAAGTCCATCACCGTTTCGGTCAGGAAATGCCCCCCAAGACCGATAACAGCAAGCGTCACTAATAAACGAGGTAAGAAACTTAAGGTCTGTTCGTTAATTGAGGTGGCGGCCTGAAAAACAGCAACCACTAACCCGACCAACAACCCGGGCAAAATGATGAATGCCACCATAATCACAATAGTTTTCAGCGCTTCCTGAAAAATATCCAAAAACATTTCTGGTGACATACGTCCTCCTAGACCCCGAAACTTCCGGCCAGCGTACTCATGGTCAGACTCCAGCCATCCACTAACACAAATAACATCAGCTTAAAGGGAAGTGACACAATCATTGGCGATAACATCATCATACCCATGGCCATAAGAACACTGGCGACCACTAAGTCGATGATTAGGAATGGAATAAACAGCATAAAGCCAATTTGGAAGGCCGTTTTGAGCTCTGAGGTAATAAAAGACGGGATCAAAATAGACATCGGCACGTCTTCTGGCGCTTCAATGCCCTCTTCACCAGAAATATCAATAAAGGTTTCCAGATCAGTTAACCGTGTTTGCGCCAGCATAAAGGCTTTTAACGGTGCTTTGGCTCGGTCAACGGCTTCCAGTGACTGAATTTCTTCATTCATATAGGGCTGCAAAGCTTTGTCATTAATTTCATTCAGTACCGGCGACATAATGAAAAAACTCAAAAACAATGCAATACCCAATAACACCTGATTCGACGGTGACTGCTGTAAACCTATAGCCTGGCGCAGTATCGCCAAAACAATAATAATTCGAGTGAAAGACGTCATCATAATGACCATTGCCGGTATAAAGGTCAGCGCGGTCATTATCGCGAGAATTTGCAGTGTTACTGAGTACTCTTGAGTGCCGTCAGGATTAGTTTTGACGGTCACCGCGGAAAGATCCTGCCAGGCTAAAGCTTGCTCAGGTATCAGCAAAAACGCCGTAAATAATATGAGATACCACCAGCGGTTCATTGTTCTTGTTTTCCTTCCAGGTTGATATCGGACGGTAGTTCTTTTAAACAGTCAATGCGCTGCTGGGTAACACCTAACAACAGTTTTTCGCCCCCAACATCGACAATGACCAAGCGCTCTTTGGCGCCTAAGGACACGCTACTTAGCACTTTCATACCCGAAGCGCCCTGAAATTTCAGGTTAAACCGTTTTAACAGTGACGCCAATACAACAATGACCACTAAAACGGCAAAAAGCGCCAATACCATGGCGCCTATATCATTACCGGACACTATTGCTTTTTGCTCGGTTTGGGCAAGTGCCGTCACCGGCAGCGCCAGCAAACTAACGAAGCTTGCGAATACGCTCAATTTGACTAATAACATCGGTTAATCGTATCCCGAATTTATCATTAACAACAACCACTTCGCCGTGCGCAATCAAGGTACCATTCACCAAAACATCCAAGGGTTCCCCAGCAACACGTTCTAATTCAACAACAGAGCCCTGATTCAGCTGAAGTAAGTTACGAATGCTTATTTGGCTACGCCCTACTTCCATTGAAATAGTGACCGGAATATCAAGAATTGCATCCAGTTTACGCTTCTCTTCTTCACCAACCGGCGCATCTTCGTTAAGCTCTTCCAGCTCTGCGGTTTGCACGTTGTCCATGCCTGAATGACTGGCATTACTTGGCTTTTCGCTTTCCGATGCATCGCCCTCTGAAGACTCTTCATCTTCTGCAGCTGCCTGTTCAGCCATTGCTGCTTCCCAGTCATCCATATCTTTATCGTCGTTACTCATTTTGCAACCTCACTTTCTAAGCAGCAATTATTATAAATCAATGTCTTCTTCTAACTGTTGAAGCTCAGCATCTCCGCCTATTCGGCGACCACCACGCGTCAACATGTGAATATCGGATTTGACGGTTTCCGGACGTTTAATTTTATCCGAAATTTTCAACGCCACATTGTCTCTTGAGCGCCCCATTTTCGCATGGAACGTTGGTAAGTCCTCTATCAGAACGGTTAAATCATCCGGCACTTCCAGAGGAATAACGTCGCCTTCCTGCAAGTCCATGACTTCCCGTAGCGACATTTCGGTTTCCGCAAGTTTCGCAATCATTTCAACCGGAACGTCCATAATTTCATCACGCAGCGCTTTACTCCAGCGCATATCGGTATCTTCTTTGTCTGACTGAACACCGGCGTCTAGCAGCTCTCGGATAGGCTCAAGCATGGAGTACGGTAAGGCAATATGGAAGTCACCACCGCCACCATCAAGCTCAATATGGAACGAGCTTATGACAATAACTTCTGTCGGACTCACAATGTTAGCCATAGCCGGGTTTACTTCGGAATCCAGATACTCAAAGCCGACATCCATGACCGGAGCCCAGGCTTCTTTATAGTCCTCAAAGACCAACTTCAGCAGCATTTGAATAATACGGCGTTCAGTCGGCGTAAACTCACGACCTTCTATTTTTGCATGATAACGACCATCGCCACCGAAGAAATTGTCGACCAAAATAAAGACCAGACGAGCTTCCATAGTTATCAGCGCAGTACCTTTAAGCGGACGAAAACGCACCATGTTCAAACTCGTTGGAACAAACAGTGTATGCACATACTCGCCGAATTTAATCATTTGCACACCGTTAATGGAGACCTCGGCAGTACGACGCATCATATTGAATAAGCTTACGCGCATATGACGAGCGAACCGTTCATTAACGATTTCGAGAGTTGGCATACGCCCACGAACAATTCGGTCTTGCGACGAAAAGTCATAGTCGAGCGCATCCGCCGAGGCTTCTTGCCCCTCCGAATCCTCTTCTTCTACGTCGTCAACGCCGTGTAAGAGTGCGTCAATTTCGTCTTGTGATAGTAAGTCGCTCACAGCCATAGTTGCTCACTTATTGCATTACCAAACTGGTAAATAAAACTTGTTCGACGACGGGCTTCCCGGTCACTTCCTGAAGTGCACCTCGCACTTCCGTTAACGCTAATTCGCGCAATTGTCCTTTGCCTTCCGCCGTTTTTAATCGGTCTGCCGTCGATGATGAGAACACTTCATGTAACGTGCCTTCAATCAACGGGATATGTTTTTTCGCCAGCTCTTCGTTTTCCTCACCGCGTACCATTAATTGCGCTTTTATCTGCACCGTCCGCTCTCTTGAGTCTCCCGGCACGATAAACACAAATGGACGCGGCATACCAACATACAGCGCATTGCCAATTTCAGGAGCTGACGCGTTCTCAAAATCATTACTTGTCTGCTCCGGCGCGCGCTCTGGCGCTTGTTCATTCGACGAAGTTCCGCCAAAGAGCCACAGGACCAATACAACTGTAGAAATCAGTACCAAGCCTATAACGCCGAACAGTATCAGCTTTTTCTTCTTACCGCCTTTGCCTTCCTGCTCTTCGTTTTGCTCTGTATTATTGTCTTCAGCCATCTTGCTTTCCTTGGGTCAACGCTATATCGGTCTTTATGTTGTTACTATAGCCTGAATAGGCCTCCAACGTCACCGTTATACGTAAAAATCCACGCGGCCATCGGTCACAACCTGACCATCCTGCAAGGCGATTTCAGATTCCTGCGTCCAGTGTTCAGCTTCCGATCCTGAGGCATTTTCACCGTCGCCTGTATCACTACCATCCCTAGCCTGCTCACCGACCTGAGTATCCGCTAAGTTCAGGCCTTGCTGCTCCATCATTTCCCGCAAACGCGGCATTGCCGATTCTATCGCTTCACGGGCTTGCGCATTTTGCACCTGGAACTGAACCGTTGTCTGCTCACCGCTCACGTTCACTCGTATCTGTACGTTACCAAGTTCAGGCGGGTCAAGCCGTATATCAGCCCGCTGAATGTTTTTGCTCATCATAATATTGATGCGCTCTTGCAGTTTTTGTGACGCTTCAGTCTGCTGCAAATCTAACGGTCTTTGCAGTGCCTGCAAAGTATTCGCCGAACTGCTTTCTGATGCTGCTACAGTTCCTTGAGCCGTCGACACCATTTGACCTTGTATTGCTTTGGCGGCTCCAGCATCAGACAACGCATCGACTGTGTTTCTGAACGCTTGATTCACCTGGGCATTTTCGGCCGTTTTAGTCGCCAACTCACCATCAGGTTTCAACGCTTTGTCGCCTTTTACCTGACCGTCAGCGGCAAGCTCAGCTTTAGTATTTTTATCCGCTTTCGCTAACTGCTCGGCCCTGGGTTCGCTTTGACCTTTGTTTGAGTCTGTCGCGCTTATCGCAAATTCCGCTTTACCAGACTTCGCATCAGTCGAAGCTCCTACCGCCGATGCCTTATCACTACTTTGTTTCAGTGTTTGTCTTAAATCGGCAATCAGTTGTTCTGCTTTAGTCGCCTGTTCTTTCGTCAGTGATTCTTTATTGTCAGACGCTCCTGCCATTAACTGACGAAGCTCTGCCATTAATTGTTCCAATTTGCCACGTTCTTTGCCCGTAAGCGCCTTAGCATCCGTATTGCCGTTCTCTTTCAGCGCCGCTAACTGGGCTTCCAGTTGTTTCATTAACTGTGCAGGATCAGAACTTTTTTGTGACTCCTGCTTTGATTCAGGTGCGACGTCTCGTAGTGCGGCCAACAACGCATGTGATACCTGCTTATTAGACTCTTTACCAACCAACAATTTATCCGCATCGGACTTAGGCATCATGGGTTCAAGCAATTGCACAATGAACTTTTGATCGGCTGCATCAGCACCGCCCTTGGCAATCGCATTTAATTGCTCCATCAACTGCTGTTTCTGCTCGTCGGTCATTTTTGCCAACATACTTTCGGCAAGACTTTGCCGTTGTTCAGCCGAAAGCTCTTTTTGGTCACCTTGCTGATGACTGAGTTTATCCACAAACACAGCCAGTAACTTTTCAAGGTCAGCGTCGCTCAGTTCGATATCGCCGGTTTTCTCCAGCTGCGTTTCATCAATACTGACCACCGCAGCAACCTCATCGGACGATAACTCTGCTTCTCCCTCTTCGCTGGACACTTCGGCCATCTGTTGTTGCATTTCCTGCAATAACTCAAACAGATTACTTTCCACCGGTCCGCCAACATTCCGACGCCCTTCATCACCAATCGCTTTCTTGATACTGGTTTGCTCCGGTGTCAGCTTTACTTGCTGGAACTCTTTGCCTTTCTCGGTTTGTTGCATCATCAAACGAGAAAACTCGCCTTCCGCGCTATCGCCTGCGCCAAGAGAAAGCTCTTTCCCCAAAGCTTTGCCACCCGCTTTGCCGCCGGTGCGGACAAAGTTTTCCGTTGATTCTGTTAAATTCAGCAGCTGTTGCATAGTTTCATGTCCTGAATAACTGACTTGCTCAAAATAAAGCAAGAAGCGTTCCAACTATTTGCGTCAGGCTTTTTTATCCCGAATAAAGCGTTGACTGGAAAAGTCGTCCAAATTCTTTTGCTCTTTGCGTGCTTGCACCTTTTGCGCACGTTTTTCTTTTTCTTTAATCAGATGCTCGATAGATTCTCGTTTTCGACGCTGCGCCAACCACCGCTCTTTACGCTGAGCCAACACCTGCTGCAACTTAACAACTTCGTGGTGCAATTGTTCAACACCCTCATCGAGTTTGCCGACAAACGCATGGTATTGGCTCACCTGCATCGACTGAATGCCGCCCTGACCCCGCTGTTGTAGCTGATTCAAGTAGTCGAGTCGGTATTTTGACATGCCGTCCAGTCGCATCTGGTTATCCTGAACCTGCTGCTGCACCTCAACAAAGTCTTTTGCGGTCTTATCTTCACGCTGTTGTTCCAAGTCCAGCAGCATTTTTAGTTGGCTTAATTCGGCCATTTATCTAGCTACCGGCTGACTGTTGCTGATTCGGATGAATTAATTGATTCAGTTCCAACAAGCTCTCATCGTAGCTAACCACCTGTTTCATTGGCTGTTGAAGAAACTGAGCAACTTTTGGCTGCATTGCAATGGCTTGATCAATAGCCGGATCACTTCCGCGGGTATAGGCGCCAATAGAGATAAGATCTCGGTTACGACGATAATTCGAATACCACTGACGCACCTGAATGGCTTGTTTCATGTGCTCTTCAGAAACCACTTGCGGCATCACCCGGCTAATGGAAGCTTCAACATCAATGGCCGGGTAGTGACCGGAATCTGCCAGCTCACGGTTTAAAACGATGTGTCCATCAAGAATGGCTCGCGCTGAGTCCGCAATCGGATCCTGTAAGTCATCACCTTCGGTTAAAACGGTGTAAAACGCAGTGACAGAGCCTTGCCCGTCGCCGCCGTTACCCGCACGCTCGACAAGTGCCGGCAGTTTGGCAAATACAGACGGTGGATAGCCCTTGGTTGCCGGGGGCTCACCAACCGCCAGGGCAATTTCACGTTGCGCCATGGCGTAACGAGTGAGTGAGTCCATTAGCAGCAAAACGTTTAAACCTTGGTCACGGAAATACTCCGCTACTTGTGCTGCCGTTTCACAACCGCGCAAACGAATAAGGGGAGACTGGTCAGCCGGAGCGGCGATAACCACGGCCTTTTCGAGACCCTCTTCTCCCAGTATCTCTTCAATAAACTCTTTGACCTCACGACCCCGCTCACCAATCAGACCAACAACAATGACATCAGCGTTAGTGCCTCGGGTCATCATGCCAAGCAACACACTTTTGCCAACACCACTGCCGGCAAACAGACCCATACGCTGACCCTGTCCGACGGTTAAGCAAGCATTAATTGCTGTCACACCAACATCCAGTGGTTGTTTTACCTGGCGGCGATTCAATGGGTTCATGGGTTTACTGCGGTAGGTTTTACCGTCAGAAAAAATAGGGCCTTTGCCGTCGAGTGGCTCTCCACGCGCGTCAATAACCCGTCCGAGTAACTCCATGCCTAACGGCAGTTGGTTCTTCCGGCTTAAGGGGCGTACGCGAGCTCCGGGAACCACACCTAACGCGTCCTCCGTTGGCATTAAATAACTAATATTACCTTCAAAGCCCACGACTTCGGCTTCAATATCGCCACTGGCTGCTTCGACAGCGACACTTGAGCCGACAGGGGCGCGACAGCCGACCGCTTCAAACATTAGGCCAACAACGCGAGTTAAATAGCCCGATACCGCCACCGACGGCTTTTCAATACGCTGGCGTTTTTTTCGAAGTTCTTGAATCAGTGTCTCTGATGCGCCCATCGGTTACCCCTTAACGCGGCTGAAGACATCTTCCATACGAGTCTCTAAGCTGTAATCAATGGTCGAGCTCTCGGTGGTCACACGACAACCACCGCGCTCCAGCAATTCATCTTTGTTCAGCAACCAGCCTTTTTCTTTCAGCTCAGACTCACTGTAAACCGACTCAATAAGCTCTATGTCGTCTGGGTTTAAGTGTATAACCACTCGCTGATCGGTGACTGGTAATACCGATACTGCCTCGCGAACGGCATTGACTATCATATCTTTCGAGTGCTCAGCCGCATCCAGACAAATGACACGGGTCAGTTCGCTGACCATATCAATGAGCTCTTCCTGCACCGCTTCGGTAATACGTTCATTCGGCGTCGACAAACTTTGTAGCAAAGCATCAAGCTTTGTTCGTTGTTCTTCTATAACCTCGTTACCGGCCGCTATACCTTCTTCTTTACCGGCTGCAACACCTTCTTCTTTGCCGGCTTCATAACCTTCGTCGTAGCCTTTTTTGAGGCCGTCTGTGCGACCGTTTTCAAAACCTTCCTGATAGCCCTCATCGCGAGCTGCCTGACGAATTTCTTCCAGCTGTTCAGCGGTTAACGGCTGCAACTCTTCTTCGTCATTGTCGTCCGCTTCCGGCGGCTCATACTGCCAGCGTTTTGGTTTGTTTAACGCATTTACCTGGGACCCTTCGCGCAGTTCCTGCGAGGTCATGTCCGGTAAATCCCAGTGACTGAAATGCGTATTGTCGTCGCGGTTGTCGCTCATACAGCTTTAATCCTTATAGGAACTCTTCACCGCCGCCACCGCCAAGCATCATTTCGCCAGCGTCAGCTAATCGACGGGCCGCCGCAAGAATATCTTTCTGCGCCGCCTCTACGTCACTAATACGTATAGGGCCCATGGCTTCAAGATCATCACGCAGCATATCGCCGGCACGCTTCGACATATTCTTGAAAATTTTCTCCTGAACGGCTTCGTCTGCGCCTTTCATTGCTTTTTGCAACGTTTCGCCCTCGACCTCACGCAGCAAGGTCTGAATACCACGGTCGTCGACATCCACCAGGTTTTCGAAAACAAACATCAAGTCCTGAATGTTCTGGCTCATCTCTTCGTCCTGCTCGCGGATAGAGTCCATCAACTGGCCTTCGATATTGGTGTCCAGGTAGTTCATGATATTCGCTGCCGCTTTCAGGCCGCCCATCTTCGCTGCCTGAGCGCCTGCCTGACCCGCGAACTGTTTCTCCATAATCTCGTTCAACTCTTGCAGTGCTGCTGGTTGAACTTCTTCTAAGTTGGCGATGCGCATCATTAAGTCTAAGCGAACTTTCTCCGGGAACTGCGCCATAATTTCGGCGCTTTGCTCAGGGTCAAGATACGACAGAACAATAGTCTGAATTTGCGGGTGTTCGTTACGAATAATGGTGGCAACCTGCTTCGAGTCCATCCACTTCAATGAGTCGAGGCCTTTCGAACCGCCGCCCATGACAATTTGCTCTATCAGGTTACCGGCTTTGTCTTCACCCAGCGCTGAGGTCAGTGCCTTACGCACAAACTCTTCACTCTTGAAACCAATATTGGTGAACTTCTGAATCTCTTCCAGGAACAAGTGGTGAACAGCGTTGACTTTGTCCTGGTTGAAATCTTCCAGACTTGCCATGGCCATACCCACCTTCTGTACCTGCTTAGGCTCAAGGTGCTTCAGAATTTGTGCTGCGTCTTCTTCAGAAAGACTCAGCAGCAATATAGCCGCTTTTTCAACGCCCTCAAGGGAGTTCACATCGAACTCAACCTTGCCGCGTTTAGTTTTCATATCTTGATCAGGCATCTTCGTTCAACCATGCTTTGACAACTTGCGAAGACAGTTCAGGCTCGTTGGCAACCAGCGCTCGAACCGCTTTCAACAAGTCTTCATCTTTATGCAAGTCAGGTAATTGCAGACTTCCGTCAGCACCAAACCCGACCGCACTCTCATCAAACTGCGAGGATAACAGATCAATGGTTTCATCGCCCATTGCTTCTTCGCCTTCAAATAGGGCTTCTGCATCGTCCTCGACATCCGCTTCAGGATTCATCAGTTTCTTAAGCATCGGACGAACAACGGCTAATATCAAGACCATAATAACCAGTGCGCCCATGACTAAGCGGAATGCACGCCAGAACCAAGGCTCTTCCCACAAAGGCGTTTCACCGTCACCAACCTGCGGCAATTGAGCAAAGGGTACAGACACCACTTCCAATGCATCGCCACGGTTAATATTGAAACCTAAACCACCTTGCAGCAAGCGGCGAATATTGGCGAGCTCTTCCGCACTGCGCGCTTGTTGCTGTGCCTCACCACCTTCACCAGTGACTTGCTCATGGTTCACAGCAACCGAAACGCTCAACCGCTCGATAGTACCGGTTTGGTTTCTTGTGTGTGTGATTGAATTATCCAGCTCATAGTTACGTGTCGCTTCACGATGACTACTGCCATTCACAGAGCCGCCGGCGCTGCCTGGCCCCGCCTCTTCCGGTATATCCGACTCCAGTGGAGGCTGGTTGGTTAACGCACCCGGAATACCGCCAATAGGACTACCTGTAGAACGATTTTCTACGGTCATTTCACTGCGGATAGCCGGCATATCAGGGTTAAACTGGCGCTGCGTTGATTCACGTTGAGTGAAATCCATAGTGACATCCACCTGCGCCGTATAGTTGTCATAACCCAGCACTGGAATCAGAATACTGTCAATTTTTTCTAAATATTCTGCTTCGCGTTTTTGTTCAATTTGATATTCGCGCGAGCTTTTAGCAGCCAGTGCACTTTGCGAACCAGAATTTAATAAACGGCCGGCCTGATCGGTAACGGTGACATGCTCGGTGCTTAAACCTGTAACCGAAGAAGCCACCATGTCGACAATCGACGCGACTTCTTCTTCGCTCAATGAAGTACCGCCCCGAACATTCAGCATAACCGACGCTTTTGGCTGCTTCTCACGGCGGGCAAAAACGTTCTGCTTAGGTACAGCCAGCAGCACGCGCGCGGCTGATATCTTTTTCATCTCTTCAATAGCACGGGCTAACTGTACTTCGCGAGAGTGAATTAAGCGCTCTCTTTCCAGACGCTGACTGACACCAAAGCCCGGTTCGCTCATTAAAATTTCCGAGCCATCTGACTCAGCATTGCCATAGCTGACACCCGCACGAGTCAACTCTAACTTTATCGCATCGTATTTTTCTTCAGGCACAGAAACCGTATTGCCGTTCACTTTATAGTCAATGCCATTGGCATCCATATAGTCCAGCGTGCTGACTAACTCTTCGGTTTCCAGTTTACCCAAAGGGCGATACGTTGGCTCTTGCGCCCACAGCATAATGAATACGGCAATAGCAACACAGATAGCCAGTGCCAGTACCACAATAACCTGGCGCAGCATGTCAAAGTTGCCCAGCATATCCATAATGCCGGATTTCTCATTGCCTTCACCCGAAGCGCCTGTGTCCGGAGAGTCCGGAAGTGCATTGTCCTGCACCATTAAGTCTGTTGATTCAGCCACAATTCAAATCTCCAGTGCTACTGCGGTTTATACCGGCATTGACATGATTTCTTTGTACGCATCGACTATCTTGTTGCGTACCTGAACGGTTGCCTCAAAGGCAATGCTTGATTTTTGACTGGCTATCATGGTTTGTTCCAACGTTACATTGGGGTCACCAAGCTCCATACGAGTTTTTAAGTCGCCCGAGGTTTGCTGCAGCTCGTTAACATTATCGATAGCGCTTTTCAGCATATTCGAAAAGTCGGCATTCGCAGTATTTCCCGGAAGGGCATTTACATTGGTTGCCTTGTCGCTTTGAGACGCTTGTGCAGACATAGCCTGCATCTGCTGGTAGAGAGCGTTGGCTTCCACTTTCATAATTCACCCCGTCAAAAAATCATCATTAACAATTCTTAACAGATATTATGCAAGTGGAATGCCAACTTTAATTTATGGAGAGACCTTGTTCGCGGATTTTTGCTAATTTGTAACGCAGCGTGCGTGGGCTAATGCCTAGCTCATCGGCAACCGGCTTACGTTTTCCCTGGTGCCGCTGAAGTGCGTCTTTAATAATTCGATACTCTTGGTGAAACAACGAATCATCTAATTTATCGGCTGACTCCGATGCACCTTCGAGTGTGTCTTTCGTTGAGTTTTGTGAGTAACTCACTTGCTCAGGAAATACAGCTTCGCTATTGGCATCGGACTCGGTGCTTTGGTTTAACTCCAGCATTAAGTCATCAGGCTCAATCACTTCATTGCGATGCAACACCAGCGCGCGCTGAACCACATTCTCCAATTCCCTGACATTACCCGGCCAGTGATACTGGATTAAGCAATGTTTAGCATGCTCACTAAACGACACTGGCGTTTTAATGCCCGAGCGCTGTTTGTGCCGCTGCAACAGGTTTTCTGCCAACGGCAGAATATCGGCGGGACGCTCAGCCAACGGCCGCCAGTGCAGAGGAAACACATTTAAGCGATACATCAAGTCTTCACGAAACTCGCCTTCGGTCACTGCTTGCTGCAAGTCTCTATTCGATGTCGCCAGAATTCTAACATCCAATTGAATGGTCTTCCGGGAGCCTAAACGCTCCACCTGCTTTTCCTGAATCACGCGCAAAAGCTTTGCCTGTAAGTGCAACGGCATTTCCGTGACTTCATCGAGCAAAATAGTACCGCCCTGCGCCAGTTCAAACTTACCCGGCTGCGACTGTGTTGCGCCGGTAAATGCACCTTTCTCATAGCCAAACAGCATGGACTCCAGCATATTTTCAGGAATTGCTGCACAGTTAATGGCAACAAAAGGCGCCTGTGCACGACTGGATTGTTTATGGATATAGCGCGCCAGCACTTCTTTACCGGTCCCACTTGGGCCTGTGATCATCACACTGGCATCACTGTCTGCAACACGTTTTGCCATGGCAAACACCTGTTGGCTGGACGCTTCTTCCGCTACCGGACTCACATCATCAATAGCACCGTCCGGTAAATACCGTTGCACCAATGTTTGTAACTTTTCGATGGAAAACGGCTTCGTCAAATAATCGACAGCGCCTTCACGCATAGCCACGACAGCGTCGTCAACTTTGGCAAAGGCTGTCATCATAATGACCGGAATATCAAACTGTTGACGATTCATGCTGCGCAGCAGCTGCAAGCCATCAACACCTGGCATTTGCACATCGCTTATCACTAACGACACTTTATTGCCTTTCAGCGCAATGAGCGCTTCTTCGCCGTTGGCCGCTTCAATACACTCACAATCAGCCAGCTCAAGTGTGTCGACAATAGCCTCGCGAAGGGAAACATCGTCTTCGACGACCAGAACATTTCGTGCATTCATAGTTTCACCGTTAGCCATAACGCACCTCGCTTACCGGTTGCTCATTAAAGCAATGAACCGGAATAGAGAGTGTGAAGCGACTGCCTTTACCCGGCAAGCTTTCCCAGTCAATGCTGCCATGATGAGCTCGTAAAACCGTTTGTACGACAGCTAAACCAAGCCCGGTGCCATTTGATTTTCCGGTAAAAAAGGGCGTAAATATTTGCGCTTGCTTTTCTTTATCAATGCCAGCACCTGCATCTATGACGGAAACACACCAGTTATTTCCTTCGACATGTGTTTTGACCAATACCTCTTGGCCCGCCTGGCTGGCATCTATGGCGTTATTAATCAAATTCTGTAATGCACCAGTTAGTGCGGTTTTATTCCCTTTCAACACAGCACTGTGCCCGCATTCAGGCATGACAATATTGACATGATGCTGTGCCGCATAAGACTCAACATTTGAAGCAACCGTACTCAATAAGCTGTCCGTTGTCAGTTCTTCCAAGACGGGCTTTTCGCCGCTTTTAGCAAACAACAGCATGTCATTGACCTGCTGTTCGAGGTTATGCAAACGAGACAGTAATTTATGGGAGAAACGTTGCTGCTTAACCGGCGATATCATGCCTTGTGATAAGTTTTGTGCGTAGAGAATCGCAGCTGACAAAGGGGTTCGTATTTGGTGCGCTAACGACGCCACCATTTTCCCCATTGATGATAAACGCTGTAAGTGAGAAATACGCTGTTGCAGTTGCCGAGTTTCGGTTAAATCAGTTAAGACAATTAGCTGGCCTGGTTTTTCATTCACCTCAGAGGTATCTATACGAACTCGTCGCCCATTTTTTAACGACACTTCGTGCCAGTCATCGGCTTTGGGAGCGAACAGTGTCGCGACAAGATCACGCCATACTTCGCCTTTGAGCGAGTGTTCCAGTAATGATTGCGCATTGTCATTGCAGTAGTCCACAACACCGTGACTGTCGAGCAAAATTACGGCATTTGGCATCGCATCAATAATTTGATGGTAGGTCGCCATACTGACATCTCCCACTTCACACTAAGTTTTAATTAGGCTTAGTAATGCAAAATGGATGCCAGCAAATTATTGTTTTATTTCAATGAGTTAAGATGTCAAAAAATCGGCGGCAGAGTTAGTCGTCTTTTTGAATACCGTACTTTTTCATTTTCTCGACCAAGGTGGTGCGCCGCATACTGAGTAGCTCAGCCGCTTTCGCCACAACCCAATCGGACTTTTCCAGTGCTTGGGCTATCATGCCGGTTTCAATCTCGCTGAGCATGTCTTTTAGGTTCACACCGTCGTCGGGTAGCTCCGAGTCTAATGAAGCGCTTGTCGACTCCTCGATATCCTCGTCGTCTTCAGAGTCTGAGAAAATAGCGTTCAGTGCTTCACGTTCAAGCACCTCTTCCGGGTAATCGGGGGGCGGACTGCTGTGATCAATATGCTGATACTTAGGAGGTAAGTCAGACACATCAACCAAGCTGTCAGGGTGCATTATGGTCAAGCGCTCAATAAGGTTGGTCAGCTCTCGCACGTTGCCCGGCCAGCGATGATAAGACAAGGATTCCAACGCTCGGTCGGTAAAACGAACTCCTACCCCCTGCTCTTTTTTAAAGCGCTGTGTCAGTTCTTGCATAAGCAGCGGTACGTCTTCCTGACGCTCACGCAGCGCCGGCATCTCAATTGGGAACACATTCAAACGGTAATACAAGTCTTCCCTGAAGTTACCGTCAATAATCATTTGTTCGAGCTCACGGTGAGTGGCTGCTACGACACGAACGTCGGCGGCAATACTTTTAGTACCACCAACCCGTTCGAACGTACGCTCTTGAAGAACACGCAGTAACTTTACCTGCATTGGCATTGGCATATCGCCAATTTCATCCAGAAACAGAGTACCGCCTTGCGCCAGCTCGAAACGTCCTTTCCGAGCGCCTATAGCCCCCGTAAAAGCGCCTTTTTCGTGACCGAATAATTCACTTTCTAACAGGTCACCAGGAATGGCACCGCAGTTCACTGGCACAAAGGGTCCTTTGTGTCGCTGCGACAAATCGTGAACGCCGCGTGCGACCACTTCTTTACCCGTTCCCGACTCGCCAAGAATCAGTACGTTTGCGTCAGAGCCCGCCACTTGCTCAATAAGCTGTCTGACATGCTTCATAGCACGCCCCTGACCAACAAGGGTTTGCTCTAAGTGAGAACGTTTCGGGTGTTCTTTCTTAATCTTACGGCCAGGCATTTGTTGATGGTAGGCCTGACAGTAATGCAGCAGGTTCGATAAACTCGAATAGTCAAAAGAGTCGTCCAGTGGGCCCAGGACGTTCGCTTTTTCCAACGCACTTTGGTGCTCGCTGGCCGCGCAAATAAAAGGCAGGTGTGGAACGTTACTGGCTAAGTCCCTAAGGTTATCAACCCCGGTTCCAGCAATAATGCAGAGCGCTTCAGTCGGGCTGAGATCCAACAATTGCGACGGCTCGACTACTTTGACAGATTCACCAATAAAGGTCAGAACCGTTTCAAAATGTTGTCGGCGCTCAGGTTGCTGCTCAACCAGATAGACTGTTCTTGTTCTTACCATAGACGAATTTACCGCAACGTCCTACTTCATACTGCCCAACACAAAGGTCTCGCCCGCACTGGAAAGAAAATATTCTTCCGCTCCATCGACTTCTCGAGTCTGTGCAATCGATACCCACTGATAAAATACATTTCGATGCACTTTCGCTTCGAGCTCTCTTGGCATCACGACGTAAGGAACACCCTCTTTAATTTGTAACGGATGTTCAGAACTCAAAACAAGAGTATCACCGATATTGGTTGTTAACAGCAAGAGGCTTTCACCATCTTCTGTGCGTTGCTCCCAATCGACCACCATAAAAGGCGCATCATCGACGGTAATTTTCACTTTTTCAGCCGGCGTGATCAAAAAGTAGTCATCGTCTTCTTTTACAAGCACCGAAGCGAAAAGTTTCACAAGCGCCTGCCGCTTAATTTCACTGCCTTGATAATACCAACAGCCGTCGCCGTCAATGCGTATTGGAATTTCTCCACAGTAGGGTGGGTCCCACTGCTCGGTGGGCGCATGTTGATGCTTTTCCAGCTCAGCAATAAGATGGTTTAACGACATACGGAGTTATCAGTCAACTAACTTCTTTTGACGCAGCAAATACCACAGTGTCGCTTCGGTGCGGTTGGACACTTTTATGGCTTTAAATATCGCAGACAAATGCACACGTATCGTGCCTTCGGTAATCCCCAAAATGTTAGCGATTTCTTTATTAGAAAGACCTTGCGCCAGTAACTGCATAATTTCCAGCTGACGTGGCGACAAAAAGCCCTCGGCGCCGCTGGACTTGTCACGAGGCTCATTCAGGTAAGGGTCATCGGGAATGTAACGATCGCCGTTTAGCAATGCGCGAACGGCTAATTTCGCCTGCTCTGCAGTACTGTCTTTCGGTAAATAGCTACGTACCCCTACCGCCAATACCTGGCGCACTTCCGAAATAGAGCGCGGGCGTGTAAATACAACCAAATGCGCCATAGGGGCTTCTTTTTTAATTTTCTGCAGTGCCGGGCGGATTTCAGCGTCCGGTAAATCCATATCCAGGAAAATAAGGTCGTATTTATCGGCCGATAAATAACTTTCAGCGACCTCAAATGAGTCGGCTTCATAAATCGAAGGCTGATTCGCATAGTTTGTTAAAAGTTGTATCAGCCCTGCACGCATAAAAAACTCAGGGTCTATAATGAGAATCTTCATTCCGACGTCCAAATCACTCGTTCTAAAATTAACTTTTAGCATACCTAAAATATAACAGACAGCAAGTATTTCGGTCGGCGATGTTGTCTATCCCAGATGAGTTGTTAGTTTCGTTAACAAAAAGTTTATTATGCTGTCTGGTTTATTCAGGGCAAAAAACGCTATAGTGTGAGTTAAATTAAAAAATAAAGAGTGTTTTGAGTATGTCTTTTTCACGTCGTTTTTCGTTAACGTCAATAGCTACAGCGACTCTTGCCAGCGCGCTTCTAAGCACGGCTGCAGGCGCTGACACCTTATATACCAATGCCAATGGTTATACATTAACCAGCCCAGCCGGAGAAAACGCCGTTTTACAGCAGTTTTCATCAATACTGGTCGACAACGGTAAAATAAAAGCTATTGGTGGTGACGAACTCAACGAACGCTACTCAAGTACGGATGATATCGTCAACTTACAAGGTAAAACCGTTCTCCCAGGACTCATTGACGCACATGGCCATGTGCTGGGCTTGGGTAACAGTTTATTACAAGTCGATTTACGCGACAGCACATCAGTTCAGGACGCGGCTCAGCGAGTTAAACGCTACGCTGACGAACAACAAGCACTGCCGTGGATCACTGGACGCAGCTGGAACCAGGAAAACTGGGAAGAGAAGCGTTTTCCGCGCGCCAGCGACCTTGACGAGTTAGTTAATGAACGCCCCGTTTGGCTAACCCGCGTAGACGGTCATGCCGGCTGGGCTAATTCAGAAGCACTGCGTTTAGCCGGTATTGATAAAGACACCGTGTCTCCTGATGGTGGCGAAATTGTTAAAGACGAAAATGGCGAGCCTACCGGTGTACTCATTGATAACGCCATGCAACTGGTCGAAAAAGTCATACCGGAAGCTAGCTTTGAGCAACAACGACAGGCGTTTCAGCTGGCCTTCGAACATTTAGTCGAGCGTGGTATTACGTCGGTTCACGACGCCGGTATAAGCGCAGATGAAGTATCGGTTTATAAAGGACTACATAATCAAGGACTAATGCCGCTGCGTATTTATGGCATGCTCGCAGCTACAGAGCCTAAACTACCGCAACTTTTGGCTGAGGGCCCTTACCATACCGACGACGACAAGCTAACAATTCGTAGTGTCAAAATATACGCAGACGGCGCTTTAGGAAGCCGCGGTGCGGCGCTTATCGAAGATTATAGCGACGACCATGGTAATCACGGTCTTATGGTGACCTCACAAGAACAAATGATGTCGCTTTACCGGTTAATTATTCCAAACGGATTCCAGGTTAATACACACGCTATCGGTGACCGTGCCAACCGAGTTGTACTGAATAATATCGAAAAAGCCTACGAAACAATGGGTGGCCGTAATTTGCGTAACCGCATTGAACATTCACAAATTGTGCACCCCGATGACCTGCACCGGTTTAAAGAATTGAACTTAGTCGCATCCATGCAGCCAACTCACGCGACCAGTGACAAGAACATGGCGGAAGATCGTTTAGGCAAAGCGCGCATGAAAGGCGCCTATGCCTGGCAGACGTTCCTGCAACAAGGCACTATCGTTGCCTCCGGCTCTGACTTCCCGGTTGAACTTGCCAACCCGTTTTATGGCTTACATGCCGCCGTGACCCGTCAGGATCGTGAAAATATGCCAGAAGGCGGTTGGTATGCCGATGAGAGCATGAGCCGTGCACAAGCACTGCGTTCTTTCACTATTGATGCCGCCTACTCTGCATGGCAGGAGCAGCAACTTGGCTCTTTAGAGCCGGGCAAATGGGCCGACTTTATTATTGTGGACCAGGACCCATTTGCAGTCGACGCTGAAGATATTTGGCGTACAAATGTGCAAGCCACCTATGTTGCCGGTGAACGTGTTTATACGAAGGGAGACAACGACTAATGAGTGATGACTTTCTATTCGCAGAAGACGAAGTAGAGTCAGTCAGCGACGAGGCCGTCGAACCGTACCATATTCTCATTGTCGATGATGATGAAGAAATTCACACGATAACCAAAATGGCACTCAGCGAGTTTCGTCTCGATGGTCGCCCGCTGGAGTTCCATTCGGTTCACTCAGGCAAGGAAGCTATCGCTTTTTTGAATAAAAATCGCGATATTGCCATGATGTTGCTCGATGTGGTTATGGAAACCGACCACGCTGGCTTAGACGTAGCCAAATGGGTGCGCGAAGAATTAAAAAACCGCTTAATACGCATTGTGCTTCGTACTGGCCAGCCGGGTCAGGCGCCAGAAGAAGATGTCATTGCCCGATTTGATATTGATGACTACAAAGAAAAAACTGAGCTGACATACCGCAAGCTGGTCACATTAATGTACTCATGCTTACGCGCTTACCGCGACTTAAACGCTATTGAGCGAAATAAACGCGGACTCGAAAAAGTCATTAATGCCTCAGCGGAAGTGTTTTCAGCGCGTTCAATGCAAGGACTCTGTCAGGGCATTTTAGAGCAGTTGGTCGCATTAATTACTCACAGCGATGACGCCATGTATTGCCGCATTGATGCACTCACCGCCAGCTCAGACACCAACGAGCCCTTTGAAATTATTGGCGGCACTGGGGACTTCGAGCAGGCTGTGGGCGACCCAGTCAATAGCGAAATTGACTGGGATATTGTGCGCCCCATGCAGCAAAGCTCAAAAAACGTCGACTTTCGCATCGTAAACAACAACTATTACGGTCTTTATAAGACCAGTAGCTCACGCCAATATTTACTGTTCATTAAGGGTGTTCGCGACTTGTCTGAGTTGGATCAAAACCTCTTAGGTCTATTTGTGAATAATAGCTCCATTGCCATTGATAACTTACAGGCTACCGAGAGCGAGCGAGAAGCGCAGCGCGAACTTCTGTACAGCGTAGGCGAAGCCATCGAGAAACGCTCTATTGATGAAGTCAGTCACCACGTGAAACGTTCGGCAGAAATGGCTGGACAGCTGGCTATTGCAGCCGGTTGTGACCACGAGCAGGCGCAAGCGTTAAAGCAAGCCGCATCGGTATATGATATTGGTAAAGTGTCGGTGCAGCTGGAGTTAGCGCAACGTGCTGACGCTCTGAGCATTCATGACTATGAAGAGATCATGCAAAAAGTCATACAAGGGCATGATTATTTGCAGCAAACGGATACTGCAGTGGCTAAAATAGCGGCCGGCATCGCGCAGGACATTCATGAACGTTGGGACGGCTCTGGCTTTCCCGCGCAGAAAACCGGCGACGCCATTAATCTCAATGCCCGTATTTTGTCAATAACCAGCCATTACGATGCACTACGCACTCAGCGCAGCTACCGTGATGCGCAGGACGCGGAAGAAGCCGCAGACTATCTGCTGAAACACAGCGGTCAGTTTTTTGACCCAGAGTTAGTCGGCCTTATGCTGGATAACCTGGATGCAATGGAAAAAATCCGCAAGCGTTATCAGGACAATCATTAAGTTATAACAGGTGTAATAAAAGGAACCACTATGGATTTACAGGCCATGCGCCGTGAATACGGTTTAGGCAGTTTGCACCGAGAGCAATTATTTGCCAGCCCGGTTGAGCAGTTCGAACACTGGATGAAACACGCCATTGATAGCGGTGTGCTGACTGACCCAACAGCGATGACGGTAGCAACGGTTAATGCAGAAGGTGTGCCAAGCCAACGCATAGTGTTGCTAAAAGGCTATAACGAGCAAGGCTTTTGCTTTTACACCAATAAAAACAGCCATAAAGGCGACGATATTCGCGGAAACAGTCAGGTTTCGCTGCATTTCGCCTGGCTTGCGCTTGAGCGACAAGTCAGCATTGCCGGTAAAGCAGTGGAATTAAGTGACGAGGAAAACGACGCCTACTTTCATTCACGCCCGAAAGAAAGCCAAGTGGCCGCCCTTGCCTCCCAGCAAAGTCGCCCGGTCGACAGTCGAGATGTGTTAGAAAGCCATTATCAAGCGCTATTAAAAGAGTACGCCGATACCGAAGTGCCACGCCCACGTCACTGGGGTGGATATCGAGTTATACCGGACACCTTTGAATTCTGGCAAGGCGGCAAACACCGCCTTCACGATCGTTATCAGTACACCCGCGATGGCGATGGTTGGCGAATTACCCGGTTGCAACCTTAGGCAGTTCAACTCCACAGAACTCGGCACAACGTTTTAACACTTTAAGTGTCGAGGGTGCGTAGATAACGCCTTTCTTGAGCTGCTCGCGCTTACGGGCAAGGGCAGCTTCGCCCGGCACACGAACCGGTGCGTCGGAGTCAGCAGGAGCGCTGTTGCGCGCATCGTCCAGCAAACTGTCAACTTGCTTCAGAAACTCGCTTTTATCACCAAAGGCTGCCGGGTCAATCACCTGAACCCATACGGTATTTGCATCGCCGTCATCAGCTCCTTGCACACGACCGTATTGTGCCAGCGCCATAGACCAGATTTCACTAAACAAGGTTAAACCGTACCCTTTATAGCCCAATTGCTCGCCACCAAGAGGCGCAATAGCACTGCCCGGCGACTCAAAGAAGCTGAGCGGGTCATCGGTCCATTCACCGTTCGGCTTTATCAATGCTTTATAAGGTAATTTCTCGCCATTGGCTTTTGCCTGGCGCACCTTACCCGCCGCTGTCATCGAAAAGCTGATATCAAACAGCATCGGATCTTTTGAGCTGGGTACCCCCACCGCAAACGGATTCGGCGAAAACACGGCCTCTTTTCCGCCAAACGGTGCCACCGCTCGTTGCCCCGGAGTCGAGCACATTAAATTCACAACCATGCCTTTATCGGTGGCAATGGTTAAATACGCCGCCAGCGAAGCGACATGTTGGCTCCGGCGCAATACCACGGTCCCTGTTCCCGCCTGTTTCGCCATATCGCACGCCGCATTAACCGCTTGCGGAACCACATAAGGTCCCGGCAGAAACTGTGCATCCCAATTTGCGACGGCTGCACGTTCACTTAATACCACAGGCTGCCCTTTTGGCAGGCTTTTTCCGTCTTGTAACCACTGGCAATTATTCAACAATCGAATTAAGCCATGCGTACTAAAACCCAGTAAATCACCTTCTAAAAGATAATAAGCCACATTACGAGCGACCTCGCCCGAAGCCCCGGAATTGGTTAAGCACGACTGCGCCCATTGCGCTAATTCAGAATAATCAAAACGTGACACGTCGGTGTTCATGAAATTTCCTCTTGGTGACGGCTGACAGGTCGTTTAAGCTACGCATAAGACATTATCAAGGAGTACAGATTGTGTCATCTGATAACACAATAAACAGAATAGCATTGATTACCAGCGGCGGTGACGCGCCAGGGATGAACGCCGCCATTCGCGCCGTGGTATTGGCCGCGGAAAATTATGGCATTGAAGTCATTGGTTTTCGCCACGGCTACGAAGGCTTACTGAGCAACGACTTCGTGCGCCTGGACAGGGAAGACGTCGAGCACATTATGCAGTATTCGGGCACCATTATTAAAAGTGCTCGAAGCGAACGCTTTAAAACCGATGAAGGCGGACGCGAAGCGGCAACGAATTTAGACGCGCACCAAATTGACGCTTTTGTCGTTATTGGTGGCGATGGCTCTTTCCGTGGTGCTGACCATTTAGCGAAATTTTGGAACGGACCAGTCATTGGTGTGCCCGGCACTATCGATAATGATCTGTACGGCACCGATCACACTATTGGATATGACACGGCCGTGGAAACCGCTATGGACGCCCTGGATAAAATTCGCGATACCGCAGAAGCCATGGATCGCGTGTTTATTGTTGAAGTAATGGGGCGTAATGCTGGCTATATTGGTATAAGCAGTGCTATGGCAAGCGGTGCAGAGCGTATGATTCTGCCGGAGCTGCAAAAAGACAAACCGTTGACGGTCGAGGCGCTGGTAAAACACATTGAGTCAGTGCAACGTGTTCGCGGAGACTCCAGCTACGTAATGGTGCTGTGTGAAAACCAGTGGCCCGGTGGCGCGGTTCGACTTGCAGAGCAGCTGGAAGATCGTCTTAACTTACCTTGTCGTCCGTGTTTATTAGGACACGTGCAACGCGGTGGTCGCCCCACTGCTATGGACAGAATTTTAGCAACACGTTTGGGCGTTCATGCGGTAGAATTAGTCCGCCAGAATCAGACCCGTGTTATGGCCGGCGTCAGCGCCAATGAGCTAAGTGCAACGCCGCTGTCAGACACCTGGACAAAACGCAAAAAACTGAGCGAAGAGCTCATTAATATTCAACAAAGTCTGTTTAACCCGATTAAGAAGAATCGGCAGAAATCGACGCAAGCCGACGACTAGAAAGAGAGGTCACCAAAGCGCATGCCCGCATTGTCATTACCCGTATCGTTGAACGATCCTATTCGCCCATATTTTGGCGCGGAACACAGTACCGAATTGCATTCGGGTCATACTCATATTTTAGGGTTCGGATTTGACGGCACCGCCTGTTTTCGCAAAGGCACCAAAGAGGGGCCGGATGGCCTGCGCTCGGTTTCTGAAGACATCGAGTCTTACTCGCCGTATTTAGATGCCGACCTTGAAGACCATACCTTTTACGATTTAGGTAATTTGCGACTGGGCTTTGACGATGACGAAGAACAGCAATGGCATCATGCACTGAGTGACTTTAACCAAATTTTTGACAACGTCGACTTAGCCAAAGAAAACATCAAGCTACTGACGTTAGGCGGCGAGCACTCCATTTCCTACGCTCCTATCGTTAAGTATTTAAAGCAATACCCCGACTTGGTTTTGCTGCATTTAGATGCTCACGCTGATTTGCGCGACGGGTTCCTCGGTTACCACTATTCACACGCGTCGATAATTCGTCGCTCGGTGGACCACTTCGGTCCCGGTCACGAGCTTATTCAGTACGGCATTCGTTCCGGCACTCGCGATGAATATCAGTGGATGAAAGAGCACAAAACCATTCGTACATCGCGTCAGGCGTTTTTAGAAAGCGTTGAAGCCATTGCGGCAGACAGACCGGTATATTTGACGTTAGATTTGGATTACTTCGACCCGTCATTTTTCCCGGGCACAGGCACGCCCGAACCAGGTGGCGAAGACTTTCATTCGTTCGTCAGCCTCATGAAAATTCTGCGTCAAAAGAACTTGGTCGGCGCCGACGCTGTTGAGCTTTCACCGCCGATAGACCCTACCGGCAACTCCAATGTATTCGCGGCCAAAGTGGTGCGCGAGCTGTTACTTGTTTTAGAGCGCTCAGGAGCCTAATTAATGTCAGACTGGAATATTGATCAAGCAGAAGAGCTGTATGGCGTTAACCGTTGGGGCGCGGGCTATTTTTCTATTGGTGAAAACGGCAATATCCAAATTCGTCCAAATCATCGACTGCCAGACTTAGCGATTGATATGCAGGAAGTGGTTGAAGAGATAAAAGCCGAAGGCATTGAGCTGCCGGCGGTTATTCGTTTTCACGACATTCTTCGCTCGCAAGTCGAAATTATTAACGAGACCTTTGCCCAGCAAATTCAGGACGCCGACTACAAAGGCAAGTATTGCGGTGTATTCCCGATTAAAGTCAACCAAATGCGTGAAGTGGTTGAAGAAATAATGGATGCTGGTGAACCGTACAACTACGGACTGGAAGCAGGTTCAAAGCCGGAACTTATGGCCGTTATGGCGTATAACGATAACCCAGATGCGCTGACCATACTGAACGGCTACAAAGACAAAGACTATCTGACACTGGCGCTGCTGGGCCGTCAGCTACGCCGTAAGATGATCATAGTCATTGAGAAGTACAGCGAGCTGGAAATGCTGATTCCGCTGGCCAAAGAATTAGGCGTTGAACCTATGATTGGTCTGCGCTCAAAAATGATGGTGAAAAGTGCCGGTAAATGGGCTGGCTCCAGCGGTGACCGCGCCAAATTTGGCCTAAGCATTGCCGAGATACTGAACGTGATTGAACGTTTGCGCCAGGAGGACATGTTGCATTGTGCCAAGCTCTTGCACTTCCATATTGGTAGCCAGCTGTCTGATATTCGTAAGATAAAAGAAGCGGTCAGCGAAGGCGCACGTTTGTACGCCAAGCTCATTCAGGAAGGCGTACCGCTCGAGTACTTAGATATTGGCGGCGGTTTGGGCATTGACTACGACGGCACCAGTACCACCAACGACTCTTCTCGTAATTATTCAACCGAAGAATACGTTGCCGACGTAGTTTGGGGCGTCAAACAGGTGTGTGACTTAGAAGAGGTTCCGCACCCGAATTTAGTCAGTGAAAGTGGCCGCGCAATGACCGCCCACCACAGCTGTGTCGTCACCAACATTGTCGGTGAAATAAAGCCAGCCAGTACCAATTTCGATGTCAGCCCTAGCGAGGACGAGCATATTTTAGTGAAGAATATGCGTGAACTGCACCAGTCGGGTGACCAGTTCCATCCGCAAGAGCGCTATAACGATGCCGCTGGCTACAAGCAGAATGCTTATGAAGCCTTTAAACTGGGTATTTTGTCGCTACAGGAAATGGCGAAGCTGGATACCATGTACTGGCAAATACTGGCAGACATTCATCAGTCGCTGGACAAAGACGCTTATGTTATTCAGGAGCTGGAAGAGCTTGAAGATATGCTCGCCAGCCAGTACTTATGTAACTTTTCTATTTTTCAGTCAGCCGCAGACACCTGGGCCATTGGTCAGGTACTGCCAATAGTGCCCATTTCACGCTTAAACGAGAAGCCGGAAGTGCGTTGCTCTATTGCTGATATTACGTGTGACAGTGACGGTAAGCTGGGCAAATACATTGAAGGCACCGAAATTAGCGATAACATTCCAATGCACTCTTTGCGTAAGGGCGAAGATTATCATGTTGGGCTGTTCTTAACGGGTGCGTATCAGGACGTCATGGGCGACATGCATAACCTCTTTGGTCGACTCACAGAGGTGCACGTGTATTGTCACGATGACGAGCGCGGCGACTTCTACATTGAAGAAGTGGTGCCAGGTACTTCCGCTGAAAAAGTACTGCAAACCATGCAATACAATACAGAATACATGGCGAAAGCGGTGAAAAAGCAAATTGACCGTCAGGTTCGAAATGGTGGTCTCGCACCAAGAGCCGGTGTTCGCTGGACAAACTTTTACGAGAAGTGTTTGGCTGGCAGCACCTACTTAAGCGTTGAATAATTCACCAAAACAACCGCTTAATGTGCAATTACTGAGCAAACAGTAAAAAAGGCACGAAAATCGGTTGACTCGAAACCGAAAAAAACGTTTAATACACGCCGTTGCCCGGATAGCTCAGTCGGTAGAGCAGAGGATTGAAAATCCTCGTGTCGGTGGTTCGATTCCGCCTCCGGGCACCAACTTCTTTCTAAAGCCCTGCACTTAGTGCGGGGCTTTTTCGTTTCTGAGCAACGGATGTAACACGCTTAGTAACACAGGCCTATAACCTGACGTTACCGCCTTCCAAAGCCAAGGCGACGTTCGCGTGAGTTGAGGCAGTTAAAGCTCGCTCATAAAAGCGTGCTCTAACTGCGCTCAATGACCTAACTCTCTATTCTTTAAAACGCTGCACTAAATAATAAAGCGCTGGAAGCACCACCAACGTCAGCAATGTTGACGATACAATACCGCCAATAACCACTGTCGCTAACGGCCGCTGCACTTCGGCACCCACACCGGTATTAAATGCCATAGGGACAAAGCCCAGGCTAGCTACGAGAGCAGTCATCAGTACAGGTCTTAACCGCTGTTGCGCGCCTTCAAACACCGCATCTTTCAATGGCAGTCCGTCGCGCAGCAGTTGCCGTATGAATGTCAGCATGACCACGCCGTTCAAAACCGCCACGCCCGACAGTGCAATGAAGCCGACTGCAGCGGAAATTGATAGCGGCATATCACGCAGCGCTAATGCGAATATCCCGCCGGTCAGCGCTAAGGGAACGCCTGTGAATATGACGAGTGCACTGCTCAGCGAATTAAACGCACTGTATAGCAGGCCAATAATTAATAGCAGCGCTAATGGCACAACCAAACTCAACCGTTGGGAAGCTGATTGCAGCTGTTCAAAGGTACCGTCGTAGTTAACCCAATAACCTGCTGGCAAATCAACCTCAGTCGTTAGCGCATCCTGAACATCTGCCACAAAAGAGCCCAAATCACGATCTTCAACATTCGCACTCACAATAACATTGCGTTTGCTGCTTTCTCGGTTAATTTGGTTCGGTCCACTTTCCAAACTCAATTCGGCGACCTCTCCCAACGGCACATAGCGCAGCTCAGGGTTGCCGGCAGGCAGATCAATAGGCAGTGATTTAAGCTGTTCAATGCTCTTACGCCATTCTTTGTCGAGACGTACCATTAGCTTGAAGCGTTTATCCCCCTCGTAAATAATCCCTGACTGAACTCCACCAACCGCAGCTTGAACTGCTCGCTGTACATCAGCGACTGTTAGGCCTAATAACGCTAAATGATCACGCTTAGGTATAACTGAGAGTGTCGATAAACCGGTCATTTGTTCAACCCGAACATCAGCAGCGCCATCAACGGTGCGAATGACTGCCGCGGCTGAGTCGCCTAACCGTTTAAGCGTTTGCAAGTCATCGCCATAAATACGAACCCCCAAGTCAGCTCGAACGCCTGCAATAAGTTCGTTAAACCGCATTTCAATCGGTTGAGTGAACTCGTACTTATTACCGGGAAGCTCTTGCACAGCAGTTCGTATTTCAGCAACCAGTTGCTCTTTGGTTTTTTCTGGGTTTAGCCAGTCCTCACGCTCCTTTAAAATAATAATGGTATCAGCAACGCTCGGTGGCATAGGGTCGGTCGCAACATCTGGGGTACCAATTTTTGAGAATACCAGTTTAACTTCGTCAAAGCGTGACACCACAGACTCGACATCTTTTTGCATTGCTATAGACTGCTGCAAGCCAGTCCCCGGAATGCGCAAGGCTTGCATGGCAATATCGCCTTCATCAAGCTGTGGCAAAAACTCAGTTCCCATGCGACTCGCCTGAAACATTGATACCGCAAACAGCCCAAAGCCAAGCAAAATAATGACAACTGGAAGCTTCAGTGTTTGCCGTAAAACCGGCTGATACACTTTGCGGGCGGCTCGCATTATTCGGTTTTCACCGTGCTTAATATTGCCACGGACAAATATTGCAATAGCAGCGGGTACAAAGGTAACGCTGAAAATCAGAGCCCCTAAAAGCGCGGCTACGACAGTAAACGCCATGGGATGAAACATTTTGCCTTCAACACCACTTAACGCAAATATGGGCAAGTACACCAGCATAATGATAAGCACACCAAATACCGCAGGGTTAAATACCTCACGAGTACTATGGGTTACTTCAATTAAGCGCTCTTTAGTGGTAAGTACCCGGCCTAAGCGTTGCTGTGCAATTCCAAGCCGTCGCAAAGCGTTTTCAACCACAATGACCGCACCATCGACGATAATACCAAAATCAATTGCGCCCAGGCTCATTAAATTACCAGACACCTTGTTGGCGACCATGCCGCTTACCGCAAACAGCATACTCAAGGGAATAACGCACGCCGTAATCAGTGCTGCACGGACATTTCCAAGCAGAATGAAAAGCACCACAATAACCAGCACCGCACCTTCAAACAGGTTTTTCTCGACCGTTGCAATAGTTTTATCAACGAGAGAAGTACGGTTATACACCGTTTCAATCACCACCCCGTCTGGCAAGCTTCGTTGCACCTCCTCAATTTTATTGGCGACATTCTGTGCAACGATGCGACTGTTTTCGCCAATAAGCATCATGGCCGTGCCCAATACCACCTCGCTCTCGCCCGAGGTTGAAGCGCCAGTGCGTAATTGTTCTCCCAGTTTGACCTCAGCCACGTCACTCACGCGCACCGGTGCATCATCACGTTTTATCACGACCACATCACGAATATCGTCAAGTGTCTTAAGCTGTCCAGGCGAACGCACCAACCATTGCTCACCATTTTTCTCGATATAACCGGCACCAGCGTTTCTATTGTTAAGATCCAATGCTGCCAAAAGGTCCTGCATGGTCACTTTATAGGCCAGCATACGACCGGGGATGGGAGCCACCTGGTATTGCTTTTCATAACCCCCCACACTATTAATCTCGGTAACACCGGGCACCTTGACCAGTTGCGGCTTAATGATCCAATCCTGGATGGTACGCAACTGCTCGGGCGTATACGCCTCGCCATCGGCATTGGTAGCCCCCTCTTTCGCGCGTACTACATAATTAACAATTTCACCAAGGCCGGAGGCTATTGGCCCCATCGTCGGCTCGATACCGTCGGGTACTTCTCCCCTTACCTTTTGCAATCGCTCACTGATTTGCTGTCTAGCCCAGTAAATATCGGTGCCCTCTTCAAACACCACGGTAACTTGCGACAACCCATAGCGTGAGATCGAGCGGGTGTAGTCCAGCTTTGGTAAACCTGCCATCGCGGTTTCCACCGGATAAGAAATACGTTGTTCGGTTTCTAATGGCGAATAGCCTGGCGCTTCTGAATTTATCTGTACCTGAACATTGGTAATATCCGGCACAGCATCGATGGGTAGCTTTAATGTGCTATAAACGCCCGCAGCTGCTACTAACAAAGTTGCGGCAAGCACCAGCCATCGACGCTCAACAGCAAAGCGAATGAGTGCATCTATCATTGTTTACTCTCCCTAATCGCTGTGGCCTGCGCCTTGTTTTAGAATGTCAGCCTTTATCAAGTAGCTGTTTTCAACGACATAACTTTCGCCATTCTCAATACCCGATAACACCTCGGTGTATTCACCGTCAGTTCGGCCTAACTCAACTTCCCTGGCTTCGAAACGATTACCCTCTTTAATAAAAACAACGGGGTTATCGTCTAAACGTTGAACAGCATCATTGTTTATCGCCAAGCTCGCGTTAAAGCTGTCTGTAACGACATCCGCTTTTACGTGCATTCCCGGTCGCCAATGCCCCGACTGATTGGGCAACTCGATACGTGCGCGTGCAATATGTCCGCCAGTCATTTGTGGCGAGATATAAGACACAGTTCCTTCGACGGTTTTATGATGATGCAAGTCGTACACATAGGTCGTTTGCTCTTCTGCTAACGACTCAATGTTCTCCGGGAACGCTGAAAGCTCTACCCAGACCGATGATGGATCCAGGACTTCAAATAATGGCTTTTGCTCAACCACTTCACCAACATTGGTAAAACGTGCAGTTACCTCTCCGCTAATTGGGCTGATGACTTCAAATGCCGTGCCTGTCGTAACATTCTCAACAACAGCCAGAGTTTGCCCGGCTTTTATGGCATCGCCGATATTGGCCTTTAGTGACGTAACAATACCTTTGTACTTCGCTCCGATATGCACAATATTGTTATTATTGGGGGCTATTACACCGAAAATTGTTTGCTTTACTCGAATGCTTTGAGCGCTCGCTGTTGCCAACGTTAATTTCGCGTTTTCTATTGCTGCATCACTTAAATTGGTATGGGGTGCTTCATGCTCTTCGTGTTCTTTCTCATAAGCCAATGCGGGCAGTGAAAAACTGGCAATGCAGATAATTGTAATCAATGTGTTGAGTTTCATTGTTGTACTCCTAAAAACGGCTGTCCGGTCATGCGCTCTAATTCGATGATGTCGCTGTAAATCGCATGTTTCCGAGAAACTTTTTCGTACTCGAGTTTGGCTAACTCCGTTTGCGCGTCTAACACTTGCAACAAAGAATGCGTTCCGCGTGCGTAACCCTGTTGAGTCTGTTCAAGTAATTGCTCAGATAATGGCATCAGTCGCTGATTTATCTTTTGCAGATAACTTTGGTGAGTTTGCAAACTGTGCACTAGCGATAAAGCCAGTGATTTTAGTTGCTGCCGAACCTGTTTTTGCTGCGCCAGGTTAGACTGATGCAGTAATCGGCTTTGTTTTATGCGACCGACGTTAGGGTCAGTGAACTGCAATGGCATCGATGCCTGGACGATTAAACCTACATCATCGAACTCATTATTGTAGCGAGCCCCGACACCAACGGTAATATCCGACTTTGAGTCCGCTGCTAACGCTCTGGCTTGCGCTTGTAGAAGTTGCTCAGAGTCCAGTAAACGCAAATACTCCGGCGCCCGATTAACAGCCGATAACACGTTGGCTTTTTCCGGGAGGCTTAGCGGAAAAGTAAAGTCTCCAGAGACGCGCGTAAAATTGAGCTCGCCTGCCCACATTGAAGCCAGTTCAGCTTGTTGCTTTTTCAGTTTACCGTTCAACTCGTCAGAGAAAGCGTATTGGCGCTCTAACTGTAATTTAATGCGAATAACCTCGGATTTAGGCACCGCGCCAGCTTCTACACGCTCCTGTGCCACTTTTATCAGTCGCTCAGTTCGCTGAATTTGACGCTCGCTGGTATGCGCGACTTGCTGAAGTTTTAAAATGTCATAGAAACGCTGTGTGGTTTCTGCCAAAACCTCAATTTGACGATACTCAAACTCTGCTCGCTGAGCTTTCTCTTTTTCGGTTGCAGCTTTAACTCGTAACTGCCGTTTGTCCCCTAACTCTATGAGCTGAGAAAAGGATACGGTCAATTCTGAGTTACTGATACCTTCTAGCCGTCCTGAGCCGGCAAAGTTTTCTATTTCCGCAGATACCCTTGGGTTCGCTGAAAACTCAGCCTGCTCTATCAGTGCTCCTGCAGCTCGTATTTTATAATCATACTCCAGTAACTCAGGGTTATTCTTGATCGTTTTTTGTAACGCTTCTTTCAGCTTTAAATCTGTCGTCGCAGCCGTCGCCACAGGCACTAGCGCACCTAAGCAAAAGGCTGCCACGAAGTATAAATACTTCATGTTGCTTCTCCATTAACTTATAGGTTTTAAAAAGTCTAAGTTAACGGTTACGCGTTTGGTGGAGGTACAGGGGGTTGGTGAGTCAGGCTTTGGTCAAAACCTACCGAGTTTGAGTTGGGTGCCAAAATAACAGGCACGGCTGAAATTAAGAGGTTATAACCAGTAATGCAACTAATATGAGGTTGTGTTTGTTGTTTACTATCATATATTGATTTATTTAAGTCTTGATTTTCACGCTCAATTTCTAAGACTAAGTCATACGCAACTCCTGCACTCTTTATTGAAGACTGACTGAAAGTACCAGCCACAGGAGCACAGGCAAAAGAGCTATGAATGAGCACAGTCAGTATTAAAAACCAAGATATTTTCATTCAATTACCCCACTCAATATAAATTCCTAATCCATCCAAAATAAGCTCGGCCATATTAATTATTATACTTACTATTTACTTAGAACCCGGTAGATTCGGTATCATTGAGACCTGCAAGTTGCTTAACAGTAATAGGATAACTCCTAGGGTAATTGCAATATCGGCAATATTAAAAACTGGCAATTGCCACGTTTGCCAACCTAGATGAAGGGAGTCGACAACATAGCCACGAAACAGTCGGTCAATGAGGTTCCCAACCGCCCCCCCAAGAATCAGCCCGTAGCTAATGCCATCCCGTTTACTTACTTTATTAAAGATCAACCTCGTTAAAGCCACAGACATTAGCAGAGCAACCCCAATAAAAAAATAGCGCTGCCAACCTCCACCATTTGAAAGCAGGCCAAATGCCGCACCAGTGTTCCAAGTGTGTACCCAATTGAAAAAAGGGGTCAATGAAATCGAATCACCGTAAGCTATTGATTGCTGCGTCTGCCACTTGATCACTTGGTCAAGGACTACAGTTAAACCAGAAATTAACAGAGAAATATAGGGCGAAAATCCTTTATCAACGCAGGACATTCAGTTCCCCTTCAGTGCAAAAATGCGTCTTGACCCGTTAAGCACGATTAAACCTGCTATGCTACCTATAATAAGATCTGGGTAATTCGACCCGGTCAACGCAACGAGGGTGCCAGCGATGATTACGCCAAGGTTAATCACTACATCATTAGCTGAAAAAATCCAACTTGCTTTCATATGCGCACCACCTCCTCTATGTTTGGAGATAAGTAGAAGACAGATGGTATTGCCAATCAACGCGACAAATGCAATCCCCATCATCGCAAGTGACTCAGGTTCACTCCCGAATACGAAGCGTCTCACAACTTCTGCAAGTACACCCAGAGCCAAAACCAGTTGTAGTACGCCAGCTAGGTGCGCAGCACGTATTTGCATATTAACACTACGCGCTACGGCATAAAGAGAAAGCCCGTAAACTGCCGCATCGGCAAAATTATCTAAAGATTCCCCAATCAAACCAGCAGACTGCCAAAGCAGTCCGGCAGTCATTTCCACCAAGAACAGAAGAGTATTGATGGTGAGCAACCAACACAAGGTGCGGGACTCCTGCTTATCCGAACTTGCCGAAAACTCCTCAGCTTTGATTGCCTCGGAGTCCGCAGCAGTGTCTCTTTCAAGCGAGGCCCCCAAACCTAGAGTCTCTAATTTAGAAGTAATAAAGGCTGTCTCACCATCATGTAATACCTTCAGCCGACGGTTTGACAAGTCGAAGGATAATGAATGAATTTCCTCAAACCCATTCAGGCCAAGCGAATCATTCGTTCTTCTGATGGGCAATCCATTTTTGCTACAGAGTAAACGATGAGCCGTTTACCTGACTCTTCGTAGGCATTTTTTGAGTCGCCATTTGTTCGAACCGTATCAAAGGAACTAGCCATCGTATTACTTACCTTAAATATATAGTTTCACAATTAAAAACTATAAAGTTACTATAAGGTCAAGAAATTACTTAACTAGATAGGAAATTTTCTTATGCGTATTGGTCAACTAGCAGACTTATTAGGAATTCAAACCCAGACAATAAGGTTCTATGAAAAAAAGGGTTTGTTACCTTTACCAGCTCGTAGTTATAACGGATATCGAGTATACACTGAAAAACATTACAAAAGACTTAAGTTTGTATGTAGCTGCAGAGCTATAGGCCTTTCATTATCTGAAACCCGCAGATTACAAGATTATCAAGACAATCCACATCAACCTTGCTCAGCCGTTAATACCCTGATTGATGAACACATAATGCACATACGCTCTCAAATTACTTCTTTGCAAGATCTTGAGAAGCAACTCACTTCAATTAGAACAAGTTGTACTGGCCAAAGCAAAGTTATTGCGTGTACAATTCTTAATAAAATTGATGAAATAGAATCTGTTAGTTGTAACCGAGACGTCTAAATTTCCGGAGGTTACACAACGTACTTACACAATTTTTTAAGGTTGTCCAGCGGAGCTTCGTTAGGCTACTGAGTGTCTAGTGAACTAGTGGCGATTCAGAATGCACTAGTTGAAAACTATTTTTAATTAATGTACCGTTAAGCTGCTTATTTAGAACTGCAGGTAATGATGCTTAGACTCGGATTTTTAATACTGGTGCTTGCTGCCGTTCTGACTCAAATCAGTCAGTCGGTTGCTGACGTGCATCAATCTCACCAATCCTCTTCTGAGCAACACCTCAATTTTGAGCATGACGAATCCCACATCGATAAGCGCAATCTCCCTAAAAGTGGCGAAATCAGCTTTGACTACCATCATTGCTGTCACTGCCATGGTTCATTTCATTTATATGCCATGAAGGCTGAAAAAACTCTCGCGTTACCACGAATGGGCACAATACGTCTTGGGTATACTGAGTTTTACACTAACCCACTATCATCGCCGCTGTTCCGGCCTCCCATCTCCTCATAGCTGCCTAATACGCTGCTTTAGCAGCGCAACTAAATCATTATTTTACGCAGTAATATGACTGAGGAGTCTATCTATGGGTCCGTTTTCGACACATAGCAAACGCTTGTTTGTTGCCGTAAGTCTGGCAATAAGTTCAAGCTACGCCAATGCACAACAGTTGCCCGAGCAATGGCAAAAAACTGTGCAGCAACACCCCAGTGTTGAAGCCGCTCAACAGCAGGCTGAAGCGCTGATCCAACAGGGCAAACAATTAAATCAGCCTTTGTACAACCCTAGCTTATCGTCACGCTTAGAGCGCGAGGGTGACATCAATAATTACGCTGTTGGTCTAAGCCAGACGCTGGACTGGAGCACTCGCAATGAAGCAAGGGCCAGTCAGAGTGACGCCATGACGGCTATGGCAGTGAGTATTTATCGCCAGTCGGCGACATCGCATGCTAAAACTTTGTTGAATGCCTATGTGCAATGGCTGGATGCAAAACAGCGTTACGCACTGGCCGAGCAGCAAGAGAAAATCGTTAAACAGGCGATAAGCCTGGTTGCCGAACGACGTAAAGCCGGTGACTTAGGTGCCGTCGACGAACAACTGACGGTACTCGCGCTAAGTCGGCAACTGCAACAAACGGCAGCGGCTTATCAACAACTGCAATCCGCTGAAGCAGAGTTAAACGCTCTGCTAACAACGTCTGATGTCGGTCAACTCTCCATTAATGAGGAGCTATTTAACGTTGAACCTGCGTTAACGGCTCGTTGGCAACAACATCCAGCGTTAAAAGCCGCTTACCTGCAATGGCAATTAAAGCGCGCCGATGTCGACTGGAAACGCTCGTTAACCACCGCCAACCCAACCGTAGGCGTCGAAGCGGGCGAGAGCGATAACGAAACAGTGGTTGGCTTATCATTCAGTATTCCACTACAGATTCGCAATAACTACAGCGATGCAGTACGCGCCGCCAATAGCGAAGCTGTTGCTGAAGAAAAGCGTTTGATTGCGCTACGCCAACAATGGCAAGCAGCACTGAAATCGTCCCTTAACAACTACCGCTTTGTTAAAAAACAATGGCAAAGCTGGCAAAGAGACTTCCAATCTCGGCAGGATGAGTCGATGCAGGTGATTGAGCAGTCCTGGCTCGCCGGTGACCTATCCACCACAGACTACCTCACCGCTGTGCAACAGCAGCTCGATAGCCAATTTGCAGGGATAGCGCTGCAAACACAATATCGGTTGGCCGCCATTGAATGGTTGTACCGTTCGGGCGAACTCAGTAAAGCGCTGACGTTATCGCCGTTAAGCCAGCAAACAAACGCAGAGATTGGAGAGTAAACGATGTCAGTAAAACCTTTATACGCAGCAATAGCACTTGCGCTGAGCTTTTCGGTTATGGCGCAGGATGAACACGGACACGACGAAAAAGAAGATACCCACAAGGAAGAAGGCAAACACGAGCAAGGTGAACATAAGGAAAGCTCAGGCGTGGAGCTATCCAGCAAGCAGCTGTCCATGGCAGATATCACCACGCGAACCTTGCAAACTCAAGTCATTGAATACCCGGTTTATGCCCCGGGCGAGGTGGTTGCTAACGACTTTAACAGCTATATCGTGAGTCCGCGCATCGACTCGACCGTGCTCAAACGTTTTGTCAGTATTGGCGACCACGTCGAAAAAGGTGAACCACTAGCCACCCTCTTCAGCGCCACCATGGCGGAGGCGCAAAGTCAGTATTTGGTCACACTTAACGAGTGGCAACGCGTGCAGTCACTCGGCGAGTCAACGGTTGGTGAAAAACGCTTTGTCGAAGCGAAAAACGCCTTTACCTCAGCGCAAGCGCAGCTCAAAGCATTTGGTATGTCAGCCAGTGATATTAAGCGTTTAAGTAAAGCTGACTACCCTATCGGCGAATACCAACTGACCTCAGAAATTGGCGGAATTGTGGTTAGCGATAATTTCAAGCAGGGTCAGCAAGTTAATGCCGGTAATCACTTGGTTGAAGTGCTGCAAGAAGAAACCTTGTGGGTTAATGCTCGTCTACCAGGCTCAGCTGACCTTAATGTGCAGTTTGGTGATCCTGTTACAGTGAGTGTCGACAATCAGCGCTTTGCGGCAAAAGTCATTCAGGAAGGCCACACAATAGACCATAAAACCCGCACCCGAACGGTACGACTTGCGGTAAATAACGAAAAGGACCAATTACACCCTGGTTTATTTGCGGATGTTTATTTCTCAGTCAAGTCGGATAGACCGGTGCTTGCAGTTAAGGACTCAGCCTTAATGCGGGCATCTGATGGTGACTGGCAGATATTCATTGAGCACGAACCCGGAAAGTTTGAGCCGAAGAAAGTCGAATTGGTTGATGAAAAGGGTCCGTGGAAAGTTATTCGAGGCGTTAACGAAGGCACAAAATACGTAGACAACGGCGCGTTTTTCGTTCGCTCACAAATCGCTAAAGGCGGTTTTGACCCACATAACCACTAACAGGAGGTTGTATGTTTCAGCGCATTATTCAGTTTGCTGTCGCCAATCGCCTGTTATTGGTATTGGCTTTATTCAGCATCAGCATTGCGTCATTTTTTATTATTCCCAAACTTAATCTGGATGCCTTTCCCGATGTTACCAACGTTCAGGTAACGGTAAATACGGAAGCACCAGGATTAGCAGCGACCGAAGTCGAGCAGCTTATTACCTATCCGATAGAGTCGGTGATGTATGCCCTGCCCGACGTCAAAGAAGTTCGGTCAATCTCAAAAACAGGTTTATCGGGCATTACCGTGGTATTTGACGAGAGTGTCGATATCTACTTTGCCCGGCAACTGGTATTCGAGCGGCTGCAAGCGGCAAAGGAGTTGATTCCAGAGGGAGTCGGCACGCCCGAAATGGGCCCTAACTCTTCCGGTCTCGGCCAGGTTTATCAGTATCTGCTACTTGCCGAGCCGGGCTCTGGTGTCAGTAGCATGGAGCTACGCAGTCTTAACGACTATGTGGTTAAACTGCTACTGATGCCCGTTGAGGGAATTACCGAAGTCTTGTCCTTTGGCGGTGAAGTTAAGCAATATCAGGTTAACCTCAATCCCGCCAAGCTGCTGTCTTACGACCTTACCCAGCAAGACGTCATGGGCGCGGTCAACAAGAATAACGGTAACGTTGGTGGTTGGTATATGCCCCGCGGTCAGGAGCAGTTGGTTATTCGCGGCACCGGCTGGTTGGATAGCGGTAAAAAAGGCCTGCAACAAATACGACAAATACCGCTCAAAACCGTTGACGGCGTTTCCGTAACACTGGGACAGGTTGCCGACGTCGAAATCGGCAGTGAAATTCGCCAGGGGGCGGTCTCAATGTCGCGTAAAGTCGACGGCGAGGTCAACCAGTTGGGCGAAGTGGTGTCGGGTATTGTGCTCAAACGCATGGGCTCGAATACCAAAGCCACCATCGACGGTATTAAAAAGCGCATTCCGCTTATTCAGCAAGCATTACCCGAGGGTGTTACCTTTGAGCCGTATTATGATCAGGCCGATTTAATACAAAAAGCCGTATCTACGGTCGCGTATTCACTGCTCATTGCCTTTGTGTTTATTATCGCAGTATTAGCACTGTTTTTGCTCAACATACGCGCTACTTTTTTAGTGTTACTGTCCATTCCCGTTTCTATCGCCATTGCCCTGATGGTAATGTCCGCGATGGGCATGTCGGCTAACCTGATGTCGCTGGGCGGGATTGCTGTTGCCATTGGTATGCTGGTCGACGGCTCCGTGGTGATGGTTGAAAATATCTTTAAGCACTTAAGTCGTCCGGATAGTGAACACCAAGACGACGCCGAGCAACGCACAGAGCACCGCGACCCGGATCCTCAGGCAGCCAAACTCGATAGTCATGGTATCAAGCTGCGAGTTAAGGAAGCGGCTAACGAAGTGGCACGACCGGTATTCTTTGCCGCCATGATTATCTTGGTGGTCTTTATGCCACTGTTTAGTTTTCAGGGTGTTGAAGCTAAATTATTTGAGCCCATGGCTATCAGTATTATGCTGGCCATTATCTCCGCGGTTTTTGTGGCCATCATGGTTGTACCGGCATTAGCCAGTTACTTTTTCAGTCGGGGTATTAAGCCTCGTGAAAATAAGCTGCTTAAACCACTAGATAATGGTTATAAAAGACTATTATCGGTGGCGTTACGCAGTAAAAAGGCTGTTATTGCCCTGGCCGGTGTGCTGTTTGTCGGCGCTTTGGTGTTAGTGCCTCGTCTCGGCACAGAGTTTGCGCCCGAACTGGAAGAAGGCACGATTAATATTCGCGTGACATTAGCCCCCTCCTCTAACCTTGAAACGGCCTTAGAGGTGGCTCCGAAGCTTGAAAAAATCCTGATGTCGTTCCCGGAAACCACCTACGCACTCAGCCGCATTGGACGAGCTGAAGTGGGTGGTGATCCAGAGCCTATCAGCAACATCGAGATATACGTGGGTCTCAAGCCGCAGTCTGAATGGACAACAGCATCGGATCGCTACGCCTTACAAGAAAAAATGGAGGCAAAACTCGATGCTCACCCAGGCTTGTTGTTTAATTTTTCACAACCTATCGCAACACGGGTTGATGAACTGCTCTCAGGTGTAAAATCGCAGCTAGCCATCAAACTATTTGGACCCGAGCTTGACGTGTTGGCCCGTAAAGGCCAGGAAATAGAAAGTGCCGTCAAGCAAGTTGACGGGGCCGTTGCAGTAGCGATGGAGCAAATAAAAGGTGAAGCACAACTCGTGGTTTCGCCGAAACGCCAACAACTCTCACGCTACGGCTTAAATGTCTCCGATGTACTGAGCGTTGTCGACAATGGCTTGGGTGGCGCTTCGGCAGGCCAGATCATTCGCGGTAATGAGCGCTATGATATTTACGTGCGGCTGGCCAAGCAATTCCGCGATACGCCGGAGTCTATTCGCTCGTTACGCTTGTTAACTCCTTCGGGAGCCTGGGTAACCGTAGGCGAAGTCGCCCACGTCGCAATTGAATCAGGACCACCGCAAATCCGTCGTGATGATGTACAGCGTCGCGTTGTGATTCAATCGAACGTTCAGGGTCGTGACATGGGTAGCGTGGTTGCCGATATTCGGAAGGCGATTGACGAGAAGGTGGATTTACCAACCGGTTACTCAGTCGATATTGGTGGCCAGTTCGAAAGTCAACAACGAGCACAGGAGCGCTTGTCCATTGTCGTTCCCATATCGCTGGCACTCATCGCCCTGCTGCTTTATTTTGCTTTCGGCACCATGGGTCAAGCCATGTTGATTTTGGTGAATGTACCATTGGCAGTCATCGGCGGTATTGTGGCTCTCTATGTGTCAGGACAGTACTTATCGGTGCCCAGCGCCGTGGGTTTCATCACGCTGTTTGGTGTGGCGGTACTAAACGGTGTAGTTCTGGTCGAGAGTATTAACCAGAGAATAACCGATGGGCATGCGGTTAATGATGCCGTGTTTGATGGCGCATGGTCGCGACTCCGCCCAGTATTGATGACTGCAATAACCTCAGCGTTAGGACTCATTCCCATGCTGTTTGCAACCGGTGCAGGGGCTGAAATTCAACGCCCACTGGCTACCGTCATTGTTGGTGGTTTGGTATCAGCTACTCTGCTGACATTGGTTATCTTACCCGTGCTCTATCCTTGGTTTTCGAAACAAAAAATTAAGGATTTAAGCCGTTAGGGTTCAATAGCATTTAAGGGGGCGGTTATTGTCGCCCCCTTTTATTAAAAGAGGAACGTATTATGGGACATCACCATAACCATGATCACTCAAAGGACATGCCGTCCAACCGATTAGGTTGGGCATTTCTGCTTAACTTTGTTTTTACCATTATTGAGTTCATTGGTGGTTTTCTTACCAACAGTACCGCCATTTTAGCTGATGCCGTTCATGATCTTGGCGATAGCCTGTCGTTAGGTCTCGCGTGGATACTAAATAAACTTGGCAAAAAACAGGCTAACCAACACTTTACCTACGGTTATAAAAGACTGAATCTTGCCGGTGCATTTATTAATGCCGTTGTGTTAATCGCAGGCTCTGCCTGGGTACTTGTGGAAGCAATTCCCAGACTCTGGAACCCTCAGATGCCCGTCGCTGATGGCATGATTGCTTTAGCCGTCGTTGGCATTACAGTTAATGGATTTGCTGCTTACAAATTGTCAGAGGGCAAAACGTTAAACGAACGCGTTATTAACTGGCACTTGCTGGAGGATGTTCTCGGCTGGGTCGCTGTACTTATCGTTGGTATTGTTTTGCTGTTCGTAGACTGGCCGATTCTCGACCCTATATTGTCGATTGGCTTTACGCTATTTATTTTAGTGAATGTACTACGCAACCTGTGGGCAACGCTGAAGCTCTTCATACAGGCCACGCCAGACAAAAAAACCTACAAACAAGTCGCGGACGCTTTACTGGAGCTACCTCATGTTGCTGACCTACACCATTTGCATTTTTGGTCACTAGACGGCGAGGAGCATGTATTAACCGTTCATTTGGTGTTAACTGAAAATCTTGATATCGAGGCCCGTAGCGACTTAAAACAGCACATCGATAACGTCCTTGCGCCCTATGCTTTAAGCCATACAACGGTAGAACTAGAAGATCCTGATGAAGCGTGTAGGGACAACTGATAATGAGTGCATTATTTTTATTGAAAACGCTCGGGTTATTTATTGCCACCGCAATTGCCGAAATTGTCGGTTGCTATTTACCCTACCTATGGCTCAAAGAGGGCCATTCCGTTTGGTTGCTCATTCCGGCAGCAATAAGCTTAGCTTTATTTGCTTACTTATTAACACTTCATCCAGCGGAAAGCGGGCGGGTCTACGCAGCTTATGGTGGTATTTACGTGTTAACTGCCATAGTCTGGCTGCGAATTGTCGATAAATCGCCACTATCCAATTTCGACCTGATTGGCACGACGTTTGTGCTAACCGGTATGGGGATTCTTGTGTATGGCTGGCGTTAGCTATAAAGCAATTCAGTTAAAGAACTCCACTCAAAAGTTTTACACAGACTAGCGCACCTTATGTTTGTCCGTGGTAGCGTCCTCAACCCCGTCATTAAGCGACGCCATCAGTGGACAATAGACATCTCCGTGTCCGGCGCTGCATTTTTGCACCAACTCATTCAGCGCTTGTTCAATTTGCTGTAAGTGCGATATCTTTCGACGAACACTGATGAGCTTTTGCTCCCCAAGCTCCCGTGCTTCATCGCAATGAGCGCCATCTTGCAGAGTTAATAGCTCACCAATTTCATCCAGACTAAATCCAAGCCATTGAGACGCGCGAATAAAATGAAGCCGAGCAAGCGCTTGTTCGTCGTAATGTCGAATTCCCCCATACGGCTTCTCCGGCTCGCTCATTAGCCCTCGGCGCTGATAATAGCGCACCGTTTCCACGCCCACGCCGGCTGTTTTGGCCAGCGTGCCAATTGTCATTACGTTGCGTTTTTTTAACATAGCTATTGCTTCCGTAGTGAGGTACGGGTCTAAGATTAACACATTAAAGCAAAATGCCCGAAGGAGTTACTCTTATGTCAAATTCAAAATCTGGTCGGGGCTCTCTTCTCGCGGGAGGGATCGCAGCGACTCTGGCATCTGCGTGTTGTCTGGGTCCCCTCATATTACTTGCACTCGGTGTATCCGGGGCCTGGATTGGGAGCCTCACAGCACTTGAGCCTTATCGACCCATTTTTATTGCCATTGCATTGATTGCCATATTCTTTGCCTGGCGTCGAATATACCGGCGTGCTGATGACTGCAACCCTGATAACACCTGCGCAACGCCAAGTGCTCGTAAGAGCTACAAAGTGATGTTTTGGCTCGTTGCGGTGCTTACTTTAACAGCACTGGCGTACCCCTATGTTGTTCCTTTCTTTTACTAGGAGGCAATACACGATGAAAAAAGCAATGATAACAACCATTTTATTTTTACTGTTTAGCATGCCCGCATTGGCGGCTGAGAAAACCGTCACGCTATCAGTACCCGGTATGACATGCGTCACCTGCCCAATTACCGTCAAAGCTGCACTTGGCCAAGTCGCAGGTGTGAGCGCCGTCGATGTCCGTTTTGAAGAGCGGGATGCAACCGTGACATTCGACGACGAAAAAACGTCAGTTAAGCAGCTCACTGAAGCAACGACAAATGCAGGATACCCATCAACACTGAAAGCAACGGCACCAAAAAATCAGTCATGAAACATCACAATGCCTTATAGCTGCTGTAAAACTGAAAGACCAAGGAGTAACCGTTATGAGTAGTAACAATTTACACATTGCTGTCATTGGTAGCGGCGGCAGTGCGATGGCTGCGGCACTCAAAGCGACCGAGGGAGGTGCCCGAGTGACGCTCATTGAGAGAGGTACTATTGGCGGAACTTGTGTCAATATTGGCTGTGTCCCGTCTAAAATCATGATCCGAGCGGCTCATATCGCCCAACTGCGGCGAGAAAGCTCTTTTGATAAAGGCTTAAGTACTCATACTCTTAAGGTAAATCGATCAGCTCTCCTCGAGCAACAACAGGCTCGGGTAGAAGAACTCCGTGAATCCAAATACCAGAGTATTCTTAGAGAGAATTCCGCCATTACCGTTATTAACGGCGAAGCCCGCTTTATAAACGATGAAACTCTTTCCGTATCACTTCGCGATGGCGGTGAGCAAACGATTTACTTTGACCGTGCTTTTATCGGCACCGGGGCCCGACCCGCACCCCCCCCCATCCCCGGCTTAGCTGAAACCCCTTACCTTACTTCGACAAGCGCATTAGAGCTAAATGACATTCCTAAGCGCCTCCTTATTATTGGAGCCTCGGTCGTTGCTCTTGAGTTAGCACAAGCCTTCGCGCGTCTCGGTAGTGAAGTTACTGTTTTGGCCCGCAATCGGGTGTTATCCCAAGACGAGCCTGCCATTGGTGAAGCAATAGCGACTGTTTTTGATCGCGAAGGCATCAATGTGCTTGAGCATACAGAAGCCAGCGAAGTGCGTTACGACGGACAACACTTCATTCTCAAAACCAATGCCGGAACATTAAAAGCAGAACAACTGCTCGTGGCCACAGGCCGTACGCCCAATACGGAAAACCTCGATTTAAAAACCATCGGTGTACAAACTGAACGCGGTACAATAACGATTAACGAGCGCATGCAAACCTCTAACTCAAGAGTATATGCGGCAGGCGACTGTACGAATCAGCCGCAGTTTGTCTATGTCGCCGCCGCAGGCGGCAGCCGAGCCGCTATTAACATGACGGGCGGTGATGCGCATCTTGATCTCAGTGCAATGCCCAAGGTTATCTTTACTGATCCACAAGTCGCCACGGTGGGTTTATCAGAAGCTGATGCTAAAACTGGTGGTTACGTCACCGAAAGCCGCACGTTGAGCCTTGAAAATGTCCCACGGGCATTGGTTAACTTCAATACCCAAGGGTTTATAAAAATTGTCGCAGAGAGTGGCAGCGGCCGACTGCTCGGTGTTCAAGTCGTCGCAGGAGAAGCCGGTGAGTTGATTCAAGCTGCTGTAATGGCGATAAGAGCAGGAATGACAGTCAATGAGTTGGCTGATGAGCTCTTCCCATACCTTACGATGGTAGAAGGCTTAAAATTATGCGCTCAAACGTTTACTAAAGATGTTAGCCAATTATCTTGCTGCGCTGGGTGAGATAACCTAGCTTAACTTCACTGGACAGTTACCAATATTTCGGATTTAGCTGCTGGTTGGTGATAGGTTAAGCTAGTTCAGGAGTGATAATAGTTGTTATAAGCACTTTTTTCTCATTCATATTAGCTCTTATTTGTCTCACTTATTTGACAACTAGCTTTCCCCGATACATTTGCATCTGGCAATGAAAGTCGTACTCTCCGGGTTCCAGCGCTGGTATTTGAATTTGCTTTAATTTGTTAGAAGGCAACGTTTCACTTATTTCTAGCTTGGGAATGAGCAAAGTTTCAGAGCAAGGCGATTGATCCTTTCGCAGAAATTTAAGCTCAACAGGCTTGCCTTCTCGCACCTTTATACGCGAAGGTGAGTAGGTACCGTTTTCTACAGTAATTACAATCTCACCTTCTTCCGCCTGTTTCTCAGCAGGTTCATAAAGCCAAAACCACCAGACGATCAGTGCTATCAAAGCAATACCAGCAATATTAATAAATAACATGTCTATTCTCCTGAGTGCGCCAGTGTTAGAAGGTGCATTAATGTTTCTTGGCTTTGAAAAAGCGCAACCGATTCGCGTTGCTCACTACCGTAAGCGAAGAAAAAGCCATGGCGGCGCCCGCAATAACCGGGCTCAACAGCATTCCAAAAAACGGATACAGAACGCCTGCGGCAAAAGGAATACCTGCTACGTTGTAAATAAAAGCACCAAATAAGTTTTGTTTAATGTTGCTCAGTGTGGCCTTGCTCACCGCGACCGCATCGGCAAGCCCGTGCAACGACCCGCGCATCAATGTAATATCAGCACTTTCAATAGCGACGTCCGTTCCCGTGCCAATCGCGAAGCCTACATTGGCAATAGCTAGTGCTGGCGCATCATTAATACCATCTCCCGTCATGCCAACGATTTCGCCTTCCATCTGCAGCTCCTGAACCTTTTTTGATTTTTCTTCCGGCAGAACTTCAGCGAAAAATTCTTTAATTCCTACTTTTTCAGCAACTGCTTCTGCTGTCGCACGATTATCACCAGTAAGCATCACTACTCGCACACCGTTATCTTGCAAACGCTTAATGGCGGCTACGGAGTCGTCTTTTATCGGGTCGGCAACTGCAATAATTGCAGCTAACTCATTATCAACGGCAAAGTACATAGGCGTCTTAGCTTCAGCAGCTAAGCCTTGGGCTTTTTCAACAAAGTTACCGAGCTCAACTTGACGTTCACGCAACAGCTTTTCATTACCGAAAAGGAGGGACTTCCCGTCAACTTCTGCCTCCACGCCATGACCAGCGATGGCGTTGAAGTTCGAGACCTTACTTGTCTTAATCCCTCTTTCCCTGGCTGACTCAACTATCGCCTGTGCTAGCGGATGTTCAGAGCCAGACTCAAGTGTCGCTGCAAGTTGCAGTACGGTTTGCTCATCGTACTCACTCGCTACTAATACGTCGGTGACTTTAGGAGAACCAAGTGTAATGGTGCCCGTTTTATCCAGGATCATAGCCGATACTTTCGACGCTGTTTGCAATGCTTCGCCATTGCGAATCAGCACACCTGCCTCTGCGGCTTTTCCTACACCCACCATTACCGACATAGGCGTCGCCAGGCCTAATGCGCAAGGGCAAGCAATAATCAAGACAGTGGTCGCTGATACCACAGCAAAGGCCAGTGCCGGCTCAGGCCCAAAGTTAAGCCAAGCTAGAGCACTGATAACAGCGATAATCATAACGACTGGCACAAAGTAAGCTGAAATAATATCGGCAAGACGACCGATTGGGGGCTTAGAGTTTTGCGCCCGTTTCACCATGTTAATAATTTGAGCAAGTGCTGTATCTTTTCCGACTCTTGTCGCTTGAAACAAAAAGGAACCACTTTTATTTATCGTGCCCGCCACAACGTCATCACCAACTGATTTTTCCACGGGCATGGGTTCACCCGTTAGCATAGATTCATCAACGGTGGTACTTCCCTCTATAACTTTTCCATCAACAGGGATTTTTTCTCCGGGACGAACACGTACTACGTCCTCCTCGAGTACGTCTTCGATAGCGATATCCAATTGTTTATCGTCACGAATCACCCTTGCGGTTTTCGCCTGCAAACCAATGAGACGTTTTATGGCTTCGGACGTGCGCCCACGAGCTTTCAGTTCAAGTGCCAACCCCAAATTGATCAAACCGATAATCATTGCGGTCGCTTCAAAGTATACGTGACGCGCCATTTCCGGAACCAGGTGTGGAACGATTACAACCACCATAGAATACAACCAGGCTGTACCAGTACCAAGCGCGATCAGCGTATCCATATTAGCGGAATGATTTTTCAGGGATTGCCAGGCACCAACAAAGAAGTGTTTGCCAGAGAAATAAAGTACACCTAACGTTAGAATACCTACGACTAACCATGTCACACGTTCTGAGGTAGTGGTAACCGTCATTTCACCAACAAAAAGGCTATAAATCATTAGGGGTACACCTAACGACAGCGCGACGGTCATCTCACGCATCAGTCGCTTATAGTAAGCCCAGTCGGCTTGCTCTTTTTCTGCCAACGCATCATCGCCACTTTGGGAAGTGGCTACTTTAGCGCTATACCCCGCCTTCTCTACCGCTTTCACTAAAGCGCTCGGACTTGCTGTTCCTGTCACACTGACTGTTCGCTGCGCAAAGTTCATCTCTGCATTTTCCACACCGGATACAGACTTTAGTGCACTCTCGATTTTGCCAACACAACTCGCGCAACCGGCTCCCTCGATAATGAGTTCCTCAATGGAACTACTACTAACGTCCTCAGTTTTCACACCCATACAAGTGCTCCTTATTTATGGAAAATTAACCAAATCAGGGCTCTTTCCCACAAAGTACCAACGATAAAATTTTCACTAACTACATATCCGAAAATCGGTTCGCAGTTTGCACCATTCGTTTAATTTCATTTTCTTCAACGTTTTTTACTGTTTCTAACAGCTCTTTTGCGCTGTCTATATCAACACGGGAATATAGGTGTTCATACAACTCAATGACTTGCTCATGATGGTTTACAATGTTCTCCATAATGTGATCAGTATCTAACTCTTTAAAAGGCGAATCACAGTGTCCATGCTCAACGATGGGATGTTTCCCAATATAGTCATAACACCAAGTGTCTAATGCATTTCGGTTTGCTGTACTCAAAAAACCTTCGACCATTCGCTCTAAGCTCGCCTCATGACCCGACACGTAGTTTAGAATCATCCGAGCTCGTTCATCTTGGTTTTGTTTAGAGCAGTGAGTAACACACTCCTTCAGGTTTTTGTGGAAATCAACGGTCCAACTCAGCACATCTTTGATTGTTTCTATTTGCATTTTTTACTCCTTACCTATAATTAATCGTTACTTTCGTTTGCTTTTGGTACGTGGCGGGCTTCTGTGGCAACTCCACGGTGTATGCTCTGCATTATCTTTAATATTTTGATCAATAAATTTGTAGTATTCCTCTTTCAAGTGAGTCCACCAGCCACTATTTATTTCAACACCAAATATTCCGAGCTTTTCCTCTATCATAGTCAGATCGACTTTAGAGGCATCATAAGCGACCGATAACAAGTTATGCTCAGAGTCATAGGCAACGCTATCAAGACCAACCAAGCGATCGATTTCGTTAATCGCTTCGCGAACTTTTTTCACACTCTCAGTGTTTAGCTTTAACGTGCGATTGACTAAGTTAATTTCCCGCACTCCGGCTCTATGATCGTTAGTTGACATTAGTACTGTCCTGTTAATTAAAACTACCAATACGTTTCAGGCAACATTTGCTCGGTGTTAACTTTGTAACGAAAGCTCTTTATTAGTGGCTGCTCGTTTATCGTGAACCCAGAACAATTCATCGATTGGCGAGATAGAAACTAATCCCTCGTTAGGTACCCCAGTATGGGCCGCTTCAACTACCAAGAGGGCAACATCACGCGCATCATCACTGTTCACATAAACTTCAAGCTGTACGTGATCAACTAAGTGATCATCGTTATAACTATCGAAGTAATAGCCTCGACCTCGAACAGGAAACAATGTAAAGCCGCTAACGCCACACCCAACCAGAGTCTCCTCCACTGCGTCTTGCCGAAGTTGATCAAAAATAGCGGTGATTTTAGATAGGTTCATATATTCTCCTACAAGCCTTAAGTCACTTAACTTAAGAGCTCTATCTAGCATGATTAAATTTCGAAAAAAGTTTTAATTGAAATTCAGCAGGAGCTATTTCGGAGGATTAAAAATATCAAAAGACATTTGCTTAACATTCCCTTCATATGAAAGAGGATGCTGCAAGTAACCAATTGACTTTATTGGCAAATTGAACGGAATTAATACTAAAGGTGAGCTTGCAGAGTTGCACCCCGCATCCATTAAACATGTATCAGCAGAGTCAGTTAAACAATAACAGCACGTTTTACTGGCAGGTTGTTCGTCGTCATCACAATGAATGTTGCTTTTTCTCTCGTTTGCAACATCTGCCTGATTAACGTTGATTACGTGCTCTGCGCTGGAGGCAGTATTATGGACAGGAGCAGCTGGGAAGGATAGTTGAATCACTATTCCTAGCATAAGCACAACTAAAAATTTTGTTTGAGCCATATGTGTGTCCCCAATCCCGAATTTTAACCTAGCATACTTGTTAGCGCACATCATTGATCAAGATCAATGATGTGCGTCTCTTAACTAAAATAATTGGTCTTATACACGCTTAACCTTTTGCCCACGCCACAAGTAGTAAACAGCGGGTAACACGAGCAAGGTTAGAATAACAGCGCTGATCATTCCTCCAACCATCGGGGCGGCTATTCGGCTAACCACTTCAGCACCAGTTCCTGTACTGAACATGATAGGCAATAGACCAGCAATTGTAGAAACCGCCGTCATCATGACAGGACGAACACGAAGCCCAGCCCCTTCCATTACGGCAAGAGAGAGACCGTCTTTCGTTAATGCTTTACCATGCTCTAACTGACTTTTTTCATATTCATTATAGGACTGGTTTAGGTAAGTCAGCATTAGTATTCCTATTTCTACAGTGACACCTGCTAGAGCTATAAAACCAACCGCTACAGCAACTGAGAAATTATAATCTAAAAGATACATTAGCCAGATTGACCCCACCAATGCGAGAGGCAAAGTTCCCAATATAATGGCTATTTCTGTAGCGTTTCGAAAGTTCATATATAAAAGAACGATAATAATCGCGAGCGTTAACGGAATCACGTAAGTCAGTTTTTCCTTTGCCCTTTCCATATATTCGTACTGCCCGGACCAGGTAACTGAATACCCTGCTGGCAACTCGAGTTCTTGTTCTACAACCTTCATTGCTTTTTCAACATAAGTGCCGACATCAACTCCCTCAATGTCGACAAAAGTCCAGCCATTAAGTCTCGCGTTCTCACTTTTAATTGCCGGTGGTCCGAGTTCAACGTAGACATCAGCCACATCCGCCAAACTAATACGCTGCCCGTCTGGCGTAACTAAAGGTAGCGTCTTTAATTCTTCCGGTGAATCGCGGTAATCTTGAGGGTAGCGCAGGTTTATCGGGTAACGTTCGAGCCCTTCAATGGTCTCTGAAACATTCATCCCGCCAATAGCCGTGGCAACAACCTGCTGAACATCTTCAATGTTCAAGCCATAACGTGCAGCCTGCTCTCTTTTTATGTCAACTTTGACATAACGTCCACCTGCCACTCGCTCTGAATAAACAGAAGCAGTGCCATCTACATCATCAAGTATTGCTTCAAGCTGCTGGCCGATCGCCTGAATTTCATTAAGATCAGCTCCGGCAACTTTTATACCTACCGGCGTTTTGATACCTGTCGATAGCATATCAATGCGAGTTTTAATGGGGTAAACCCACGCATTTGTCAGCCCCGGAAACTTTACAAGCGCATCCAGTTCTTTTTTCAACTTCTCAGTGGTCATACCGTCTCTCCACTGATCTTTCGGTTTCAGTTGAATAAAGGTTTCAACCATCGTTAGGGGTGCCGGATCAGTGGCGGTATCCGCTCGACCAATTTTGCCAAAAACCGTCTTCACTTCCGGTACCGTTTTTATGAGCTTGTCGGTTTGCTGCAACAGCTCCCTTGCTTTACCAATTGATAATCCGGGATAGGTAGTGGGCATATACATCAAATCGCCCTCATCCAAATCTGGAATAAATTCACTACCAATTTTGTCAATCGGCCAGACACCAACGGCCAGGATAACAAGCGCTCCGACAACTGCTGTCTTGGGGTATTTCAAAATGCCTTTTAAAAGCGGTTTATACCCGGCAATCAATAACCGGTTAAGCGGGTTTTTCCCCTCAGGTGTTACCTTTCCTCTGATAAAATATCCCATCAACACGGGGATAACGGTAACCGCTAAGGCTGCACTGGCTGCCATTGCGTAAGTTTTCGTGAAAGCAAGCGGAGAAAACATCCGCCCTTCCTGGGCTTCTAAGGTAAATACCGGCATAAAGCTGACGGTAATAATGAGCAAGCTAAAGAAAAGAGCAGGGCCCACCTCTGAAGCAGAGGCGGCAACCACCCGCCAGCGGTTCTCTGCTGTCAGTGGCGTTTTTTCCATATGCTTATGCATATTTTCAATCATGACGATGGCACCATCGAGCATAGCGCCAATAGCGATTGCGATCCCTCCAAGTGACATAATATTCGCGTTAATTCCTTGCCAATACATGACAATAAACGCGGTTAAAATACCCAAAGGCAAGCTGATAACGGCAACCAGCGAGGAGCGGACATGGAAGAGAAATATCACACAGATAAACGCGACAATAGCGAGTTCTTCTATTAAACTTTTCCAGAGACTTTCCACGGCATCGGAGATAAGCCCCGAACGATCATAGACAGTGACTATATCGACACCTTCTGGTAGCCCAGACTTTAATTCTTCCAACTTTTGTTTAACGCCATCAATCGTTTTTTGGGCATTTTCTTCGAAACGCATTACCACAATACCACCCACGGCTTCTCCCTCACCGTTGAGTTCGGCGATACCGCGTCTCATTTGGGGGCCCACACCCACATCAGCAACGTCTTTAAGCAATAATGGCGTGCCATTTTCATCAACGCCAAGCGGGATACTCTCTAAGTCTGACACACCATCAATATAGCCTGAGGCCCGGACCATATACTCAGCTTCCGCCATTTCAACCACCGACGCCCCCACTTCCTGATTACCTCGCTGGATAGCATTTTGTATGTGAGCAAGAGGAATATCGAATGCGCGCAGCTTCTCCGGATCCACTTTCACCTGGTACTGCTTTACCATCCCGCCGAGGGCGGCAACTTCCGAAACCCCCTCGACCGTTTGCAGTTCATACTTTAAAAACCAATCCTGCATACTGCGTAACTCACTCAAATTGTGGTTACCCGTACGATCAACCAAGGCATACAAATACACCCAACCAACCCCTGTTGCATCAGGGCCTAATTGCGGTCTTGCATTAGAAGGCAGTGTCGGAGCAACCTGAGACAAATATTCCAGTACTCGCGAACGCGCCCAGTAAGCGTCTGTATCTTCGTCAAAAATGACATACACATAGGAGTCGCCGAAAAACGAATATCCACGGACGGTTTTAGCGCCGGGGACAGACAGCATAGCGGTTGTTAATGGATAGGTTACTTGATCTTCTACCACCTGCGGCGCTTGACCCGGATAGCTGGTTTTAATGATCACCTGGACATCCGACAAGTCCGGCAGTGCGTCTACGGGCGTATTCTTAACCGCAAAAGCACCAACACCCACGAGGATTAATGTCGCCAGAAGAACGAAAAAACGGTTACTCACTGACCATCGAATGACTGACTTAATCATGGTTATGCTCCTGCTCTGTCACTTGTTTTTGCTCAGGAATATGAATCGATGTGAGCTGGTACTGTTGCTTCCCGACTTGCGTTATTTCCGCATGCAAGGATAACCCCGTGCTAAGCTGAGAAAGTTCAACATCCGAAGCAACATCGAAGTCCATCGTCATTGCAGGCCAGTCCCATTCAGAAATCTCACCGTGCTCCAGCGTAACCATCGAGTGCTGAGGCATAACATTTTTAACGGTTGCTTCAACCCAGACAGCTTGAGCTGATACCGCTTCATTTGACATACTGTCGTGGCTCTCGCTATCAGTGTTGGAGTCATGGTTCATACGTTTAAAGTCGGAAGACTTACTGGACTCAGAGTCAATTAAGAACTGAGCCGATGTAACAATGTCATCACCTGCCATAAGACCCGATAAAATTTCAACTCGCGAGCTCCCTAACCGCCCAACATCAACATTAACTGATTTAAATTTCCCATCACCCAGTGCCAGGACAACTCGGTTCGAATCACCCATTCGGATAAGCGCTTCTTTAGGGATGATTAAGTTTTTGTCGCCTAAACCAGCCTTAATGTTAAGATTCGCAAACATGCCCGGTTTTAAAAAACCATCCGGGTTGTCGAAGTGAATTCGAACTTGTCCCGTCCGAGTTTTAGAGTTAAGTGACGGATAGACATAATCAACCTTTCCTTGCCACTCTTTACCTGGAGCATACTCAAGGTTCATTTGAACGTCATTGCCTACCTCAACCTGGTTCAATTGCCGCTCAAAGACTTCTGCAATAACCCAAATTTTATCCAGTTGAGCAATGGTCATTAAATTCATACTCGGCGTTACAAACGCACCTTCACGCACAGTCAGTCTATCCAATACCCCGGACTGCTTTGCTTTTACCGTGATTGTTCTCTGAATTTTACGAGTTTCTTTTAACTTCTTAATCTCAGATTCAGAGACTTTCAGAGCTCTTAAGCGTTCTTCAGCAGCATCTAGTAGAACCTGTTTACCTCGCTGCAAGGCTAGTACAAGCTCCTCTTGAGCATTAACCATTTCCGGTGAGTAAATACTGTATAACGGTTGGCCTGCTTTAACAGAGTTACCGACCGCTTTTACAAAAAGGTTTTCAACCCAACCTTCAACACGAGGACTTACTGTTAAAACTCGGTCCTCATCAAACTGAACATAGCCAACTGTTTCGATATCTAGGTTGAGTCTCGAGGACGTGACGGTTGCAGTTGTAACCCCAAGGTTATTAATAACGTCGGGATCAATTCTCACCGTACCAGGTGAACTCTCTTCTGCATCATCGCCATAGTAAGGAATAAGGTCCATCCCCATTGGAGACTTTCCTGGTTTGTCTCGGCGATAATTGGGATCCATCGGAGCCACCCAATATAACGGCTCTTTTTCTGCATTGCCCGATGAACGATCAGACACTTCAGTCGATTGCATTACATAGCCAATAGCGCCAGCGCCAACTGCAAAGCCTACAGCTAAACTTATAAGAGATTTGGTGACTGTTTTCATTTTACACTCCTGAAAGTAATAAGTAGTTTGCTTCGGCAATCAATTTTTGGCGGTTGATGGCGATTGCTAATGCATCAATTTTTGCGTTGACTTCCGCAATCTGTGACCGTACCGCCTCGGCAAAGTCGCCATCATCATTGTTGTAGGCAGTCAATGCGGCTTCAGACTGGGCGGACATTTGTGGAAGTAGCTCTTCGTGATATAGGGCAGCACGTTCATTCAAACGGTTCAGTTGTAAAAACGTACTGCGTAAATTGGCTATTAACTGCCTGGCAACCAATAACTTCTCAGTTTTTTTCGCTTCCGTTCTAAACTTTGCTGAGCGTACCTGCTTATCCTGTTTGTTATCAGTAAATAAAGGGACATCGAACGTAACCCCGGCTGACAGCAAGTTGGCACGGTCATTGCCGCTTGGATCGTCGTTTCTATGGCCATATTTCAGATTGGCTGACCATTGCGGTTTATAACCTTGCTGAGCGAGCTCGACAGACGTCTCCGACGTCAAAATGTCTTGATCGATCGCTTGCAAAACCGGGTGTTCTTTTATCAATTCGTACAAGGCTTGTTTCGGTATTGTCGAAGGTGATAGCAATGTCTTCTTCAGCGTAAGACTCGGAAGGTCATCCGGTAACCTTGATTTCGCTATAACACCTATCCATTCCGACAATTCGCTTTGAAGTCGCTCCTCTTTTTGTCGCAGTGACGTCAACCTATCATCCAGGCGTGTAAGTTCAAGTTGGGCTCTAATAACATCTTGCTGCCGTGCTTTTCCCTCGGTACTGGTATAACTCGCCTTAGCGGTTGACACTAACTGTTCAAAAAGCGCTCTATCCGATTCAATCAAGCGGATACTTTGCTGAGAGAAAAAGACATCTAACCACAACTTAGTGACCGTTGTTTTGACTTTAGCAATGCGATCCGCTCTCAAAAGCGGTTGTTTTTGAGCTAATTGGTTTTTCTGCTTACGAGACAACGATAATGTGTCTCCTCTGGGAAATGCTTGTGAAACACCGACGACTAACTGGGTCATCCCTTCCTGTCTTGAACTAAAACTGTCAACAGGGAAACTGGCAGCCGTGAATGATATTTTAGGGTCAGGCAAACTGGAAGAGGCTATCGCTTCACTCGCGAATGCCTCTTGGGTTTGCTTACTTGCCGTTAACCAAGGATCTTCTTGTACAGCGATACTCACTGCTTCTTGCAAATTCAAAAGTGGCTCTTGTGCACTAACAACATTTGGCACTACTGCAGTCAGAACACCTAAATAAGCCATTCTTCTTAAAAGTTTCATATTGTTACTCTCAAAAACTGTGAATTTTTAAATTAAACACAGACCTAGCCATGAGTCAGAGCATAAAGAGGACGACGAGCGACGTCGAAACGACAATGACCGAACCAAAGCTTATAGCTGTGCTTTTACCTGGACGATAAACGCGCCAGGAGCGAGAAATTTCGTATTTTTAAGAGTGGATTGGGGGGCGAAAAAGCGAGAGAGAGTGCTTTTCTTTAATATTCGTATCTAAGAATGAGGAAGCGTTAAAAACCAGCTTCTCAATAGGCGGAACGGTGGGTTGCTCAGAATAAACGACAGTAATCGACGGGCTGTAACAATGTCGCATCATTGAATCAGAGGAACAGTTATCGGTAAGAGAATGTGACACTTCGCAATCAGCAAGATCAGAAACCTGCTCAGTAGGATCGTGCATACATGCCTCTTCCGTACTGATAGTTTGTGAAAATGACATTGTTGTTACTGCCAATAGCAATAGAGCAATGATTAAACGATACATGCGAAGTTCTGCTGTAAAAACATGTTAAAATAATATCTCTTTGTCTGATAAAGATCAACCGATTAAAGGAAGTACCCATAACGAGGTAGTCAACCCAGATGGTGATACGACTACTATATCACCACCCAGATTTATTGCTAACTCAGGCGCTTTCAAGCTCTAAATACCAAAGTCATCGAACCTTACTTGTTCTCGCGGAACGCCAAAGTCAGCAAGAGACTTTAACGTTGCTTTCAGCATTGGTGGAGGACCACACACGTAAACGTCCAATGTGTTTTTGTTTTCATCTGCCAACCATTTCATTGCGGTTTCGTGCACAAAGCCAGTGTGCCCGGCCCACTCATCTGATTTAGCAACCTCTGAAAGTACCGGTATATAATTTAACCGCTCATCTCTTTCGAACTCATCCCTATAACAGAGCTCTTTTTCATATCGTGCGCCGTAAAAGAATATGCAACGACGAGGAGAATCTGCTGCTAACTCACTTTGTATTAACGCTCTTAACGGTGCAACACCGGCGCCGCCTCCGATAAAGACTTGCGTGTGATTATTTTGTTTCGTCAGCTGAAAGTCACCAAATGGTCCAATAGCATCGACATGAGCGCCAGGCTCTAAATTACACAAGTAGTTTGAACCGATGCCTGGGGGCACCCCTTCACTTGGCGAGGGCAGTTGTCGTACGTTAAACACAAATCGAGTCGGGTGAGGCCGCGTAGCAACAGAGTAATGTCGTGACAATATTTCGTTTAAGTGTGGAATACGAAACTGCATAAACTGCCCGGCTTCATAATTAACGGGCTCTGAACTCACAAAGGTAAGCTCCATAATGGATGGAGTCAGTTGACGCTTTGAATCGAGTGTTAAAGCTATATCACTAACCCCCTCATTATGTAACTTCACTTCATAATTTGTTGAGGTTCTGTGTTGGCAAGATAACCGCATCCCCGCGTCTAATTCATTGGCGCTCAATAACGCTTTTTCAGCGGCTTTAGGACTAGGTATATCGCTGCCTTGTAGTGTCACTTTACATAACCCACAGGTACCGCCTCCGCCACAATTACTCACAATTGGTTGCCCTTTCTGCTGAAAATATTCTAGCCACGTTTTCTTACGTTTTGGATTAAAGTCACCGTTAGTAATATTTCGGCCTAAAAGAATTAGCCCGGATAACGAAAACCAAAGAGCGAATAACCCGGCACTCCAAATCAATAAATGATTAAAGCTTCGGCCACCCGTGTAGTCCATAAAGTGCAGGCGAAACGCCCAGTCAGCTATTGTCCATGGTGTATTACGATGCTCCACCACCTGAGACGACGCTTCATCGACGTAGATGCGAGTATTCAGGTCATCCGCCATATCAATGCGAAACCCCGAAGCTTTCCAACCATTCACTTCGTCGCTTCCAGTGACTCTTTCAACCGCTTCAACCTGACCCGGCCCATTGTAGCTATTCAGCGCTAGCTGAGTCGCCAAAGCTTGGTCCGTAGACCACCGTTCACCGGTATCTGCGTTGAAGTAAAGCAAACGTCCATCTGGCAGAGACACCTGATACTGACCTACCCCGGCAACACTGACCAGTTCAATGGAGTGAGCTAAGGGGAATCGTTGATGCATTTCAGTAACATCGATTTGAGGTGCTATTTTTTTAAGTGGGGGTTCAGAGTTTTTTGAGACCATATATTGGTGGCCTGACATTCCGTGATGTCCGGTTAAGCTAAAAAATAACCCACTCACTAGCCACAAAGCGACCTGAATCACTAAAATTAAACTCACCCAACGATGAAGCCATTGCATAAACCTTATCATTGAGCACCCCCAGTCGATTTTCTCTTAAACGTAATCGTATAAAAAAGCAGGACAGTGCCCGTTATCATTAAAATAAACGTACCGATAATAAAGCCCTTTAACCACCAGGTCTCGATATCCACACGCTCGTCGTAGTCCATTATGTGTAACATCCAGGCGATATCAAACCCCCGCCAAAACGTATGTCGCTTTACCAAAAGCTCCCCGGTCGTTTCAGATAAATACAGACTGGTATTACCGAAATCGTCATAATTTACCTGCCAAATCGGTAACAAAGCACCACTCACTTCTGTTGGTGGGTTATCAGTCATGTAAACGACCGATTCAATAGCGTCGGGATCCTTCGTGTAATATTGATTCGCTAACTCTTTAATGTGTTGTTCGGTTATATCAATACGCTGCAGCGACTCCGCATTAACTAAAAACGCTCCCTCGTTACTCTCTATTTTATACACCGGCTGTAACTTCTGATTCAGCCATACGCTTTTTAACGACGTTTTTCGTGTTTCTGGATAGCGGCTCAACAGGTCATTTAAGCTTGATATTTCAACACCTTTCGGTATTGGCTGGCTTATATCCTGAACTAAGTGATCACCATGAATATAATCCAAATCGAAGAACACCATGTAAGCGCCACTGATTGTCCAAATAACCATTTGCAGGCCAAAAACCAAAGATAGCCAACGATGCCAAACTCGCCAGCTACTGGAGCGTTTCTTTTGAGTCATACCCTACCTCAAATTTAATAAAAAAAAGCTGCCGCTCCCAGGGAAAAGCGACAGCCAGTCTAGTCTTTAAAAGCTGTAACGTACCTTCAGATATAACTGACGGCCTAACAAGTCATATGTCATAGTGTCAGTATTGGCGTCCGTCCAACTTTGAATATAAGGCGGTTCTTTGTCAAAAAGGTTATTAACACCGCCAGTCACGCTCAGTTTTGAATTTACGAAATAAGTTCCCTGCACGTTATGATAGAAAACACTGGGTGCTCGGGCTCCAATATCTCCCGGAGCAGCATTAATGTCATCGGCAGGTCCAATGTACTGGACGGAGTAATGTACACGCCAGTCCTGCTTCATAAAGGTTCCCGAAGCATTTGAACGCCAGTGCGTATAGCTTCCTCTGCCACCAGTAATGTACCCGGCATATTCAATTTCATTCGCACCAACAAAAGGCGCAAATGTATACTCATTTAAGTAACTGACATTCCAACTGAAGTCACTTTTCCAACCCAGCAGCTCGGTGTTATAAAACAAAGCCGTATCAATACCCGACACATTTTCAGTTGCTGCATTGGTGGGTTGAGCAGACAAAAAGTCAATATCGCCAGTTAAAGAATCTCTCGTGAAATGCTCCGGACTGCAAAATGGGTGCGATAGATTTTCTGAGTTATAGCAGACAGACAGCTTCGTTGAACCGGGAATTCTTTGGATAGCATTCTCAATATCAATATCGTAGTAATCAACCGTCAATTGTAAATTATCCGCCGAGCCGATATCCCATACGAAACCAGCAGTGAAAGTATCTGCGTCTTCCGGTTTTAAATCTGGGTTCCCACCAACAGTGGTAAGCACTGTTGCACCAAATTGTTCATACCCTGCAGGAACGCCGTCTGCTTGACAGTTTGCCGCCACAGTTGGGTTAGCGCCGGCTTGATCCCATCCGTCACACGGGTCCGTTGTTGTCAGATTTCCTTCAGCAACACCACCGAAGAGTTCAGGTATGTTTGGAATACGAAAAGCAGTTGACTGAGTCGCCCGCACTTTCAAAGCATCCGATACACGCCAGTGAACGCTCGCTTTATAATTTCCATCACTACCAAAGGTGTCATAATCACTGTAACGATACGCTAAATCTAAATTCAACGACTGAATCAGTGGTAAGTCCGCCAGCAAAGGTAACGAAGTTTCAGCGTAAACTTCATCAACTGTATAGCTCCCTTCTATCGGGTCCGCCTGATTGGTATTCATAATGCCAGCAACAATTGATGAATCCGGGTTTCGCCAACCTTTCTCTTTACGATGTTCAACACCAAAAGCGACTGGCACCCATCCAGCAGGCATTTCAAATAAGTCGCCTGAAATGTTTGCGGTCAATGAACGTTGTTCATTCCCCCCATTATCAGTCGTGCGAAACATGATGTAATCCAATGCCTCTTGAGACAGATCCCCATAACCCAACAAGTCGATACAGGGAATGCCATTGGAGCCGCATGTATTAGGGTCTAGGCCCGCAGATAGACGCTGCATATTGACGATATTGGTCATACCGTCAATGGCTGTATTACGGCCATAGTTATAAGCAACTTCCCAGTTCCAACCTGAGCCAATAACACCATTCATGCCGACGACCGTTCTGAACGTATTAACATCTTGAAAGAACGTTCTTGGTCCACCTTCTAATAAGCGACGACCTTCAAGTCGAATTGTTTCGCCCGTTGGGTTTGTTGGGTGGCTGGCATCAAACTCAATACCTCTTAATGTTCCCGGCGTTGCTAATTGATCGGAGGTTCGGTTGTTGTATAAAACTTCAGCAAAAACCGCCGCATCCGAAGACAGTTGATAATCCCCGAAAGCAGAGAAATTCCAGTTTGTAATTGGGTTAACCGAATTTAAATAAGGAAAAAATGCAAAGTTATGTTCCTCAGCGCTGTAGGGCTCATAAAAATCACCGTTACCATCAGCATCTTGACTGAAATTAATACGATCACCAGCATTTGGACCCGTCAATATGGTTGCCCTACCCCCAATGGTACTTGAGCTTCCAAAGCAATCCAGTTGGCCTGGCGTTAATTCACCCAAAGCACAACCCGCTTGATCAGCCATATTAACTTCGTCTGAAGAACGATAGCCTAATGTCGCCATTACGCGACCTTTATCATTGCTGGCGCCAAATATCATATTAACTTTGCGATCTTGACCCTCACCATCATCTGTCGAGCCTAAGCGCCCTTCGATAGTAAAGCCATCGTAACTTTTACGGGTGATAATATTCACCACGCCCGCAACGGCATCCGCACCGTATATCGCTGAAGCGCCATCTTTAAGAACCTCGATACGCTGGATCATTTCAACCGGTATCATATTTAAGTCAACAGAGCTGTTTGCGCCGGTACCGCCGTTAACAACACGACGGCCATTCAGCAGTACAAGTGTTCGGTTAATCCCCAGCCCACGCAAATTAACTTGAGCGGTGCCATAGCCGTTACCTGTCCAGTAGGCATTACTCTGGCTGCCAGCAAAACCAGCAGAGGCTGACATTCTCTGTAAAATCATTTCTACCGAGGTCATTCCCGATACTTCTATATCTTCCGCCGTGAAAACCTGAACAGGAGCAGCACTTTCTGCTTCTATTCGCTGAATTCGCGAACCAGTCACCGTGATTTTCTCAACGTCTTCGGCTTGAGTATTATCAGATCCTGACTGTGCCCAGACTGTTGTTGTATTAAAAAGTGCCGCAGATACGCCTATAGCGACAGCAGACTTAAGTAACTTTTGCATTTTGTCACCTCGATTAGATTATAATTATTTTACTTTCCGATTAGACTTCGTACTGCCATCTAAGTTGTTTATACAACTCTCAGAATAGAAACCTCAGAATTTTAGTCAAGCTAAAAACGATTAAAGTTGTATAAAAAACCCTTTAATAGCAAAGTCTATAGCAGTTGTATATTCAACTTAGAGTTATCCTCATGTATCAATAATCTTTTAAAGTAAGCTCTTCAAGATGACTAGAAAAGCTATAAAAAAAGTTGTCCACTTTTTTCAAAATGAAAATAATTTTTCATTTTTAATGAATTTTTACCCTTTCTGATTATTGATGCTTTTAATCTTTTGCCGACTATAATGCGTACACGAATACATAACTTTTACGTAAGGAACTTGGCTATGAGTCAATCAACTAAAAAAGCCACGCTTTACAGAATGTCGACACCTGACCACCAATGCCCTTTCGGTTTAAAAACCCGGCACTTACTTAAAGCCAACGGTTACGATGTGGACGACAACCTACTGGAAAGCCGCGAGGAAACCGACATATTCAAGGAAAAACACAACGTCGATACCACTCCACAAGTGTTTATTGGTGATGAACGCATCGGTGGGTACGAAGAGGTTCGAGCCTTTCTTGGAAAACCTCTTCCTGACCCTGACGCAACCAGTTACCGACCCGTTATTGCATTATTTATTATGACAGCGCTCCTCTCCGTAGCCACGTCGTGGTTGTCTTTTGGTCGCGCATTTACCGGACAAACCATCGAGTGGTTCATCAGTTTCTCGATGGTGGTTCTGGCCTTGCTCAAACTCCAGGACGTAGAGAAATTCTCTACCATGTTTCTCAACTACGATCTTCTCGCCAAAAAATGGGTGCCTTATGGCCGTGTTTACCCCTACGCCGAAGGCTTGGCGGGTCTGTTAATGGCAGCGGAATTTGCTCATGTCATTTCCATCCCTATTGCGTTATTCATAGGCATCGTGGGTTCTGTCTCCGTTTTTAAAGCCGTTTATGTCGACAAACGTGAGCTAAAATGTGCCTGTGTCGGTGGCTCAAGTAATGTGCCGTTAGGCTTCATTTCGCTCACTGAAAACCTCATGATGGTCGCTATGGCTATCTGGATGTTTTTTACAATGAACTAGAAAAGGAGCGCTATGCGCTCTTTTTCTTAACGCTTTTTACGTAAAAACAAAATCTCACCAGCGGCAATCAATGCCATACCGATAAGAGACGCCCAAATAACCAGCGGATCGCTTGTCCATTTCACCCATATAAAAGCGGCTAAAACGATGACATCTAGCGTGATTGCGCTGACAAGTATGTAAATATTGGCATTCACTTTTTGTCTAAGATGTCTCAATACCCCCCAGTGGATCGCAATGTCCATAACGATATAAAAAATAGCACCAAGCGAAGCGATTCGGTTCAAATCGAAAAAAGCAGCTAAGACCATAGCCATCACGATAGTGTAAACCAGTGTGTGCTTCTGAATGGAACCTGGCATCCCAAAATGACTGTGTGGCACAAGTTTCATATTGGTCAACATAGCCAACATTCTCGAGACGGCAAACGCGCTCGCGATCACACCGGATACCGTTGCGACAATTGCAAAAGCGACCGTCACCCAAAGTCCAGTCTCGCCATAGACGGGTCTGGCAGCTTCAGCAAGCGCATAATCTTTCGCTTTCACAATCTCATCTATGGACAGGCTCGAGCCAACCGCCAGAGTGACCAGAACATATATTAACGCGCAGATAATCAACGAAATAATAATGGCACGCCCGACATTTTTCTTGGGCTCAACAATTTCACCGCCACTATTGGTTATTGTTGTAAACCCTTTGTACGCAAGTATGCTTAAAGCAATCCCCGCTAAAATACCGCCGCCGGTAGCTTCTTCTGGAATAGCCGATATCGATTCAAACTGAATGCCAGAGGCCCACAAACCACCAGCCGCTAAAATCACCAATCCTAAAGCCTTAACAAAGGCCATAAAAAACGAGAACGTTTGAATAAACTGATTACTCAAAATATTGATAAAAAACGCAAAGACCAGCAAACCCACCGCCAACAAAGGGATAAGCCACTGCGCTTCAAAAGAAATTAATTGGCTGGTATAGGACGCAAATGTCCGAGCGACTAAACTTTCATTAATCACCATAGAAAAGTACATCAAGAGTGCGAATATTGCCGTCACACTTCCTTTCCCATAGGCTTTACTGAGGAACATCGCAATGCCCCCCGCTGACGGGTATGCTTTGGCCAGTTTCACATACGAATAGGCGCTGAAACCGGCAATGATACCGCCGCACACAAACGCCAGTACAAACCACTCTCTTGCTAGCTGAGCAACTTGTCCTGTCAGTGCAAAAATACCAGCGCCAATCATGACACCAGTCCCCAGCGACACCGCCCCCCAAAGACTAAGGCTTCCTTTCTGATAACCCTGATGTCCGTGTTCGTGATCGTGTTCCGCCATAATCAGCTCCTGTGGTTGACGTTAGTTGGACCAGTGAATCCGGATAATTTTCCAGCCAGACTCCGGGGTATGTGAAACGGTTACAGTTTCATTCATCGTTAAATCAATCTCACGCCCGTTGTACGCCCCGGAAATACTATATCGAGAAGTGATCACAGCAAGGCTAGCCACTTCATATCGTGTTCTTTCAATCAGCTTGGAAGGAACCGCCTGGCTAAATTTGATATCTGACTTAAGATGATGAGCACTGTATTCAGCCAGGGACCGTTCAACGCCACCACCTTCAAAGATAAGCACATCATCGGAAAGCACGTCTTTAACGACCTCCGTGTCACCTTCAGTTAAAGCAGTTCGAAATGCATCAAGCACAGCGGTCGGCTCAGATAGTTTTTCGGCGCTACTGGGCGCTGAAATAAACATTACCGAAACCATAAAAACACTCACAAGTAATTTCATTCTTCTTATTCCTTACATTAACCGGGGGAAAACGCGCTGCTTAGCGCAGAGGCCAGGGAAAAAATAGTGACAGCCAATACCATTTCCGCCGTTATGGAGTTTTTGAGTCGCTTGGCGGCCGCGTTATCATTTAATTGCGGTACGAACTTTAATTTATGCAATGCGGCAACAAGGAGAATCAGCGCCACAAACACAAGTTTCGCTAGTAGTACCGTGTCATACGACGTAAGCGGCAGCTCTGGCATCCATCGCCCTGTTGCACTACGATACATAACCAAGCCCGCAATAAGGAGTATTGGAACCGCTGCAGACATATGCACACCAAAACGCTCCATAATGGCTTTCGCTTTAGCAAGCGGTACCGACGTTGCCAGCTTTCGCAATGAGTTAAGACTGCCGAACCAAACCCAAGCGACTAACAAGTGTGTTAAAAGCGCTAGCTTTCCCCACCAGACGGCGTCACTGCCGTGACCAATACTTAAAAAGCTCCATCCCATGAGTCCAATGGCGACAACATATAGCACCCACTTTATACGTTTTAGCTTAACAACGGAGTAAACAATCCAAGCAATAGCAACCGCTATCTGAAGTTGGATGAACAACCCAACAGGGCCGGTCCATATAAACTGCATGTAGGTCGTGTCAATCATGCCGGCAAAGCCTTCAGCAGCAAAACTACCGACTTTCAGAAAAAAATACAGAAGGCTTGCCAGTAATAGAAGCCACGCAACAAGGCTATTCTTTCGTTCAGACTGCTTTTTTAAACCGGACAAATAAACGATATAAGGCGAGGCGGTCATCACCGCGTTAAGCCAGAATATAAAGGCCAACGTTAAAACGCTGGCCACACTCCAAAGGGTCATCATTTCACCTCAAAGCTAAAATCACCCGATATTTTATGACTGTCCCCACCCATTGCCGTCCAATAAACCGTATAACCACCTGACGCCAAATTGTTTTTAACAGCAATTTCGTACGCTGCTTTGGGAGTCATGCTCATCGAAAAGTCCAGCGGATGCATTTTACCGTCATCTGAGTGCAGCATAATTTTAGCCAGACGAACATCACCGGAAAAATTCATCGTAATTTCCGTAGGTGACTCGGACAAAGTAGCACCGTCCTCCGGGCTACTGGATGTTAGGCCGACGTGAGCGCTGGCCCATGCACTAAAAAATAACGCGGTACCGAAGGCTAATTTAAGTACGTTTTTCATGTTGTTTCCTCTTTGTTTTATTATCAATTAAAACCAAACTCTGGCCCCAAGGACCACGCCTGTTTCTGTGGTGTCTTCACCCATTCGTTTCATTTCATCTGCCGTATTTCCTAACGCCCCGTTCCAATACACACCGATGTAAGGGGCAAATTCACGACTTATTTCATGGCGATATCGCAACCCTACGCGCAAGTTGCTCAAGCCACTTTGCCGTTCATATTTGTCTGAGTCTGTCAGGTTGGCTGTTAACTCAATGCGAGGTTGTAAGTACGAGGTTTGTGTTAACTGCCACTCGTACTCGGTTTCGCTAACAAATTGGACATCGCCTTCTTCGTTCATCATCAAAGAATTATCCATTTCAAACCAGTACGGCGCCAACCCCATAAAACTCACGACAGCATAATTTTCCATAGACGCGTCCGACGATAAGGTACCTCGCGTACCAATACCGGCCTGAAACGACCAAAACGGAGACACCAAGTATCCATACAGCAGTTCGGCACTTTCCAAGTCAGTGGGCTCACCGTCGTCTTGAACATTCTCCCCTTCACTCTTGAAAACAGCTCGGTGATAGTCACCGCCATACCAAGCAATCATGTCCCAGACGGCTAGGTTCTCTTCCTCGTTGGTTCGCGTTAACTCCAACCGATCGAACAGTACTTGCCCGGTGTAATATTCTTTGACGGGTTCAGGCCAGTCCTCTTTCGCATGTCCGGCGACTGCTAAACCTGGCAACAACGACGCACCCACTAATAATGATTTACCGTACATAATTGTCCTCCTTATGCGACATTGACCACACGGAACATACCCGCTTTCATGTGATACAACAGGTGACAGTGGAACGCCCAACTACCCGGCGCGTCTGCCGTTATCAATAACGACACTTTTTCGCTCGGCTTCAGGCTAATCGTATGTTTGCGTGGGCGTGGATACTGTCCGTTTTCAAGTTCCATCCACATACCGTGTAGGTGTATGGGGTGGTCCATCATCGTATCGTTTACCATCACCAACCTCAGTCGTTCTCCATGATGAAACTGAACCGGGCCATCCACTTCGGTAAACTTCTTCCCGTCGAAAGACCACATGTAACGCTCCATATTACCCGTTAAGTGCAGCTCTATCTGTCGTTCGGGCTCCCGCGTATCCGGCCATTCATGCGCGCCGACCAAGTCGGTATACACTAAGACTTTATGATCAACGTCTTCCAATCCAATCCCGGGTTCATGCAAACGGCTTACCGGGTTTGTAGCAATCATAGCCGCCCCGGCGCCATGTCCGGGCTCACGGTGTTTGATTTTAATGTTTTCGACCGGGAGCTCTTTTTTGTGTGTCATTTTATGCGTCATATGGCTGTTATTGCCGCCCATATGCTTCATATTCATGCTATTGCCTTTCATATCACCGGACATCGCCATCGCTCCCATGCCCATAGCGGCCATGCCTCGCTCAGGAACTTGCCGTAGTTCAGGCACTTCAGCCTCAAGACCAAGTTCCGGCGTTAATGTACCTCTGACATAACCACTTCGATCAAAGCTCTCAGCATAAATAGTGTAAGGCTTGTTTTGCTTAGGCTGGACAATTACATCGTAGGTTTCCGCCACACCAATGCGGAACTCGTCAACTGGCACTGGCTTCACAGGCTGCCCGTCAGCGGCCACAACCGTCATCTCCAACCCAGGGATCCTCACATCGAAATAACTCATTGCTGAACCGTTAATGATACGAAGGCGTACTTTTTCACCAGGCTTAAACAGTGCTGACCAGTTCATCGCCGAATCGCGACCATTCATCAGGTAGGTATAAGTACTGCCCGTCACATCAGCAATATCACGAGGGCTCATTCGCATTTGCCCCCACATTTCTCGTTGTTTCCAGGTTTTCTCTAACCCTTGCTGTCGCACGTCCTCGAAGGTCTCAAATATCGTACGTTTTTGATAGTTATAGTACCCCTCCGCAACTTTCAAATTACGAAAAACGGTATCCGGATCTTCGAATGTCCAGTCGCTGAGAATAATGGTATGTTCTCGATCAGCACCAATATCTCCGTCTTTCGGTTCGATCACTAACGGCCCCAGGTGTCCAAGTTGCTCCTGCAAACCGGAATGGCTGTGATACCAATACGTTCCGTTTTGCTCGACATCGTAGCGGTACTTAAACGTTCGTCCTGGCTTTATACCTTCGAAAGATACGCCAGGCACGCCATCCATGTTCTCGGGCAATATAATTCCGTGCCAGTGAATTGACGTGTCTTCCGACAACCGGTTAGTCACATTTAACTTTGCTCGCTGTCCTTCTTTTAAACGGATCAAAGGACCTGGCATTTGGCCATTGATGGTTATTGGTGTTCCTACTTTATTTCCCACGAGCAGTGGGGACTTTGCAATGGTGAGATCAATCTCATCGTTTGTCAGGATCTGATCTTTAAAACTGCGTCCCTGAGGAGCAGCCCAAGTTGGGGCTACTTTGGCGATTGCTAAAGCAGACGCCACAGTGAATGCAGATTTAATAAACTTTCGACGCCCTTTGTTAAACTCATTGCTCATTATGACGCTCCTCTTTTGAGGTTAAATTTTGATAACGTTGAACGTCCTGTTCCTTATCAGACGACTCATCAGAAATCGATGATTTAAACCCTTTAATCGCACTACCAAGATCGGCTCCCAGGGTTCGTAGCTTTTTACTACCAAAAAGGAGAATGACGATAACCAGTAAAATTCCTAGCTGAACCATGCTCATGCCGCCAAATCCCATAGCTAAAACCCTTCATTTGAGAGTGCTTGCTGCTGCTCTAAACTTGCTATCTGCTTATAAGGTGTAATTGAACCGTCCTCTTTGATTTCATAGACCGTATACGGTTGAAACCGAGTACCCATTTCCATACCAACAGACCCTGCCGGCATGCCAGGAACAGTTAATCCAATGCCATTGGCTGACTTTTTCCCAGCTAAATAATGAGAAACCAATGTAGGAGGAACGTGCCCCTCAAAGACATAGCCATTACTAGAAATAGCAGTATGACAGGATTGGACCTCGGCACTAATACCGGCATCACGTTTTCGTTGGGTCAAGTTGTTCGGATGTTGTACGGACACACTAAAGCTATCCGGTAAAGCTTGTAACCACTTTTCACAGCAACCGCAGTTGGGATCTTTTAGAACGGTTAGTTGCTGCTCTTCTACATCGGTTGCAGATACAGACACGGAAAATAGCATCGCCAAAACAGCGATATTGCGTTTGATAGACATAATTATTCACCGATTAATAAGTTTTAAGGAAACACGCCGAGCGTGTGTTAAATTTCTAGTAACTTATTAAGCGGTAATTATTGGGGGACGGAATAAATTAGACGCGTGTTTAGCACGAATGGAGGTGTCAACGGGCGCATCGACTTTGGCAGAGAGGTTAACTGCAGCGGCATTAACCGAAGAAGACTGTCCGACAAATAAAACCGAGCCGCCGGAGCAATGCCGAATGGGCATGTCAGCACAGCACGAGTTGTGCTTTTGCGTCTCATGCTCGCAATCGTTTGTGTCGGCTTCGTACATCATGCTGTGCTGCATTTGGCTGTTATCATGACATGCGTGAGCTTCTGCCGTTTGCGAAAACGACATCGACACCAATAGCACTGTCATTAATAACAGAATTCGAATTAGCACGAGCACCCTGCTTTTTGCAATTTAATAAACTACAGTCTAACGTCATTTTAACGCATGTCAAATAAGGAGCAGATAATGATGAATCACGAAATGTTCGCAGGTATGGGCTTTCTATGGATGCTGATTGTGGGAGCTATTTTTATTGTTCCCGCATGGCGTATCTGCCAACGAGTTGGCTACCCTGGTCCATTGGGTCTTCTGATTGTTATCCCTATCGCAAATATCATTCTTCTTTACTTTATAGCGTTCGGCCCATGGAAAAATGTTGATAAATAGCTAATTCACTTTAACCAAAGCAACAAGTATAGCTTTTCATCTCTGATCAGAAGCACGAATTTATGGGTATACGGATTTAATGGTTGATGGGGCACCTTCACCCCATCAATCTGATACCACCCTCAGATGGTTGATAGATCGACTCCGTAGTTGAGTTCCTCTGCGAAGTCCGGCAGTCCGTAACCGATGGT
>Ga0208180_1000123_pt1 | contig 77701 bp, 74 predicted proteins | sample MalvireepMed_s16_FD_184241 | JGI IMG/M metagenome (GOLD analysis project Ga0208180, IMG submission 184241) | Marine viral communities from the Global Malaspina Expedition - Malaspina viral metaG DeepMed_s16 (SPAdes) (version 2) | ecosystem: Environmental > Aquatic > Marine > Oceanic | place...
AGAAAACAATCCTTTGGTGGGTCCTCGGGATAAATTTCGGCTTTTTCATTATCGAAATGACCACGGGGTGGATATCTTCTTCGATGGGCCTTATTGCCGATTCGTTAGATATGCTGGCAGATTCCATCGTATATGCGCTAAGCCTATTCGCGGTAGGCGGTGCCATTTCAAGAAAAAAGAAGGTCGCAAAATTCAGCGGGTATTTTCAGATGGCATTGGCAACACTTGGTTTTGCAGAGGTATTAAGAAGGTTTTTTACCAGTAGTGAAACACCAATGTTCCAGTGGATGATTGTAGTTTCCATTTTAGCCCTACTGGGGAACCTTATTTCGCTTTGGTTGATAAACAAGGCTAAAAGTAAGGAGGCCCATATGCAGGCCAGTGCCATTTTTACGTCCAATGATATTATTGTAAACGGTGGGGTTATAGTGGCAGGGGTACTGGTCTATTTTCTGAATAGCAAATGGCCCGATTTGGTGATTGGCGGCATCGTCTTCACGTTTGTAATGCGGGGCGCCATAAGAATTTTAAAATTATCTAAATAATGCAAATATATGTTGCACAAGACGTTGGGAAACAATAGGAAATTATGAATAAAAGTAGTGTAGCATTATTGATTTTACTGTTGTTGGCAATAGACCAGACCATAAAGATTTATGTGAAGACCCATTTTTATTATGGCGAGGAGTACTACGTATTTGGCCTGGATTGGTTTCGCTTGCATTTTTTGGAAAATCCCGGAATGGCCTGGGGCTTTAAGTTTGGGGAGGGATATCTGGCCAAGCTTGTTTTGATCCTATTTCGGCTGGCCGCCATTGTTTGGGGGACTTTTTATATCAAAAAGATGATACGTGAAGGATATGCAAAGGTTTTTGTAATCTGTGCAGCATTTATATACGCAGGTGCATTGGGCAATTTGATTGACGGTGCATTTTACGGACTGATCTTTGAAAAAAGTGATCCGGCAGTACAAAACGTTGCAGAAATATTCCCGTCAGGGGGTGGATATGCTGGATTTTTAAATGGCAATGTCGTGGATATGTGGTTCCTTCCCATTATTGATACAAGGCTTCCGGAATGGATGCCATTTTGGGGAGGTAATCAATTTACTTTTTTTGACCCTGTATTTAATACCGCAGATGTCTGGATTAGCACGGGAGTGATTTTACTCCTGATCTTTCAAAGCCAACAAAAAAAAGACCAGAAAATATCGGAAAATAAAAAGTTGAAATATACTGAGGGTAACAGAAAAATTATAAACAACGATTAGTTATGAACGTTTGGCTTTGGGTAGTAGTATTGGGATTGGCAGCTTGGGCTGCCCATTGGGGTGCGGACCAACTCTTGACGCCTTTAAAGATGCTCCGTAAGCAATGGGGGCTTACAGCTTCTGCAGGAGCAGCTCTCCTTGCCATTGTGACCGCCAGCCCCGAGGTAGCTGTAAACGTTACCAGTGCAGCCCGGGGAGTATCGGAAATTGGTCTGGGCAACCTTTTGGGTTCCAATATAATTTCCATTCCGTTGATGGTTAGCATAGCCTATTTCGCTTCCAGAAAGCAATTTAAAAATAATAAGGAACACCAAAAACATCTGGATGCCAACCTACTGGCTCTGAACAAACGTTCTGTTTCGGTATTGTCCATCCCCTACCTGGCAATCATTGCTTTGGTAGCTATACTAACCCTTCCCAAAGCCTGGCGTGGATTACAACCCATCGATGGCTATATTATGCTGGCTGCCTATGCTGCTTTTTTAACGCATGCCATTATAAAAGGCAGGGAAAAGGGCGAAAAAGTAGAATGGGACAAAAAGAAAGTCTGGTTATCCGTGGCCGGGGCCCTGGCCATAGCTGTGGGTGCTTTTTTTATTGTTAAGGCAACAGAAAATATTGTTTCGGCCCTGAATATTTCTGAAATCGTTGGGGGATTGTTCATCACGGGTATAATGACCACCGCGCCTGAAATATTTAAGACCTGGAGCGTGGTGAAAGGAGGCGAAGTAACGGCAGGCACCACTAGTGTTATCGCAGATAATGCTGTTACGATGACGGTCGCCTTTTTCCCGTTGGCGCTGGTTACTACCCCTATCGAAGATTTCCAGTTGTTTTGGGTGAATCTTGCCTTCGTTGGACTGATGCCGCTTTTGTACTCCCTTTTTGTCCATCAAAGCAAGGAACTTCACGGTTTTAGCAGATGGCAGATATTCGCGTTCGATGCAGCCTATATCGTCTATCTATTGACAATGGTATTTTTTGTTCTAAAACTATTTTAAAATAAAACATATATGAAAAAGAAAAAACTAAATCTAAGAGACCTCAAGGATCCTTCAATTGAAAATAAGGTTTCATCACAACTGAGCATTAAGGAATACATCCCTTCCATATTCAGTTTTGTGATGTTGATAGCGGGAATTGCTATTGATTACTTTGATGCCTTTCCGTTTTTTAAAGGTTGGGTACGAATCGCTTGGTATGCGGTAGCCTACATCCCCGTTGGTTTTCCTGTTATAAAAGAGGGATGGAAAAGTATCAGGGACGGTGATTTCTTTACCGAATTCTTCTTAATGTCCATAGCCACTTTAGGTGCATTTGCCATAGGCGAATACCCTGAAGGTGTAGCCGTAATGCTATTTTATGCCGTGGGTGAACTGTTCCAAAATGCGGCCGTTAACCGTGCTAAAGGAAATATAAAAGCTTTACTCGACGTAAGGCCAAATGAAGCTTTGGTTTATCGTGACGGCGATTTTGTTTCAGTCAATCCCGAGACTGTTGAGATTGGTGAAAAAATACAGGTACGTGTAGGCGAAAAAGTTCCACTTGATGGTATTCTGCTGTCTGAAAAGGGTTCTTTTAATACGGCTGCCTTGACAGGCGAAAGCAAGCCTAATACTATTGCTAAAGGCGATAGTGTTTTTGCAGGAAGCATTAACCTTGATGGCGTAATCGAGATTGAAACCACAAAAGAATTTAAAGACAGTTCCATTGCACGAATTCTGGATATGGTACAGAATGCAACCGCCAGAAAATCAAAGACCGAATTGTTCATCAGAAAATTTGCCCGGATTTATACGCCTATCGTTGTATTCCTTGCCATCGGACTTACATTTCTACCTTACTTTTTTGTAGATGATTATGTGTTTAGGGATTGGCTATACCGAGCATTGATATTCCTCGTGATTTCGTGTCCTTGTGCGCTGGTCATTTCGATTCCTCTCGGCTATTTCGGCGGTTTGGGTGCGGCATCGCGAAACGGTATTCTTTTTAAGGGTGCATCCTTTTTGGATGCAATGACTCAAGTGAACACAGTCGTAATGGACAAAACAGGAACTGTTACCAAAGGGGTTTTTAAAATCAAGGAAATCAATTCCATCACATTTGAGGAAGTCAAATTTATGAAGTATTTGATGGCGATGGAAGAACAATCTACCCATCCCATTGCAAAGGCAATACTGGAATATAAAGCGGACGGGGCGGATTATGAGGCAACCGATGTTTCAGAAATTGCAGGAAAAGGTTTAAAAGGAACAGTCAACGGAAAAACGGTGTTGGTAGGTAACAAAGCTTTGATGACCTCAAACAGCATAGAAGTCCCTTCGGAAACGGATGGCATTGTAGAATCAATAGTTATGGTGTCCATTGATGGGAAATTTGCAGGTTATGTAACCATTGCAGATGAACTAAAGGATGATGCGCACCAAGCCATTAAAAAAATTCGAGATTCAGGAATTTCAAAAATCATAATGCTATCAGGTGATAAGGATTCAATAACTCAACAAGTTTCAAAAGAATTAAATATCGATTGGGCAAAAGGTGGGTTGTTACCTGAAGATAAACTGAATGAGGTTGAAAAGCTTAAAAAGCAACCTGAAACGAAAGTCGCATTTATCGGCGATGGCATTAACGATGCACCCGTATTGGCAGCGAGTGGTGTGGGTATTGCGATGGGCGGTTTAGGAAGCGATGTCGCCATTGAAACGGCAGATGTCATCATCCAGACCGACCAACCGAGCAAGATTGCAAGAGCTATTAAAATTGGTCGTTCAACCCGTAGGATTGTCTGGCAAAATATTGGGCTTGCCTTTGGGGTTAAGGTCATTGTACTAATTCTCGGTGCAGGTGGATTAGCGACAATGTGGGAAGCCGTTTTTGCTGATGTTGGTGTTGCTTTATTGGCTATTCTCAATGCTGTTCGATTGCAGAAAATGAAGTGGAACTAATTATTGTCCAAGTTATATTTTGATTTCAAGTCTTAAAACTCTAAAAATATACTCAAATTTCATTAGTTTTGTATTTGATGCAAAAACCAAATAAAATAGCGGCATTTTTCTTTTTAGGCTTGTTTAGCCTATTGATGTTGCATCAGGCTTTTCCACATTTGCATCATCAGCACGAGGAAACGCATTCCCATTCAGATATTGCCCATACTGGCGAACATCATCATCACGATGACAGTTCTCACGAAAAGAAAGAATCACCATACGGTTTCTTTGGATTTTTTATGGATATGCACGTCCATTCCACGGTGTCCAGCGACGTTGTTGTACTTAAAAGGAATACTGTTGAGCGGCAAACTATCGTAGATGACAATGTCGTAAAACTTACTTCTGATTTTCAAGAATTTTATGTCGTTGATAATAGGCAAAACGATAAACCGCCAATTTATCATCCGCCCAATAGGCATTTTAATCCTTACCTCTCATCCCTCGATTTACGGGGCCCACCATCTTTAGGTTAATCGTTTAGGAATACCTACCGCTACGGCAGGAATCCTCTTATACTTTAAGATTAAACCTAAAACTTCAAACAATGAATAAATACATCGTATCCGCGATTTGCGGATGCCTGTTCTTCGTTAATGGTTTCTCACAGGATAAAAACATTGGGGAACTGCTAAACGTAATAGAACAGAACAATACTGAGTTAAAAGGCTATCAATCTTTCATTGAAAGCCAACAACTCGAAAACAGCAGCACCAATAATTTACCCGACCCACAGCTTTCAGGGTATTATTTGCCCTTTGGCGATAACGCAACGGGAAATTATACCGAATATGAAATATCGCAATCCTTCGAATTTCCGACGGTATACGGTTCACGCAGTAAATGGAACGACTTAAAGGCGATACAACTACAAACGTCCTATGCCAAAAAGCGGCAGGAAGTTTTGTTGGAAGCAAAATCAATATTGATTGAACTCACTTTCCTTCAAAATCAGAAAGCTATTGAATCCGAAAGACGAACCCAAAGCAAACAGGTTTTTGACCAGGTTCAAGAGCTTTATGATAAGGAGCAAGTCGGAATTTTGGATTTGAACAAGGCGAAAATCGCTTGGATTCAAGAACAATTCGTTGTTCAACAGATTGAAAGCGAAATCCAAATTGTACGGTCCAAACTCAAAACCTTGAATGGCGGGAATGCCATTGATGGTTTTACCGCAGGTATCGATTTGCCTATCGAGGTTGCTGCGGTCGAAACGCTTTGGCAAGAAAAATTGGCAAACGACCCTTCTTTACAAGGTTTAAAGGCTGCTGAAACGACTTCGCTTCAAAGAGTAAAACTGGAAAAAAACAAGGTCTTGCCCAATGTGGCACTTGGTTACAATTATCAGGGTGTTCGTGGCAGTAATTTTTCAGGTTTTTATGGTGGCCTTTCCATTCCGTTGTGGAACAGCAAGAACAAGGTTAAAGCGGCAGAAGCCGATTATGAGTATCAGCAATCGAATACGCAAGTGATTACCGCTTCGCTCTATTCCCAATTTCAAGAAACATACAATCGATACGAATTGATGCTCGAAAAATACAATGAGTATCAAACTACAATGAGCAACTTAAACAGCGAACAACTGCTCTTTAAGGCCTATATGTTGGGCGAATACTCGTTTATGGATTACTATGTAGAGCTTCAGTTTTACCGCAATGCATCTGACAGAATGTTGCAGATGGAAAAGGAAATACAATTACTTCAGGCACAATTATTAAAACATACATTATAAACCTTTAAAACAAAGATTATGAAAATTTCAAAAATAATATTTGCAATAGCAATCGCATCAACATTTTTGGTAAGCTCTTGCAGGGAAACAAAAAAAGAGAGTACAGATGACCACGGTCACGAACACAATGAAGACGGAAGCCATATGCACGAGGAAGACATAGAACAAGAAGAATTTGAAGTAGGAAAAGATTCTATGGAAACGAAGACAAATGACCACGGGCACGACCACGATGCAGACGGTAACCATTCAGATGACGGTTCTGATACCCACAAACACGATGATGGTTCTGAACACCACGACCATTAAAACTCAAATACATTCAAAAGATGAAATATATAATAATTGTGCTTGCCTTTTTGGCAATGTCCTGTAATAACAAGGCAGAAGATGCACACGCACATAATGCAGATGGAAGTCACGTGGGCGAAGAAATTCCACGATTGAACCATACTATCTGGACAGATAAAACAGAACTCTTTGTTGAGTTTCCTGCGCTTATAGTGGGCAACGGCAGCAAATTCGCAGCCCACTTTACGGTTTTGGATAAACACCAACCCGTTCGGGAAGGTTCTGTAACGGTAAGTTTGATAAAAGATGGTAAAGGAATCAGAAATAAGGCAGATGCACCGTCATCACCAGGTATTTTTTCGCCTGCTATACAACCAAAAGAAGCTGGGAACTATCAATTGGTTTTTGAATTGACGACACCAGAGTATTCAGATAAAATTTCCATTGATGATGTAATGGTATATGCCACTACGGATGAGGCCATAAAAGCTTTGGGTAAGGAAGAAGACGATGGAAGTATTTCGTTCTTAAAGGAGCAGGCTTGGAAAATCGATTTTCAGACCGCACCTGTTGTTTCTGGTAAAATCTACGATGTCATCAACACATCAGGTGTTTGGATGCCATCGCCAGGTTCAACAAAGTCCTTGGCGGCAAAATCCAATGGTGTGGTGGATTTTAAAATGGATAACCTTACAGAAGGTACAGCGGTAAAACAAGGCCAGCTGTTAATGAGCTTGAACAGTCAAGGTTTAGCTTCGAACAATTTGAGTACGGATATCGCTTCCGCGAAAGCGAAATTCCAACAAGCCAAATCGGAATATGAACGGAAGAAAGAGCTATACGAGTCTAAAATTGTCCCAAAATCTGAATTTGAGAAAGTGGAAAGCAGTTTTGAGATAGCCAGAGCTAACTATCAATCCTTGGTATCCGGTGTTTCGGGCGGAAGCAAACAAATCCGCGCCCCTTTTGATGGGTTTATCAAATCCATAACCGTTTCAAATGGCGATTATGTAGCACAAGGCGTTGCGCTGGTAAGTGTTGGAACACATCAATCCAAGGTTTTAAAAACCCAATTGGCACCCGACTACGGACTTACGATGGACAATGCACAGGGCATTTGGTATCAGGATAATGACGGCCAATGGAAGGACGTAACCGATGCAGAGGGCAAAATCCTTTCTATTGGTAAAGACGTAGAACGTGAAAACCCATTGATTTCTGTTTTCGCACAAGTAAACGCAGAGGTCGAAATGCCAGAAGGTAGCTTAACGCCCGTACAGATTGCGATGGGAAATGCTACCCAAAACACAATGATTCCCGTGAATGCTCTTTTGGAGGACTATGGCAGCTATTCCGTTATCGTTCAGCTTTCGGGCGAAAGTTTTGAAAGACGACCTGTAAAGATTGGAAAACGCAATGGCGAAAATGTAGAGATACTGGAAGGTCTGCAAGTGGGCGAAGTGGTCGTGACAACGGGAGCGTATCAAGTTAAAATGGCTTCAATGTCCGGTTCTACACCTGCACACGGCCACGAACATTAAAAACGAAGAGAAATGTTAAACAAAATATTATCAATTTCACTTCAAAACAGATTGCTCATTCTATTGGGCGCATTAGCATTGAGCGTTTTGGGAATCTATTATGCACGTACTATGAACGTGGACGTGTTCCCCGACCTCACGGCACCAACCGTAACCATTCTTACCGAAGCTCACGGAATGGAATCTGAAGAAGTAGAAAAATTAGTGACCTATCAACTGGAAACTGCCTTAAACGGTTCGCCTAATGTAAGGCGAATCCGTTCCTCATCGGCGGCAGGTGTTTCCATTGTTTGGGTAGAATTTGAATGGGGCACCGACATTTACCGTGCTCGACAAATCGTGAGCGAACGTATCCCGATGGTTCGAGAGAACCTACCCGAAGGCATAGGAGCACCAACGATGGCACCCATTTCATCAATTATGGGCGAAATAATGCTCTTGGGAGTGACTTCGGATAGCCTTTCACCAATGGAACTGCGAACCTTGTCCGACTGGACCATCAGGCCGCGTATAAAGGCCATTGGCGGTATTGCAAACGTGGTGGTCATTGGTGGCGATTACAAGCAATACCAAGTATTTGCCAATCCCGAAAAAATGAAGTATTACGATGTGAGCCTATCAGAATTGGTTGAACACGTTAAGGAAGCAAATCAAAATGCGCCTGGCGGTATCATAAACCAATACGGCAACCAATACATCATAAAAGGAAGCGGTAGAGCCTATGCGCTGGAAGACCTGCAGGAAGCGGTTCTAAAGGAAGTGAACGGTCAGACCATAAAAATAAAAGATGTGGCCACGGTACAAGTTGGTGCTGCCGATAAAATTGGTGATGGTTCATTAAACGCCAAACCCGCTGTGATTCTGACCATTTCAAAACAGCCCGATGTGAATACCTTGGAGCTGACAGACCGCTTGGATGAAGCGATTGCTGATTTAGAATCCTCATTGCCAAAAGGGGTCAACATCAAAAGTCAAATCTTTAGACAATCCGATTTTATTGATGCTTCTATTAGTAATCTAAATATGACCCTTTTAGAAGGTGCATTTTTTGTAATGATTATCCTTTTCATCTTTCTGATGAACTGGAGGACTACCGTTATTTCCTTGCTGGCTATCCCTATTTCATTATTGGTTTCCATCATCATATTAAAATGGTTGGGTTACACCATAAATACAATGAGTTTGGGTGGTATGGCCATTGCTATAGGTGCGCTGGTAGATGATGCCATCATCGATGTGGAAAATGTGTATAAACGCTTGCGCGAAAATATCAGAGAACCGAAAACAGAGCGGGAATCGACCATAAAAGTAGTACGTGATGCTTCGGTAGAGATACGAAGTTCCATTATCATCGCTACCTTAATTATTATTGTATCATTTGTGCCCTTGTTCTTTTTAAGCGGAATGGAAGGTCGATTGTTGCAACCGCTGGGTATAGCCTTTGTAACATCGGTATTGACCTCATTGGTAGTTGCCGTGACGGTCACGCCTATTCTGTGTTCCTATTTATTGGACAATGAAAAGCTTTTGAACAAGCAGGCTGAAGGTACACGCGTGGAGCGATGGCTACAGAAACATTATGGCAACCTTTTGGAACGTGTAACCAGAATACCCAAAACCATTATAGGCGTAACCGTGATTGCCTTTCTGTTAAGTCTGTTGGTTGTCACTCAATTAGGGCGGAGTTTTCTTCCTGAATTCAACGAAGGTTCTTTAGTAATAAGTGTTGTCGGTCCGCCGGGAATGTCTTTAGAAGAGAGTAATAAGACAGGTAAATTAATCGAGACTATACTATTGGATATGCCCGAAGTGGAGGTTGTTACCCGAAGACAAGGCCGTGCCGAACTGGACGAACACGCGCAAGGTGTCAATGCTTCGGAAATTGATGTGCCCTTTGTGCTTGAGGACAAAACCAAAGAAGAGTTCTTTGAAGAAGTCCGCAACAAATTGAGCGTTGCACCAGGCGTTAATATTACGCTGGGACAACCCATTGCACACCGTATAGACCATATGCTTTCCGGAACACGTGCCAATATTGCCATCAAGATATTTGGTTCAGATTTACAACGACTGTTTGAAGTAGGCAAAAGTGTAGAGCAGAACATCAAGGATATCGATGGACTGGCAGATGTTGCGGTTGACCAGCAAATTGAAGTGCCACAAATAAGAATTAAACCCAAACGCCAGATTCTCTCGGCCTATGGAATGACGGTCGGTAATTTAATGGAACAGGTAGATATCGCTTTTGCAGGAGAAGAAGTAGGCGAGATTTACGAAGGTCAGCAATATTTCGATTTGATAGTTCGCTACGAAAAACCATTTCGGGACAATATTGAGAACATCAATAAAACCTTGATTAGTTTACCGAATGGCGGACAAACCACGCTGGGTGAATTGGCAACCGTTCAATCGGTAAGCAGTCCAAACACCATCAATCGGGAAGATGTACAACGAAAGATTGTCGTCGCTGCCAATGTCCAAGGTAGGGATTTGCGTGGTGCTGTTAACGAAATAAAGGAAGTTGTGGGCAGCAACGTGAATATGCCGGAAGGCTACCGTGTGCAATATGGTGGACAGTTCGAAAGTGAATCAAAAGCATCACAATTGCTTTTAATAACAGCCATCATCGCCGTAGCTATCATTTTCCTGTTGTTGTATTATGAATTCAAGGACGTAAAACTGGCGTTCGTAGTGTTGATTAATTTACCTCTGGCATTAATTGGCGGCATCTTAATTGTCTATTTCACATCAGGCATCATCAGCATAGCTGCGACCATTGGATTTATTAGTCTTTTTGGGATAGCAACACGTAACGGTATTTTATTGGTTTCTCGTTATGAAGATTTGCGAAAAGAAGGAATCCAAGGATTTCAATTGATAAAAAAAGGTGCATTGGATAGATTGAATCCCATATTAATGACTGCCTTTACCACAGGTCTGGCATTGATACCATTGGCCTTAAAAGGTGGCGAACCTGGTAGTGAGATACAAAGTCCTATGGCAGTTGTTATTTTAGGAGGATTGTTATCGGCTACTATTTTGAACTTGGTGGTAATTCCTTGTGTATATCAGTTGGTTCTGAAAAGGGAAAAATAGCAAACGAATTACAATTAAAAACCTTCTTACTATGGTAGGAAGGTTTTTTTATGCATTAATTTTATAATCCCACTCAGCACATTCCCCTACATTCCGTGAAAAGAGCTTCATTACAAAGGTCTTGGACACAATCCCCAATGTCAGTTTTCCATTCCGTTAACCCTTCCCGTCCCGAAACTTCGGGACTGGGAAGGAACACTACATTTCCGTACCAAAATCGTGAATTAATTTCGCTTGAAACCCGTCTTATTTTTCACAAAGTCTATTTGTTTTTTAATTCAGTTATATTGTGTGAAAATTTAGCTTAAATGGAAAAACTAACGGAAAATAAAACCATTGAATTACTGATGCCTCATTTGGTTCAACAAGGCTATGAGATAGAGAGTTATTGCTTGGGCCAAACGAGAGGATATGATATTGTAGCTGTAAAGAATGGCCAAAAATTATTAATTGAGGTAAAAGGTGCAAAAGCACATAAGGATTTGCCTACGAAGCGACGAGATTATTTCAACTCTGGACAGATTAAAACTCATTTGGGTAAAGCAATTATTAAATGCTTAGAAACCAAAGTTGCGTTCCCAAATGCAAAAATTGCCATTGCACATCCTGAGGATGAACAAATAAGAAAAGCAATAGCCAGTATTATTCCAGAGCTCAATAAGATAGGTATACAACATTATTGGGTTAATGCTAATGGAACGGTAACCCTTGAAAAATAATTGATTTTGAATACAACAATGAATTCCAAATTATTTTCTTTATTTCATTTCTTGAATGAGAACAGATATCATAATAAAAGGGTCCAATCAAATTCTTATTACCGGTTTTTAGCGCCGTTCGATTCACTCGAAGATAAATTGTATTCAGTTCTTCATCACGTAGCGAATACACAAAGCCAACCTAAAATTGATTTACTCGCACCTTTTTTTCAGAAAGTATATTCGAATAAATCGCAGCTTCATAGTTTTAAGACATTCATCGATTTTCTAACAGATAAAAAAAATGGTGCCTATAATTATGAATCCCTTTACAATGGTATGTTGAGACAAAAAGGTTGGGGCAACAAAACATCTGCCTTATTTACCAAAACCATTTATCACTTACATAATGTTAAGTATGAATTTCAAAATTCAATATGGGACGATGCACCCAAACTCATAGACGTGAACGAGAAATTTTTCTTGCCAGTTGATGCTGTGATTGAAGCAATTTTCCATCGTATTGACCCAACAACTAAATGGAATTTCCATAAAATAAATAAACTGCTACTGCATAATTATTCTTCTGAAGAAATGGAAGTTTGGGATGACCTTTGGTTTTGGGGGTTTATAAATCAACGCGGTTCTGGTCTAACAAGAGAATTTGTTTGGAACGAATCCAAATATTGGGCATTACTTGAGACTGAAAAGAATAATGCTGTGATTGAAGAGATAAAATTGAAATCGTTGCAATTCCTTTCCATATTGAACCCAAAACAGTAACATATGTATTTGCTATTATCATATTCTAAGTTTGTCTGAATTTAGATAGATTTAATTTCCAATTATTACCACTTAATCTATATAGTGGCGAAAATTTGTTTTCAAATATTCGCCACTTTTTTGTATTTTTGGCAAAGTTTTGATTTTTAACTATGCCAAAGATTATTGAAAATAAACTGATACAAGCTTTCAAAGACCGTAGTTCTTTTGATAGGGATGCGCTATATAACTTCTATCTGGATTTCGAACCAGACCTAAAAGAAAGTACATTTAGTTGGCGAATTTATGACCTGAAGAAAAAGGACATAATTAAAACCATTGGTCGTGGACTTTATGTTATTTCCTATAAACCTAAATATAAACCTCTTCTATCTGATAGTGTGTTCAAAATAGCCCGTAAAACCAATGAGCGTTTTGAAGATATAAAATATGCCATTTGGGAAACCCAATGGCTCAATGAGTTTTCTCAGCACCAGACGTCAAATCAAATGATTGTCGTCGAAGTAGAAAAAGAGTTTGTAGACTCACTCTATTACTACCTAAATGATAATCTAAGAATGGATTTTTTCCTAAATCCAGATGAAAAGGAAATTCAATTCTATATTTCAGAAAGTAACGTGCCAGTTATCATTAAACGTTTGGTGACAAGGGCACCCATACAAAAAATAAAAAATAAAAAAGCGGTAGTGCCCATTGCAACACTTGAAAAGATTATGGTGGACCTGTTTGCAGATGAAAATCTGCTACATTTTTACCAAGGTTCTGAAATGGTAAACATCTACGAGAAAATAATTGATAGATATAGCATCAATTTTACAAAGTTGTTCAGCTATGCCAAGCGACGAAAAAAAGAACAGGAAATAAAGCAGTTTATAAGCAACAACATTCCAAATTTTTTAGAAGATATTCAATATGATTAACAACAAAAGTTTTGAAAAGGAATGGCTGAATGGCTTCCGTGCAAAAAAGGAACATAAGGGTATCGATGTAACTATATTGGAGAAAATGGTTCACGCACTATCATTACTCGAACATTTAAAAGTTTCAGGACTTGATTTTGTTTTCAAAGGTGGAACATCACTTGTGCTTTTGCTAAAAGAAGGGAACCGATTTTCTATTGATATCGATATTATTTCCAGCGTTGAGCGTGATAAATTAGAAGAAATTTTGGATGCAGTTGTAGCCAATTCACATTTCAAAAAGCACGTGCTTAATGAGCATAGAAGTTATAAGGAAGGTGTTCCAAAGGCACATTACACCTTTGAGTTCGAGTCGGTATATAATCCAAACGTTCCTGGAACCATTCTATTGGATATCCTTTTTGACAGTCCGCACTATCCAGAACTTATAGAATCGCCCATTGAAACACCTTGGCTTTCCATTGATGGAACTGCTACAACAATTACTACGCCTTCGGTAAACGCTATTTGTGGCGATAAGCTAACAGCTTTTGCACCAGATACCATAGGCATACCATACTACAAAGGCGACCAGTTATTTGCAATGGAAATCTGCAAGCAATTGTTCGACTTGGGAAAACTTTTTGAAAATATTACTGATGTAGCAATGGTAAAGAAAAGTTTTTCAGCTTTCGCGAAAGCAGAACTATCCTATCGAAGTACGGACAAGGATTTTAGTAAAAGGAAACTCAATGAAAAGGATGTGCTATGGGATTCCATAAATACCTGTGCTATTATGGCAAGACGAGAACGTAACCCAACCGCTGAAAAGAAAAAGAAATTTGCAGATTTAAGCTCTGGCATACGAAGCTTTGGTAGCGCATTTTTAATGACAGGGAACTTTAGGATTGAAGAAGCATTGGCAGCTTCGGCCAAAGTAGCTTATTTGAATGCTATTATTCTACAAAAAGAGGATGTTGAAATAGAATATTATGAGAATCAGGATACAAAGGAATTGGTTATTAAAAATCCGGATTGGGCCTTTTTGAACAGATTAAAACGCCAACCCGATAAATCTATATTTTATTATTGGTACAAGGCTGTTGAGTTGTTGTAAATACAGTAATCAAAAAGGTTAGTATAAATTTAAGCTCACATATTAGTTTATGATACATAAATATATTGGTGCTAATCTCAAACTTCTAAAAAAATTTAGAACAAACAACGCTGGTACATTAACAACAGGCAATTCTAAAAGTCATTCTTTTAATGGTCTTCAGGCAACTATAGAGTTTGAAAAGAATATCAAACTAAAACCAGATTCATTTTTATCTAAGGACTTAAACAATCATAAAGATATTAAGTTTAGAAAGAGTGTAGAGATAAAATTGAGTTGTGCCTCAATGGATTACTATGTCTCGGGTTCGGACATACTTCCAACTAATATTAATTTTCCAAATTTTAATGACCCTGAAGTAGACGCTAATAGTTTAAAAAAACAAATCGAAGCAAACCTTCATAATTTGTCAAATCAAAGCAAAAAACATTACCGAAAAAAAAAGGTACTATCGTTTTTTACTGCCTGTTGAGATAGATTTACAGCTACAAGGAAACTTTTATCCATACGAGTATGTTCAAGTTGATACGGCTGTCCACAAATCTCTGTCAATTAGTATAGAAATTGAGCAAGAAAATTATCACTTCTTCTCAACAGTAATTGAAGACCAGCACTATATAGTTATAGATTCTTTGAATAAAATAATGCTCGAACGCTTTACCCAAGTAGTCAATTCAATTTTTATGACGTATGCTTTTTTAAAAGGGATATACTACGGTGGGTCAGCTCATATTTTTTCATATAATGACGCTGATTTACAAAGACCTATAGGTGTAAGAGTATTTGAATCCTCAGACACTAAAACAAAGGGATATGAAATTCATTCTACAAATCCTTACAGATATATAAATTTTAAAAGTCCTAAATTCAAAAAAGATGAAAAAGGAAAAACTGAAAGATTAGGACAGAATACTGCACGCAATTATATGGTAGAATTTCCGACGGAAAACTACTCTAAATTATGTACATTAATACTTACCCGAGGTAGTATTTTACGAAGTTTTGTTTTAATTATCGATAGTAGTAGTTCCCCATTGGAACTTAAAATACCTTCTTTGTTTGTCGCACTCGAAAATATCACAAAGGTTGTTGTGAAAAAAAGTAGAAATAAAAGCACAGAAATATTTGAAGAAAAAGGAATAAAAAAGCAAATTAAAGAAATAAGTGAAGATGCTGCTAAAAAAATTAAAGCGCTTGAGCTTGAAAATAGACCAAAATATCTCTCAGCTACTGAAATAAAAGAAAGGAAGAAAAACTATGAAAGGTTGATTACTAAATTACACCAAATCAACAAAGGAAGTAATAACCAAAAACTTGCTGAACCATTTGAGAAATTTGGTTACAATCTATCTAAAGATGAAGAAAATGCTTTATACATCTATAGAAACAAGTTCATTCACGGAGATGATTTTTTCATACCAGATGTAGATTTTGAAAAGGAATTTAAAGAATTATTTCATCTTAGTTTTTTAATTTATAAGTTATGTTCAATACTTCTCTTGAAGCTCTCTGGTTACTCAGGTTACATTGTAAACCTTCCTAAAACATATTCATACATAACAAAACAAAAAACCTCTGGAAAAGGACTAATCAAGATATAATGACACCATCTGAAAGATACGTAGATAATTTATGTAAAAAATCATTTTTACCGTTTTGGAGCTTTCCCAATCCTTTGGGCAAAAAAGGAAAAGAATTATGTGATGTACTCGTTGTTTGTGGTCATACAATTATTTTAATTTCTGTTAAGGATATCAAAGTCACAAATCACAAAGACAGAACTGTTCAATACAAAAGATGGGTTAATAAGGCTGTAGATGACTCGATTAAACAACTTTATGGAGCAGAAAGATTTTTAAAAAATGTTGATGAAGTAAAACTGAAAAATCGTTTTACAAAAGTCGCTCTACCAGATAAGAAAAAGCGAACTATTTATAGAATAGCAATTGCATTTGGGAGTGATTATGACTTCCCATTGCAGATGGGAATGAACAAAAGTGGTTTTGTACACGTATTTGACGAAAAGTCAACTGCGACAATGATTAGCGAACTCGATACTATAACTGATTTCACAAGATATTTATCAGCGAAAGAGGATTTTCTTGCATCAAACCATATGTTGCTTCCAGAAGAAACCGATTTTTTTGCACTCTACATTCAAACTGGTCTTGAATTTGACTATCCAGTTGATGCAATTGCTGGTTCGGGTGGACTCTGGGAAAGTTACATTAACTCAGAAGATTACAAAGATTGGCAAAAACGTATTGTACCAAGTTTTATTTGGGATTATATGATAACGCAGTTGCACACCTATCATATTAAAGACGAAACTAATAGCCAACAAATTCAAGATTTAGAAAATGCAATACGTATAATAAACCAAGAGGACAGAATACACCGAACCGAATTAGGTTTAGCTCTTGATAACGCAATAAAAAGGAAATCAAAAGGCAGAATGTTACTGCCACAAAAAGATGCAGAACATATGTACGTTTTTATGCCTCTAACTCAAAAAAATTGGGAATTAAAGGAGAGTGAATTAGAATTGAGGTGCATTGTTGCTCGATACCTCAATCCTACAATAAATACAGTAATAGGAATTGCCATTGGGTCTAACGGAACAGATGATAGCGTTTATGATATTTGCTATCATCATATTCCTGAACTAACTGATGATTTTGTTAAACACGCAAAAGAAATTCAACAAGAACTTGGGTATTTCTCAAACCCGAAGCAATCGAGCAATTCAGAATATTCAATAAAGGATTTTGATGGTTTTGGAATCAAATATTAGTAATTCTAAAATTTAATTAACTATTATTTTTCAATCAAATTCCTTTTCTCATAACCCGCTCAGCACATTCCCCTACATTCCACGCCCGTCTGCTGAAAAAGCAGGCAACCACTTCACTTCGGGAAAAGAGCTTTACTACACAAGTCTTGGACACAATGCCCGATTTCAGCTTTCCATTCCGCTAACCCTTCCCGCTTCTCTGGGAGGGAACACTACATTCCAGAGCCAAAATCGTGAATTAAGTCCGCTTTACATTTGACTAAAAAGGAAAAATGTCATTTGATTCTTAGTAAATAAATAGGATAACACTATATTTATTTAAGTAGCCAGTAATTTAAAGGATAAACTCAAATGTTCGGAATAAAAGAGAAAATAAACGACGATTCGCTCTATATGTTAAATGATATGGTAGAGAATCAAGTCAAAAATGCTAAAAAAGAACTTGCAGAATTGTCACCTGATAACGACGAAAGGAGAGAGTTTTTAACTACCCAAATTAAAAATTACGAAATCGAACTCGAAAGATTTAAAGCGAGTATTGAAAGACAACTTAAAGAAAAATTTCAATTTTCAATAGAAGAGCTTTATGCAATGTATGGACAATATGAGAACAAATATATCTCGATTGAATTTCATAAGTTTTCGGAATCCGCTTTAAAATTTGGCAGAAACATTGCTGGAGTTATCACCTACAGGAAAAAGGAAAGAGAAGAATTAGAAAAAGCATTATCTGAAGAACCTGTTCCGAGAACGAATGGAATGGTAAAAATAGATTGTAATAAGAACGAAAAGTTATCAGACCAGCAAAAAGTGGAATTAGCAGAAAATGGTTTTCAAAGTGGAGATATTTATGAAGTTTTAGCATCCAATATGCCTCTTGTTAAATCTTATAACCAAGCAGGTAAAAAAGAGATTCCAAATACAATGGAAATTAAATTTGACCCAACAAGTATGGATATAAACAAATCTTATCTGTATTTGTTCAGTCAAAGAATAAATAATGGAGGTAAACTGATTGCAGAAGAATGGGCAAAGTTTTGTGGTATTGGACTCAATTTTGAGCCATCATCAGCTGACTCTGAACTTTTAAAATCAGTTGCGTTCGATGATAAAGGCAACTTAAAACCATTGGTTAGATTCTACGAACTTGAGGCAAAATTCTATTCCAAAAACATATCGAAAGAAGAACTTGACGAATTTAATACGTTTTTAAAGAAACGAAGAACATTTAGAACTGAACAAATAAAAAAAGAGATAAAACGATCTACGAATAAAACTTTAGATAAGTTTAAAGATGAATATCCTACAATCTATGGCGAAATTCAAAAATCAATTATACAATTTGATACGGAAATCTTGTATTATCACGATACTGTAATACCTATTTATTGGAATTACGAAAGTTACTTACACATCTATTTACGTCATTGTGATGAATTGGAAATTGAAGGTCATTTTGAGAATAAAACAAAATTTCAATATACGCAAAAAGACATCAGGCGAATATTGAAAATAGCTATTGAAAATTTGAAAGATAAAATAAACGAGAAACTTAAAGAGGGAAAAGAATTTAGAATTTGGGGAGACAGGTCAATCTATTTTAATGGCAATCATTATTCTCTTCATATTTTGAAAGATGGAAGAGTTGCAGCATTTCATCCAATGGAAAATCCAGCGGCATAAGACTACTGACAACAAAGAACTGAATTAAAAAATTTGGCTCTGTTTTCATCTGTCAAGTTAGCGTCTTATTAAACGCTTTTTCATATCAAAGAAAATTTGTAACCCACTCAGCACATTCCCCTTCATTCCGTGAAAAGCTACATTCCGTGAAAAGAGCTTCACTACATATCTCTTGGACACAATCCCCAATTTCAGCTTTCCATTCCGCTAACCCTTCCCGTCCCGATAGCTATCGGGACTGGGAAGGAACACTACATTGCAGAGCCAAAATCGTGAATTAAGTCCGCTTTTCTAATCGGAAAGCCATCGGCTTGATTTTCTTGACAGGATTTTCGGCACGGTCTTCTTGAGCCCTCACTCGAAAATCCTTAAAAACCAAACCGCTGTCTTACACATTTTAAGGGGTTTATAATGGATAAAGCCTTTGTTGTTTTTCGGGTCATCGAAAAACAGGCACGACATAACCAATTCTAATATAAACACAGCCACTTATTTCGCTTAACTGTCGGTACGCTCAAACGCAACTGCGTTTAAAAGAATTGCTAATGCCCTTATGGAACTTGTCAAGACTGTACAGAGTTTTAGTGAAAGATAAGGTTTCTACTTCCTTGAAATTCCAAGGAATTTACTACGTCGCAAACACACCTGATTTTACCCTAAAAGTCTTGACAAAACCCACTCTATCCATTGTCCGGTGCACGAAAGAAAAGAACAAACACCCCTTAAAATTTAATTCAGTTTAAAACAAACAAGGGAAATATAAACCAGTCTGTAACAAAGCAGACACAAATCTTTTTATTATGAGTACTATTAAAAATCACGTACAATTGATTGGAAACGTTGGTCAAGAGCCAACAATCACGAACCTTGAAAGCGGTAAGAAAGTAGCCCGCTTCTCACTCGCTACGAACGAGTATTACAAAGACAGCAAAGGCGAAAAGCAAACGGATACGAATTGGCATACGGTAGTTGCTTGGGGCAAGACTGCCGAAATTGTAGAGAACTATGTTGTTAAAGGCAAAGAAGTTGGAATATCGGGAAAACTTAAAACTCGAAGTTATACAAATGATGATAACGAACAACGCTATGTAACGGAAGTTGTAGCCGATGAAATTCTATTACTTGGAAGCAAAGACGACAAGTAAATCTTAAAATGAAAGAGGGCGTAACGTCGAAAGATGCGCCCTCTTTTTCATTATTCACACTTTAAATAATATGTACAATGAAAGCACAAGTTAACGAAATAAAAGAGCGATTGCAATATTTTAGTGGAACAGAAATGTTCTATCAAATCCCATTATTGCGAACCCGTTTTACGGACGGATTGAAATATTTATCGGAAGTAGCAGAATGTTTTTGGCTCATTACGGACACTTCTGTAATTGCAAAAAGTCTGATGAACCGAAGCGAATTTATCACAATCGACTTTAAAAGATTGTCCGAAGAAAAACAGGATTATTCTGGTTATGAAGCCGAGATAATTTACAGCGATGGCAACGACAATATTTTGGAAAAGCAAGGATATAGAGCAACCGATTTTCCACTCGATGAACTGCGGTTATTTTTTGTAAATGATACGCTGATGTTGCCAAGTGAATATTAAAAATCGGACGTTATGATATATCTAAATTTTACCGATTTGAACGCCGAAACACAAGAGCGCTTAATTGCCAATTCCAAAGAAGAAGTAAAGGAAAAGTACGGCAAGGATATAATGGATTATGCCACAAAGCACAATACCAATTTGGATAAGATGCTTGATGAAGAAGCACTTCGGAATTTGTATTCGTATAAATACATTTTCAACATATAAATTTTATGAAATTAAAAGTAAGCACCTCTAAAATTTAGAGGTGTTTTTGTATGCGATTAGTATATAATCAATAAAAAAACGTATCTTTATTTCGCTGAAATTCAGCATTCAAATTTAAGTAAGGTTATCCACTTTTCGACTTTCGCCGATAACCGTACACATCGAAAATAACATATCGGAAAATCATTTTCCCTGAAAATGGCAATCGGTTTTTTAACCGGATTGTATGGATTTTTGTCACGCTTTCGCGTGACGAAAAGGAATAGCAAGAGGGTAACACGCTGCGCGATGTTTCGGATTCCTTTTCGTTTTCAAATAGCTGATTATCAGCGATTTGAATATATTTTAATTTCCTGACATTCAGCGATTTGCGACAAACGGGCTGGAAACGCCCATTTTTAGGGAAGATTTTGCGACAAATCGGCGAAATATGGACTCATTTATTGGAATTAGATTTAAAAAGGAAACTGCAAAACGTTTCCAAACTTTCTCACGCACGTACTTCAAATCACACACCGAAGCAATGGCTACTATGCTCGATTTTTTCTTCTACAACGAAATATCACCAAAGGAAAAGTTAGGTCCAACTGGGCGAACCATTGAAGCCAAATTGCTCAAAAGAATCAATGCGGTAATTGCCATAATGAGAGACGTAGAAAAGACACAAACTAAACCTACGGTGGCGATGATTCAATCCCTTTTTGAAATGGAAGAGCCAACCAAAAAACCGCTGATTGTAGAAAAGAAATATGCTGAAGAAAATAAGGAAGTCCGCTTTCGCGAAAAGCAAAATCCGAGTAATCAGCTATAAGTATTTGAACTATGTATATCACAATCACAGCTCAAAAAATGGGTGGTAATTATAGCCAAAGTTCAGCGGATTTTGTAGGCTATTTAGAGAAAGAAAATGAAGGTTTAGAACAACGAGATATGGAACATTTTTTTAACCAATATGGCGACGAGATTTCCGCTGAAGATGTGGTCAAAGAAATAGATGGAAATACCGCAAAATTGGAAAAACACGAACCAAGATTCTATTCAATTACCGTGAGCCCTTCAAAATATGAATTGCGAAAACTTCAGAACAGTAGCGAAGATTTAAAAAGATATACTCGCGAGCTGATGAAGGATTATGTGGCTTCATTTAATAGAGAAATTAAAGGGCGCCCTGTAAGTATCGACGACATAAAATATTATGCAAAAATTGAACATCAACGCACATTTAAAGGAACGGATTTTCAGGTAAAGGAAAACCAACCCTTTGCCACAAAAATACTTCAGCTAAAAACGGATATCCGAAATGTGCAAGAAGGGCGAGCTGAAGGGAACATTAAAAGAATGAAAAAGGAAATTACCAAACTGGAAAGCCAAGCACCGCATCAACAAAATGGAAAACGGATTGTCCAGGGAATGGCGAAAGATGGAAACCAAAGTCACATCCATATCATCGTGAGCCGAAAGGATGCATCAAACAGATTTAGTTTGTCACCCGGAAGCAAATACAAAGCTTCCGATGTGAAATTGAATGGGAAAACAGTAAAACGGGGTTTTGACCGAGACAAATTTTTTGAGAAAGCTGAAAAGACGTTTGACAAGACTTTTGGCTACAAACGCAATTTTGCCGAAACCTATAAAGCACGAAAGGATTTTGTAAAGAACCCCAATCTATATTTCGCTGCCTTGATGAAATTGCCAGCAAACGAAAAGGCATTGGCGTTTAAAATGATAACCAAAACAGGATTACCGATAGTGCCAAGTATTCCAGTCAGTCAAACACAAATCGCACTTCGGATTTTCAAACGGTTAAGACGTGGCGCAGAAGTGGCCATCAAATCAAGTTCCATCGGAATCTAATTGATATGGAAATGGACAACCTCATAACTATACTTTCAATTATTGCTGTGGCCAGTATGGTTTTTTATGCGATGTTTCGAGTGAGCAAGTATGCGCTTTTCTTGAATTTCATAATGCTTTCGTTCTTGGTTTTCTATTTAACTCAAGGGAATGAATTAGTATCTATATTGCTGTATCTGGTATGCCCTCTAATGCTAATTAACATAGGGTTGTATGTCTTTCTGCATAAAACTGAAACCGTACAGAATGGCGATAGCAAGTACCAAGTCAAATTTGCAACCACAAAGGGAAATTTCAAATTAGATAATATCAAAAGGGGTGCATCCATCATCGGATCTGCAGGAAGTGGAAAGACCGAAAGTGTAGTGTATGGCTTTTTAAAACATTTCCGAAAAGAGCGCTTCTGTGGAATCATTCACGACTACAAGGATTTTGAACTGACCGAAATGGCGTATCCGCTTTTCAAGGATAGCGATATTCCGTTTAAGGTCATTTCCTTTGATAAAATCATCCATAGGGTAAATCCTATTGCGCCACGCTACTTAGAGAACGAGGAAAGCGTAAATGAGGTATCAAGGGTGCTCATTGAAAATCTTTTGGAACAACGGGAATCAGGAACTACGGGAACAACTAAATTCTTTAACGACGCGGCGGAAGGTTTGATTGGTGGATTAATTTGGAAACTGAAAACCGACTATCCCAACTACTGTACGCTTCCACATTTGATTGCCATTTATCAAATACTCGATACCGATAGCCTTATCCAATTTCTGGAAACTAACACCACATCGAGAGCGATGGCAGATGCTTTTATTAGTGGTAAGGATTCGGATAGGCAGACAGCTGGTGTAAAAAGCACTTTGGCAAATGCCCTGAAACGAATTAGTACACAGCGCATTTTTATGGCATTGTCCGCAGACGAAGTGCCTTTAAATATAAATAGCGAGGAAAATCCCGCAATCATATCTGTAGTGAACAACCCTAAATATGAAACATCCTATTCGCCCGTTATTGCAACCATAATACATACGATTACCAAGCAAATGAGCGTGCGCGGTCAAAGACCGTCTTTTCTTTTGATGGAAGAAGCGCCGACTATTCGCTTATTGAATATGCACCGAATTCCGGCAACGCTTAGAAGTTATGACATCGCTACTATTTATGTGATGCAGGATAAAATACAGAACGATATGATGTATGGCGATAAGGCAAGCAAAGCCATATTGAGCAATCTTTCTTATCAATTTTTCGGTAAGGTCAACGACCCAGATACTGCCAAATATTACGAGCGCTTTTTTGAAATCATTAAAGACCCCACTAAAAGCATCAGTCGTGGTCATAATCTCGATTTTGATACTCGTATTACGACGGGCGAAAAGGAAATCCCAAAGATCAGAGCAGACGTTTTCTTTCGATTAAAGCAAGGCGAGTTTATAACGTATGCTGATGGGAATGATAAGAGAGTGCAGTTTAAATTAGCCAGAATTCAAAGACAACTTCCTGAAGAATCCAAGCAATTTTCTCAGGTAGATTTAGCAGCTAATTTTACGAAGATATATAGAGATGTAAAAACTATATTTAATTAACCAATTCTGGTTTCATTAATAAATATTATGATTTCACTATCTTGATAGGATAATGTTATATTTATAATTGGTAAAATGAGTTTTAAACAATACTACACATCAATGCTTTAATTGAAATTTGAAAAACGCTGAAGAAATACAAGAACTAAAAGCAATTGTTGAAAAATTATGTGAAAAACATCATTTAATCATACAAATCGCCGAGGATAATTATTTTAAGATATTTACGGACCAATCCTCTGGTATTACACTTTTTCTTCAGTTAGATGAGAACCAGAATTTATCATTTTATTTTCTTCAGAGAACGTACGATGTGTTTTATACTGGCGATAGGTCTGATGCACACGTTATTCTAAGTTTAATGTTCACTTCCTTCTTAAGATTCTACAAGTCGGGAATTTCTTGTGAGCAATTTGATATAGCCCATCCGGTAGTTCCAGATGAAATATGGGGAAGGTATTTGGTACCTATCCAAGTTCCAATTTTACACGGAATTTCAACTGCTAAACAACTTATTGAAGTTGTCACGGAAATTATAGAAATGGTTGCATTTTGGCGAGAAAGCTTATGGTATTTTACTGGCTGCCCTTGTGATAAATGTATGAAAGCTGAAAACCTTAATAATTCAAATTACAAGTATTCACTTGAGGATATCGAAGATTTGTTCTCGGATTTGCATAGCATATCCAGCCGTAATAATTATGGGGACCGTGAACGACCTGAATGGGTATATTTTTATGACATAGAAGAGGAAGTTACTATGATAAAATCAAGTAGCCTCGCAAAATTTCTCAACGCAACATTGCAGTTGCGTACAGATAAAACTGAACAGTTGAAAGGGCTGAATGGGACATTCGTTCTAAGCGACAATATTAAAAACTTTGTTCACGATGATACCAAATCTGAAATGGATGAGTACTTTGAAAGAGTAAATACGAACGGTAAATTAAAAGGATATCCAGTTATTCCAATGGAAAATATGATTGTAACCGTTATGGATGATTACATCATTGCCTTAGGCAGAATATGTGGATTTGAAGAATATAAAAAAGAGAGAGAACTCATTAGACAGCGCCACAATAGAGAGTCAGAACTTCTGTTTCCGATTCCCCAGTTCAAATGGAAAGAAAAGGTCTGTCCGGATCAATTTGAATTTTTAGTTAAAGCCCTATTGGAACGTGAACCAAATGTAAAAAGTGTAAGAAGGCCGGCACCCATAAATCAAGGTGATAAGGGTAGGGATTTAATTATTGAATGGAATGTAATGTAATAAATGAATATATGTCCGATACCGCACCGCCAAGAATATTGATTAAAGTTGTAGGGCAATGCAAATCTGGAACATCCACAATTGGAAAAGGTAAGGTTTTAGATATTAGAGATACGGTTGAGACTCACGATTCACAGGGATTTTTCTTAGCGGTTAATACACAAATCTCTGCACCATTAACCGAAAAACTTGAATCACTAAAGTCCAAAGGCTTATGGGTCTCTTGGTGGAATAGGGATGATATTGAGATGCGACTTTCTAAAAACCAAGATTTAATTCCCAATTTTCCAAAAGTGATCACATCCAGGGATAAAGTAAAATTTGTAAACAAGGAAGATTAGTTTTATAGCATAAATGTCCTCACATCCTTAAGAACAGTCTTTGTTTGGAATTTATAATCTAATAGGTGGTCAAATAGGTGGTGCAATAGGTGGTGTAATTGATACGACTGAAGCTCTAACTAAAAGACAAAAAGAAGTTCTTAAACTTATTGCTGCTAATCCTTCCATAACTTATAACGAAATAGCTGAAGCTTTGGGTATTAATGAATCTGCTGTTGGTAAGCATATTACAGCTATCAAAAATAAAGGATTTTTAACGCGTCAAGGCGATACAAGAGGTTATTGGGAAATCAATCTCGATAAGAACTGATAAAGCTTAAAATGAAAGTCTTTTTTAAAACGGTGCTTTATCCTTTGAACCTCTTGCCGTGGCCAGCCATTTACCATTCTGTTTGACCAGTTTAAAAACACCAGGCGTTTTATCGTAAGCTGTGGTATATTTTACCCAAGCCACGTCGCCCATTATCGTGTCTTGTAACACCTTGAACTCAGAGTCTTTCTTTTTGGTCGCATTGAACATATTTATAGTATTCATATAGTTAGAATATGCCTGTGGTGTTGAGTTAGCTTTTAAAGTCTCTTCATCTTTTTCATAAAAACTTTCAATAACAATTTGGGCTGTAGCACTTGGTCCCGAGATTTTAGTTTCGGAATCAGCACAAGAAAGGAACAGCATTATGAGAGAGAAAACAACAAATTTTTTCATAACAGTATTAATTTGGGTTATTAATATATCTATGCGATAGTTTCATTTCTATGTTCCGTTCGCCATCCTTTTCATTCAATTCCAAAATTGCCCTACGGTCATCGGATAATGAAAATTTGGGCAACACATAAACGAATCGAGCCATTTCATTTTCCTTAATCTTAGACGGCAGATTATCTTTATATATCGGTTCTTTATAGAGTCGTTGCAACGATTTCCTTTTCCCTTTTTGCCGAGTTTCAATCGAAAGGTTCAAGAAATTCAAATCGTAATCCAACGTAGAATTATTTTCAATCTCGATAACGAAATAGAGCTCATCCTTATCAAAAACAATATTCTCTACAGTCAAGATAATACCTTCGTTTCGTTTCTTGATGCGCGCTATGCGCTGTTTTCTATTGAGAAGATATGAGCAGAATTTTTGGTAATAATAGGTGCTGTTATCTACAAGCTCTTCAGAAGATTCAACAAGAACCGAATCCTTTACAATCGGCTTTTCATTACCGATACTACTTGATAGCGGAATGAAATAATTGAGCTTAGAAAGCTGTTTTTTATACCTTACAATATACGAAAAAATTGAACCATTTCTGTTGACTACCAGCAAATTACTTTCCTTCCCAGGGGTTGCTTGAAGAAGCCCAAAATACTGTTCTTTTTCACGGTTATAGGTAAAAACAAAATTATCCGAACCGGTTATGCCTTGTCGTATGGGTTCTGGGAAGAATAGCGCAACGTTCTTGGTGTCGTTTGCATAAATGGTGTCGAGTGGTATGGGTTGCTTTTGTGCTTTCGCGAAAGCGGAAACTAATGCTATCAATATTAGAATAAATGTTCTCATAATTTAGGTTTTAGAATTAATCTGTAATTGTTCAATACCGTAACTTTTACATTGCGGTTGCTACGTCTGAGCACTTTTGTTACGCCACCCACCTGTGGAACGGTAGGTATGTTGATGTCGCCAATAATATCGTCCAAGACTTCGGTGGTGGCTTCTGCCCGAAAATTATTCTGTACGTAGATACCTTCGCTTCCATCAGATAAATCAAAAGCTTTGAGCTTGGTAGGATGATGTTGTATGTTTTCAATTTCAATGAGCGCACGATTGGGCTGAAAACTGATAAATCCGAATACAGGAGTGTTCTTTGGCATTTCTTTACCATTGATGGTAGCAGTTTTGGTCAGGCGCATTCGCAATCTGGTATTCGCTTTTACAACTTGGTCGCCATCTACCACCACGTAAATAGTTTCATCTGTATTGCCGATGATTGAAACTTCATTGGGTTTGGGGGAAGCAGCAAAAAACAATTGATGTTCCAAACCCAATTCTTTAGCTTCAATTTGTTGTTCTCTTTTAACTTCAGCTGAATCCACTTTTGTTGTAGTTTTTTGGGATGCTCGCCTTTGCCCCAAATTTTGATACCGCTTTTCGGAATACTTAATCTTGCCCGCATCGTAAATGCTGTCCACGATGCGTTTCTTTTCACGTTCTGGTAAATCTGGGTCGTAAAAGCCCAGGGAATCAATCAGCTTTTCATCATAGATGCTGGGTGCATTGGTTTCACGTACTTCTTTGAGGTCGTTAATCGCATCGAGTTTGGACTCGTATTCCTTCTGGTTTTCTTCCAAATCAGGGACTAAAGTCTGTTGTAGGCTTTCGTTCTCGCTGTCATCATCGCCCATAACCATTACGGAATAGGAAATGAGGAATATGAAAATTACAGCCAATACCGCTGCAAATACTATTTTGTTCTTTTCAACTTTCATCATTTAATTTTTTAAGGGTGTTTTCGAAGTAATTCGTAATCAAAAGTCCGTGCGGGTTGTTTGGAAAGTTTCGGTCAACCATAATCAGGTTTCCGGTGGAAACCAATTCATAGGTATCAATGATTGAACCTCTATTGATTTCAAAAATCGTAGTGGTCGTAAAACTGTACGTACCTTTGCTTTCTGAAATTTTTGAATCGATACTCAGTACCTTTTGAACCAATGAATACTGTAACAATCGGTTGTAGACACCATCCGCTTTTTTCTGGCGATACAAATTATCCACAGAACTATTGCCCAACCAAAGCGCCTTTTCCAAGTTCCGTTCATAATTGCTCGCATCGATGTTATAGAAGTAGTTGTGAAACAATTCCAGATGCGCCAAAGCTTCAACCCGAAAATTTTCCTTTTGGGTCACGAGCTTCAGCGGAATGATACTGCCATCGGTATTGATTGCAAAGGCGCTATTGAGCGCTTTTTGATTGGTGTTGAATACCATCCAAACCGAAAATGTGCTGGACAGCAACGCACACACAACAACTGCCAAAACGATAAATCGATTCAGTTTTAGGACATTGTAAATATTCTTGTATGGTGTTTTCATATTTTTGCTTTTAATCTGCCTTAGGCAGTAAATAGTCTGAGAGTGAATGACGTGGCACGTCTGTACAATTTGAATTTCAGGAAGACGATAAAGCCAACAGAACCCAATTGAACGACAGGTGCAAAAAAGCCTTGACCTGTGTCAGTTCCGAACAGGTTGACCCAGAAATTGGTGTTGATTTCAGTATAAATAGCATTGATAAATACATTGACCAGAAAGAAGGCGGGTACGAGCATATAGACCGCAGCATATAATTTGAAAAAGGTATAGGCAAGCGAACGGAACTTTTCAAAAACTGCTAAACTAATGACCAACGGGAAGAATGCTTGCATTATCCCCAAAAGGAAAAAACGCTCTGCCAAGAATAACGGATAGATGAACAAATCCAATATCCAGAGGATGGTACTTAGGATAAAAGCCAATATTTTGAAACCATATAGTGGTGTTACCAATGCCTCATACAAAAGCGTCATTGCGGAACTTGCGGCATCAAAGAGGCTTACATCTTCCTCTAATGGAATATCCTGCATTTGCAAGGGAAGTAACGCAGGTGCCGTGCCCCGATATTGTCCCTCGATGGCTACCAATATCCCATCAAAGAATCCTAACACCTGCGTTGAAAATATGACCAGTAAGACTATGGCAAAATTCTTGACCAGTTCGCCCGGACTCAATCCCCAAGTGTAACCATCCTTATCTGCAATGCCTTCGTTATATTTTTTAAGGATGTTGACCAAAAAGAATAGGACAGCGAGCGTTTTCATTCCGGCAATAGTGTATTGCGAAAAGTCGCTGGCCTGTATGGTCTGGAATACCGTATCGATGTATTCCAACCCAATCCCTAAAATAATGGTCGCTGTCATTATTAATATTCTGTTTCGCGGTTATTGACTTTATCCTGCATTTTTCTGAAAGAAATAATGTCGCGATAGCGTTTCGTTTTCGTAGTGATGTTGGAAACCATTTGTTTGGATTCCAGTTCTTTTGCTTTCAGTATTTCGGCACGTTCGGCATCGCTCATTTTTAGGTAATCGCTTGAGAGGACTTCGTCTATAAAGTCCACCGTGTCCAATGAATTTTGGACAATAGTTTCAAATGAGGCCACGACCCTGTCAATTTCCTCAGGTTTGATATAGGGCGAATTCAAAATATCCTGTAAATCATTTTGCATTACGTTGATAAGACGCTGATTATTCTGTCCAATTTCCTCAACAGCTCTAAGCCGTTGGACAACGCTCGATACTTTCTCAATTGCTTCTTTGGCATCCTTTAGGAATTTTACGGACTTGATCATTTCTGCCGTCTGTTTACCAGATTCCAAGAGTTGTTTTACCAAACTGATAAAGTTGGTGTTGTCATAAACGGGCATTCCCTGGCACGCAGCGCGTGCAGGCAGTAAGAAGATAAATGCCGTTGTGATAATTAAGATTTTTGTCTTCATAATATTATAATTTAGATGTGAATTCTATTATGGCTTGTTCCATATCGTTAGTCCTTTCATAAATCCGCATTATGCGGTCGTTTTCCTGTCCGTCGGTTAGGTAAGCGGAATAGACTTCCTTCGGAACTTCGAGACGGAAAATGTTGCTTTCCCTACCTATTTTGATAAACATTTCGGTGTATTTGCGCGGTCCGGTAAGGTTGTTCTTGATGGATTTTAACTGATTTAGGTCGTGACTGGATAGGTTGAGCCGTTTGACCAGTTCATCATAGCCTTTTTCATTATTTAGACTGTAGATGACCTGTGTGTTTTCGAGTATGCTTGCTGAAGTAGAATTATTGGGAAGCTGATTGATGGATTGTAGAATAATACCAATCGCACCGTTTTGTTTACGAATGGCTTGGTAATAGAATTCCACACTTTCCAATACATTGTCAAACTTCAGTTGCTTGGCAAACTCGTCAAATAGGATGATGCCTTTTTCAGCTCTGTTTTTCCAAATAGTTCTTTGGATGGCGGACTTAATCAACTTCAACATCACGGACAGGATTTCCTTATTGTCCTTGACTTCATCAAGTTCAAAAACAATCAATCGTTTATCCTCGATTTTATAGGTCTGGTCTTCGCTGACCTCGAATAGAAAACTATATAGACCATCGCCGACATATTCGGACATCACGTGCAAGAAGCTCGTAACATTGAAATAGTCGGGATGGATTTTAAGGGTGCTCAGAAGGTCTTTCTGGTTCCTTTCTATAAAGCTGTAGAAACCATCTAAAGAGTGGTTTTCTGAAGTGCTGTCATAATAATGGCGCAATATCTTTTTGACCGATACTGATTGGGCTTTCGTGACTTTTAAATCCGAAGCAAAAAGTTCAAACAGGAAAACCGACAAGTCTTCCAAACGTTCTGGTGTGAGGTCATTGGTATCACTTATGTAAAATGGGTTGATGCCTAAGTTCTTTCCGCTTTCGTAGCGAAGCACCGTGTATTTTTCGGGATAGAGTTTGGCGAACTTGGTGTATGAACCACCCAAGTCTATAATGACGAGACGAACACCAATTTCAAAATATTGACGCAAGATGTTATTGGCCAAAAAGGATTTACCTTCACCCGTTGGCGCAAAAATGGCAAAGTTCCTTGCCTTGATACGTTTCTTTTTTTCATCCCAAACATCCTTCAGTACAGGAATGTTATACTCTCGGTCATTAAAGATGATTCCGGTGTTATCGCTTTTGTAATTGGTGTTATTGATGAACAGGCAAAGTGCGTGCTTCAAATCTGTCACATACAAATCATTATTTGAGAAATTAGAAGAAAAGCAACAGTAACTATTTAGGATGTAATTCTTACGTTCTTCGCCTCTTGGATAATATGGGATGATGTCCAATTCCTTAAATTCAGTCTTTATCTTTGAGGTTATCTTATCGAGCTCTTTGGCTTCCTTTGCCCAATAGACAATATTGAGATGTCCACGAATGATACGGGCATTATCATCGGCATTGATTTGGTCAAGGATGTGTTGGATTTTACCAAGCACCACTTTGTTCTGCGAACCGAAATTTGAACTTTTGTTAAGTTCCTCGATTTTTTTATCGAGCAGCTTGCGCCACTTTTGTTTGTCATCGAGATAAAGGATTTGGTTAACGATATGGTTCTCGTTAAGCGTAAGCCCTAAGCCATCAATAAACCCTTGATGAAACACAAAATCGTCAGAAGTGAATTTCTCATTGGTCTTGCTACTCTGTACACTTTCGCCAAAGCACAGTTCGCTATTGATGGCCAGGGCATCAAAATGGTTTTCGCCAATATTGACGCTTTTTTTGTCCAGTAAAATGTCAGTATCATAACCTTCATTAAAGCCATTGAAATAGGCACTTGTTAGTTGCTGTATCTCTTCCGCTTTAAGCGAAACAAAATCCATCATCCGGCTATTGTTGATAAAGGAAACCGAATCACTAACCGAGTTGGCGAAACTCTTGATATTATCATCCAATTCCTGTACGATTCCTTTTGAAACTTTTCGGAAAGGATTAACGTATTTCGGATTGTTGAGGGCCTTGTTCTTGGTCAAAATGAAGAACAAATAACAGTTGTGCTCAATATGCCCACGACCTTTAAAATGCTCGTGGGTAGCCTTTTCCAGAAAGGTAGAATTCGGAAGTTGTTCTGAAGTATATGATTTCTTGAGGTAGACATCCTGTTTATGGACCACAGTACCAACCGGCAATGACTTTAATGCCTGAAACCAAGCACCGTGCATATCCTCAAAATCCTTTTCAGAAAGCGAATAGATTTCCGGTAGATTACCTTTATAGCATAGGACAACGTTGCCATTGTTGGCAAATACGATATTGTCCTGAATATCTACTATGGGTTGATATGCCGAAAGGTTAATCTTGTTCATAATCGAAGCCAGAATTTCTTTTGTTACTAATGATTTGTGGAAAGGCTTTTGCCATTTGGAATAGCTGCGGATTGTGGGTTATCCTTGTCAGCGCCACATAAAGGAATGCATTGAACACCAACACACCTATTATTATCCCAAAGCTGAAAGAGAAGATGATGATGAGCAACGAAGCCAAAATAGAAACCATCATTAAGGCAAACAGGGAAATGGGCAGCCCAAAAATGACCGCCCTTTTTCTGATGTTTTTATAGACCTCAAACTTCTTCATCGTTATACAACAATTCCTATGAGGTAAGTAAATATGCCTACAACTGCACCTGCTATGAGTACAAAGACAAGTACGCGCGTAATACCCTTTTTTAGGTCAGCATTTTCGCCAAAAAAGTGTCCTGCATTAAAAAGGAAGCCAACCAAGAAGATGACACCTAATAAAATTGGAAATATGGTTCTGATGGTATCGCCTACATCGTTAACAGAATCTTCAATACCACCAATTTGAGCAAAAAGCGAAGTGGATAAGAGCGAAAGAATGGATGCTAAATAGTGTGATTTTTTCATAACGGAAAAGTTTAAATTTTTAGTTCATTTTCGTTATTGGAAATTTACATATATTTGAACATAAATAACTGAAAACCAAATATTTGTGAATAAAATATTATTTGATATCAATTGAATTCCGTTGCTATTATTTGGCATCAAATTCTATGAATTTTTGAAGGGAAGTTGTTGATAACCCAAAAATTGAAAATGAAAAATCTGCTCAAAAACGTCAGTTTTGTGATTTTGGTTCTAAAAATGTGCTTCATTTTTGGACAAGAATCGACTGCTCAAAAACGAATAATAATTGACGTTGGACACGGCGGAAAAGATGCTGGTGCAATTGGTATAAATGACATTCAAGAAAAAGATGTGGTTTTATCGATTGCAAATGAGATTTTAAAGTTAAATGACGACTTGGAAAAACCACTCGATATTTATTTGACCAGGTATAAAGACACTTTAATATCATTATCGGACAGGACTAAACTGACCAAAGCCTTAAATGCTGATTTGTTTGTGTCTTTGCATTGCAATCATTCCGATAATCCGGATGCAAGAGGTATTGAAGTTTACGCTTCAAGAAAACAAGAAAAATTCTCAAAAGCATCGGTTTTTATGGGCTATCAAATTGAAAGTGCACTTTGTGAAGCAATAGGCTATGATAGCAGAGGTGTGAAGTTTGCGAACTTTCAGGTGCTAAGGGAAACAGCAGATTATTGTACTGCCATATTAATAGAATTGGGCTTTTTATCCAATTGGGATGAAGAAAGCTATATCTCAGACAACCACAATATTGAGCGTATCGCACTATCGATATTATTATCCATTCAAAAATCAATAGAATTATGAAAGATATTTTTTTAGAGTTAACGAAGAGCTTGAAGGACATTGTTTTACAATGTGTTTCAGAAGTTATTTTACTGTACAAATCCTTTAGAAGTTAGATTACCTAAGTTTATTATCTACACATTATAAAAAACAATTTATTCAATAGTGTATTTAAGTATTTGCTTAAATAATATAATAATGATATATTTGTGGCCACTTTAAATCAAAAAAGATGAGCTTGGAAATAACCTGTACACGGAACGAAGCAGACAAGAAGCAAATATCGAGATGTAAGGAAACCATAGAGAATTCTTCAGGTAGCTTAGAAGCAATAAGCAAAATTTTGTCTCTTGCGGGAAGCGAGGTACGACTGAAAATTCTATTTCTATTGAACATAGAGAATGAACTGTGTCCTTGCGATATTGCTGACATTCTTGAAATGAGTGTTCCTGCCGTATCCCAGCATATCCGAAAAATGAAGGATGCGGGAATTATTACATCGAGACGTGAAGGGCAAACATTGTATTATTCGCTGGTAAAGAGTGAGGACAATGTTTTGAATGGAATTTTCAATTCAATTTCGACAAGAAAGAAAACAGCTTAGAAAGTTTACATTATGGCACCGAATAAAACTTCAAATACCGCGACCTATACCGGCATTTTTACCGCAGTTGCAGCATCAATATGTTGTATAACCCCTGTCTTGGCATTAATTGCTGGAACAAGCGGAATTGCATCTACCTTTTCTTGGGTCGAGCCATTTAGACCCTATCTTATCGGCTTGACCATTATTGTCTTGGTGTTTGCCTGGTATCAGAAACTGCGGCCGAAAACACAGGAAGAAATAGATTGCGCCTGTGAAGATGATGCGAAACCATCGTTTTGGCAATCCAAACGGTTCTTATTGATAGTAACACTATTCGCCGCATTGATGCTGGCCTTCCCGTACTATTCCAATCTATTTTATGCACAGCCCACCAAGGATATTGTCTATGTCTCTCAATCGAATATCAAAAAGCAGACTTTTGAAGTCGCTGGAATGACCTGTGCAGGCTGTGAGGCACACGTAGAAAACGAAGTCAATAAGCTGGATGGAATTATTTCGGTCAAAGCCAGCTACGAATATGCCAATACCATAGTGGAATTTGACAAGACCAAAACCGATTTGCCTGCAATCCGAAAAGCTATAGAAAGCACCGGCTATAAAGTTGTCGAGAAAACCACTAAAGAAAATAAGTAGATGAAAAAATATGATGTTTTCATTATTGGTTCGGGTATGTCAGGTATGACAATCGCCAATAAATGCGCTTCAAAAGGTCTTTCGGTGGGCATTACTGATGAACTGCCTTATGGTGGCACCTGTGCCCTACGAGGCTGTGACCCAAAAAAAGTGATTATCGGTGCCACGGAAGTACGCGACTTCGCTAAAAGACTTAAAGGGAAAGGCATTGATACCATTCCGAATATCAACTGGAGGGATATAATGGCGTTCAAACAGACCTTTGTTGATGAAATGCCGAGGAAAATAGAAAAGGGGTATAAGAAGAACGGAATCGACACCTTTCACAATTCCGCTACGTTTATAAATGAGAATACCTTAAGTGTAGGTAACGAGACCATTCAAGCTGATAAAGTTGTAATTGCGTCAGGTTCAAAACCAAAAGTTTTAGATTTTGAAGGCGGACAGCTTGCGAAAACGAGTACGGATTTTCTAAACCTTAAGGAATTACCCCAATCCCTGCTTTTCATCGGAGGTGGATATATCGCCTTTGAATTCGCGCATATTGCCGCACGTTCTGGTGCCGAGGTAACAATAGTACATCGAGGCAAACGTCCGTTGGAAAACTTTGACAAGGATATTGTAAAACATTTGGTCGATGCCACAGGTAATTTAGGTGTTAAGCTCGTTCTTGAAACTGAAGTTTCTAAAATTGAACATAAAGATGACAACTACATTACTACAGGAATTTCAAACGGAAAGGAAACTAACTTCAAATCGGCAGAAGTATTTAATTCCGCTGGTCGTCCCCCAGCCATTTTTGATTTAGAATTGAAAAAAGCAGGTATATCCTTCTCAAAAAAGGGGATAGAGGTCAACGAATACCTTCAGAGCAAATCGAACGCGAACATATATTCAGCTGGCGATGCAGCGGACTCAAGAGGATTGCCCCTAACACCCGTAGCTGTTTTGGAAGGACACGTCGTAGCTTCAAATATCATTAAAGGAAATAAGAAAAAAGTCAGTTATCCCCCAATGCCTTCAGTAGTTTTCACTTTGCCCACTATGGCAACCGTTGGCCTATTGGAAGATGATGCCAAAGAAAAGGGATATGATATCAATGTCAATTTTGAAAAAGTGGATAATTGGTTCAATGCGAGACGCCTGAATGTGGATGAATATGCTTATAAAACAATCATCGATAAAAATAATAATACCATTTTGGGCGCGCATCTGATCGGACCTCATTGTGAGGAAACCATCAATCTTTTCGCAATGGCGATAAAGACCAAGATGACCATAAGCGATTTGCGGACAATGGTATTTTCATATCCTACAATGGCATCTGACCTAACCTATATGCTCTAACTATTATTTATGGAAACTACAATATTAAAATCTACGATCACCTGCCCTGAATGCGGCCACAAAACAGAAGAAGAAATGCCAACCACGGCCTGTCAATTCTTTTATGAATGTGATAATTGCAAACAAACACTAAAACCAAAAGAAGGGGATTGTTGTGTATTCTGTTCTTATGGTACTGTGGCTTGTCCGCCGATTCAAGAAAATAAAAATTGTTGTTAAAAAGCCATACTATAAATTCACTTCCTCTTATCCCCAGCTTTAGTATCAAAAGCAATCAAATTAAAAAGTTCCCGCATTCGACTACGGACACGATTACCATAACGTTCTTCCAGTTCTTCTGCGTTGAGATTGGTGGTGGCGTGGGTCTTGATTTTGTGTTTGGTTTGTAAGTACAGCTCGTATCGAGATAAAAGTACTTCGCCCATTACGTTCAAATCCTTTCCGTAGAATCTGCCAGAAGGTTCCACGCCCAAATCATCAAAACAGTAAAATTTAGTGTTACCATATTCTTCAACGGTTTTAAAACCCAAATGGTTAAAACTGAAGGTAACATTTCGGCAGGGAATCATTTCATAAGGACGTTGCAACGGAACCAAATGGCGCAATAATTTCATTAAGCTGGTTTTGCCACAGCCAACTGGTCCGGAAAGTAGAATGCCTTTGTCAATGTCAATGCCATAAGTCTCACAGTTGTCTTTATCCTTGATGAAGTAGGAACAGAGCTTCAGCAAAATATCCTTGTCTTCATCATATATCCTAAACTTTTCGCCAAACAAAAGTTTGCCTTTGGCATTTAGGTAAATCAAGATTTTTGGAAAATCATAGATCACACTTTTACCATCAAATTTTCCGAGCGAATATTCCACGCCACCTTCGGTTATTTTAGAGGGGTTGTCCATAATCTTTGTTTTTAGTGGTTCGCAAGTTGTCCTTGATTTGGGACGGTTGCTTTTTGTTTGGTTTGTTTTCCTCGTCGAATATTTCGGTTCTGTCCATCCAGTTGATGGCCACAGCTCGCCAATCACGAATAGGTTTGCCATCGCTTGTTTGCCACTCACGTTCTGCATAGTGCTCATAGAATTTTTTAGCTTCATCAGCATCAAAACCTTTTTCTTCAAAAAAAATAAAAACGGCCTGCCAGCCCTTTGGTTGTTTTATATAGTTTTCTTGTTTGATATTGTTTGTATTAGATACCAATGCTTGTCCATCTATGGGACGGTGTTGGTTCACAACCTGTCCATTTTTGGGATGGTGGTGTCCCTCAAGCGGTACACCTCTAGGAAGGTACTGTTCCGCAAGCTGTTCTAATATGGGATTGTACTGTCCCACAAGTGGTTCATCACTTGTCCCGATAATGGCCATCTTAATTTTGCTGCCTTTGTAGGGATTGTTGGAAGGGAAATAAGAGAGATATTGCCAAGAATCTAACTCAACGATGCATCTGTGATATGTGGACTTAGAACCTATTTTGGCACAACGCATTAAATCTCGTCGGTTCACGTAAAACTCATCCATAAAGCGACAGCTGTTCCATTCCTGGAACAGTGCCATATACAAACTGATATGGGTAGGGTTTAGGCGGTCATCAAAATAGAACTTTTCAAAAGCCGCATTAAGTAGCTTTATATAGTTCATCGCTTAAGAATTTAAACCGTGTTGCACGCGGTTGGCATCCATCACTTTTTGAATTTCCTCTGTGTCATAATAAATGATACCACCAACTTTAGTGTATGGCAATGTGCCATTGATACGAAGGTTTTGTAAGGTGCCAGGACTTACTTGAAGTAAGTCCATAACCTCAGAAGATTTGAGGTATTTTTTGAGTTTTCCGCTGGATTGTCTGGTCAATAATTGTTTGATGTCATCGAGCAATTCCATTTTGAATTCCCGAAGGTCGTCGGTGGTAATAATATTTGCTGGCATAATAGAACGGTTTTAAAGAAAGGGACTATCGTATCGATTTCAACTAATTTGATAGTCCCTGACCTGATTTAGCTCACAAACTTTAATATTTTAATAAATAAGAGTTCGTGAATCTTCGATTTGACTTTCGTTCTACAAATTTGGGATGGTTTATTGGATTTTAATCCCAAGTTGTACCCAAGTAGGGTGTTTTTATTTGCTCATTTTCAATGGTTTAAATTGGTTTGATTTAGAGGTGTCACTTTAAATCATCTATGCCAAATGATAATAGATAAAATTAATTTTATTTTTTCCCAAGTAAGACCCAACTTGGGAAAAATTTTAACACTGTTTAAATTCAGAATGTTAACCGTCCGTTTCTTCCATTCGCCTTAAAAGTGTTGCTTTTAGTCTATCAATAAATTTTGTTTGGTCGATTTTGCGTTCCCTTATTTCCAGAAAAGTTCTATATACATTACCAAGTTTAAGTTCAAAAATGTCTTCACAGGCACAAGCCATTTCTTTAATACCTGCTGTACCACTTTTTATTGCCCCAGATGCTTGTAAGGCATAAATCAATTCGATAAGGTCTGTTTTCGACGCTGTCCAGCCTAATCTTTCGCCATTGGAAAGAGTATTTAGTTTATTTGGAATGCCATAGGATAATCCTCTCAAATTATTCAATTCCTCAGAGTAATGACTAATTAATAGGTCATATGCCATAATTTTAGCAATCGCATTATCGTGGCTTGTGGAAAATTCAGCATCCGTGTAAAAATGAGAGGTGTTTGAGACCAAACTGATTTTGTCCTTACCTCTTAGAAAATAAAATTCATCCAAAAGCTCAGAACCCTCTCTGTAGTATTTGATGAAATCTATATTACGTCTATTACTTTCTTGTAGTCTGTTTATTTCAGAATCGATAAAATCCTGTTGAGATTTTATGGTTCCAGCAGGTCTGTTTATTAAGAAATTATAGAGTTTTGCATAAAACTTTAATCTACTGTAGACATAGGGTTTATGTTTTTTAAAGAAAATAATTTCGTTCTGTTTATCAACGAATTCATTTTCCCGAACACATATCCGTAGTTGTTGTAAGTATTGCCTGGAAATGGAAATTCCTTTTTCTACATTATTGAAATCATCTAAATTAGATTCTTCAACTACTTTTATTTCTTCTTTATAATTTTCTAAAATTGTTTGAATAAGTTTATGCACAATAGATTTGGGGCTTATTGGTTAGATTATTTTTTTAAGAATTTGTAATAATTCAGTATTCTTTAAATAGGTGGTTTTTTTAGAAAAATGAGAAAACCAATAGCAACTAAAATAATGCTTCCTGCAATTAGAAATGGATAATAAAAACCACCGGTAACCAACCAAGTTCCTAAAATGGGACCTAAAATCTGACCGATACTGTTTGTTGAACTTTGTATTGAAATATTTCGACCTGTATTTGTTTTGGATAACAAGGATACCGCAGACAGCAAATTAGGTGTAACCATAGCACCACCAGCAGCAAACACCACAATTAAACCGTACACAACAAATTCATTTTTGAAAAAAGGAAAGACAATTAATGAAATTCCTGAAATGAATAACCCAAAGCCGATTTGCTTTTTAGTAGATAGAATCTTTTCCCCATAACTGGCAAATACAGGCTGCAAAACAGCCATTATTGAACCACACAGCATAAAACCAATACCAACCTGATTGCTGTTAAACCCTAATTCGTCTTTACCGTAGATTGAAAAAACAGTTTCAAACAAGGTCACTACAAATTGGATAACAAATGACAAGGCCAATAGAATAAGGAAATATTGGCTGAACGAGAAGTGAAAACTGAATTTTTGAGTTGTAAATTTATGGATGCGAACGGAATTTTTTAACCATTTTACAACAATGACTAACACAATAAAACCTAATAATGCAGCAAATAGAAACGGCGTGGAAAATCTACCTAAATGTAGTTGACCAATTGCATACTCAAAATGAAGGTCTGATTGCGAAAGAAAGCCACCGATAACGGGTCCAAAAATAACCCCTGAACTAATGGCTACACCAGACCAGGCCATTATCTTCGTTCTACGTTTTTCTGAAGTAATATCACTTAAATATGCGTTGCTGACAGGAATAACTGATGAAGTAAATATGCCGCCAAAAATCCGAGCGATATATAGCATCGTTAGTGATGTTGCAAGCCCAGTTAGCAATTGCATTATTACAAAGCCAATCAAACCAGTAATAATGACGGGTTTACGACCATATCTGTCAGATAACTTTCCCCAAACGACAACAAAAATTAATTGAAATAGTGGATAAATGCTGGTAAGCAACCCAATATGGAAGTTGATTAAATCGGTGTCGAGATTGTCTTTTAAAGCTAATCTTTCGGTATAGTAGGGAAGGGTTGGCAATAAAATACCATAACCCAACATCACTACAAATAAACTCAACAGGATTAAAGATATCCTGTTGAGTTTTTCTTTTCTATCCATTTATTTTTTACCGATTTTTCGCTTCAATAACTGCGCATTAATAGCCACTATAATTGTACTCAAACTCATAAATACCGCACCAACCGCAGGACCTAAAACAAAGCCTGAAGAATATAATACACCGGCTGCTAAAGGAATAGCCACGACATTGTATCCCGTAGCCCAAATCAAATTCTGAATCATTTTATTGTAGGTCGCTTTTCCAAATAAAATTAGGTTGGCAATATCCTGTGGGTTACTGTTGACCAGAATAATATCGGCAGTTTCAGCTGCTACATCTGTACCTGAGCCTACTGCAATTCCTACATCGGCTTTTGCGAGCGCGGGCGCATCATTTACACCATCACCCGTCATAGCTACAAAATCACCTTTGCTCTGTAACTCTTCTACAATTTCAACTTTTTGATGTGGCAATACCTCGGCGTAGTAACCATCCAATCCAAGTTTTTCACTCACAGCTTTAGCGGTTTTTTCATTATCACCAGTTGCCATTAGAACTTTAATGTTATTCTTTTTAAATATTTTGATTGCCTCGGCAGATTCTGGTCTTATTTCATCAGCAAGGGCGATGTAACCGGCCAATTTTCCATCAATTAAAACAAATACTACAGTTTCCGCTGCATCGCTGTAAGCATCTTCAGGAATAGTAATTTTCTCATCTCTTAGATAGCCTGGACTTACTACCTTAACTTGTTTGCCTTCCACATTTGCCTCTACACCTTTACCAGTAATAGCATTGAAGTTTTCTGGGCTAGGGATAGTAATATTATCTTCTTTTACTTTTTTGATAATACCAACTGCAATAGGGTGTTCTGAGCTTTGTTCCAATGCACTTGAAAGTCTTAAAATTTCCTCTGTTGAATAAGTCTCGTTAACAGACTCAATTCGAGTGACACCAAAATCACCCTTGGTTAGTGTTCCTGTTTTATCAAAAAGCAAAGCTGAAATTTTTCTGGACTCTTCAAACGCAGTTCTATTTCGGATAAGCAATCCATTTTGAGCAGATACTGCCGTAGAAATTGCAACCACCAGGGGAATGGCAAGCCCTAATGCGTGTGGACAAGCAATTACCATAACAGTAACCATTCTTTCTAAAGCATAGACAAATGGAAAGCCTAAAATCAGCCATACTGCTAATGTTCCAAAACCAATAGCCAAAGCGATATAGGTTAGCCATTTTGCAGCCCTATCTGATAGGTTTTGCATCTTCGATTTGGTTTTTTGCGCTTCCTCGACCATCTTAATGACCTTGTTTAGATAGCTGTCTTTTCCAGTATGTTCAACTTTTACTTTTAAGGTGCTATTGCCATTTACAGAACCACCAATAACCTTATCGTTTTCATCTTTTTTTACAGGTTTGGATTCGCCTGTAAGCATAGATTCATTTAGGTAACTTGAACCGTCTACTATAATCCCATCAGCGGGAACTTTTTCACCTGGTTTTACCAAAATCACATCATCTTTTAGTAAATCTTCCAAAGGAATGTCTTCTATGGTGTCACCTTTTACCCTGTGCGCTTCCGCAGGCATCATACTTACCAGTAACTGCAAGGCTTTTGATGCACCTAACACACTTTTCATTTCTATCCAATGACCAAGCAACATTATGGCTATAAGTGTTGATAGTTCCCAGAAAAAGTCTTCACCTCTTAAGCCAAATACAGTAGCTGTACTATAAAAATAAGCTACGGAAATTGCCATAGAAATCAAGGTCATCATTCCTGGTGCACCTTTTTTGACTTCAGACCAAAACCCTTTTAAAAATGGCCAACCACCATAAAAATATACAACAGTGGAAAGTGCAAAAAGGATGTATGGATTTCCTGGAAGTAAAAATTCATAACCAAAAAATTCCTGAATCATTGGTGAGAAGAACAATATAGGGATGGTAAGCACGAGTGTTACCCAAAACCGTTTTCTAAAGTCTGCAATCATCATTTTATGATGGTCGTGACCCATTTGACCGTGACCCGGATTGTGACCCGAATGGTCCCCACCTTTGTGGTTCATTTTAGAATGGTCTTCTTTTTTGTGTTTCATCTTCGAATGGTCCATTTTCGAATGGTCCATTTCGTTGTTTTTGTGCTGCTCGTGATTTTCCATTATAGTATTGTTTAAGTGTTATCGTAATTTTTTTCTCATTGCTTCCGATATGTTTTCGGCATAGACGCCATAAGCATCTACTAAAAGACCTTTAAGCTCTTTTTTGGAAGATATTGCATATAAAATGCTATTATCATCGGTACTGCTCATTCCTTCAAAGCGATATATTTTATCCACTTTAAAATCTTCTGGTCGAATCTCAATTTTCAGGGAAGCACATTCCAGACATTCAGGTTTTAAGTTGAAATCATAAGGGTATTCGTTTGTCTGCAAATCGTTAATAGCTTCTGAAAGGGTGTTATAATTTTTCATTTATTTTTATTTATAAGTCATTGTAAAATAACTGTTGTCTTCTTCGGTAAATTTTTGAAAGGTCAATAGACCTTGTGCATTTAATTTCTCGTTAACAGTATAATTGAGTTGCTTAATGCGAATTCCCAAGGCATAGGCCTTAATGTTGATTTTTGCTACCGTAGGTCAGGTACTTTTTTCAAGATACCTACAATTTTATTCACGGGTTTTATAAGTGCTCAACCAATGATCTTCCTAATATTAAGGAAGAACAGTCACTTTGATGCTCCTGTGACTTCTGCTTAATTACTTTTAGGCAGCGATTACGTACCATACTCATAATCCAAAATGCTTTTTAATTGCTTATAGTAAATAAAATTATCATTGAGTTTTAAGTTAATGGTTTGAAAAGTCTATATCTTACAGGGTTAATAATATTTTGTGATGCTGAAAATAGAGTACAACAAATGTTAGCCAGAAGTGAAACTTTGGCTATAGAGGGAATGCAGATTAAAGTCAATCTGCGATGTAGAAAATCAAATTAAGAAGGTCTCGTTGAGAATTATAATATCTGTAGATAATAAAGGCGACCTGTAGGTTTTAAAAGAAATGACGTTTTCTTCTAGCCCCTCGAACAGATTAATATAAGTATTAAAAAAAGTATTTATGAAAACTAAAGTATCAATCTCTAAAATTGTATTGGACTTCTTAAAGGTGTCATCTCCTTCTTTTACAATGGTTTGATTATCGCAACAACTTTTCTCTTGTATGGAAGTACATTGCTTGGAATTATTATCTTTTTTTTGTACAATCTCCATACAGGATTCTGCCTTACTAAAAAAAGCCATATCCACCAATTTATTACAGCAAAAGTGCATATCCACCGTGAAAGAAGAAGTAGAAAACAGTATAAAAACTGCTAAAAAAAAAGATAGTATTTTGGTAAAAAAAAGATTTCACAGTATTAATAAATTTTGTCTAACATTAAATGTTTTCGTAAATTAAATGCTGCTGTTTAACAAGCTTGTTATCAAATTTTTATGAATTAACAGCAAAATTAATTAATGCGAAGATAATTTTAAAGGTTCAACAGAAATATGATTTTTGTCATTAATGCAGATTAACTCAAAATTTAAGTTGTAAGAGCACATATATGGTTCGTGGTAAACTTGGTATGATCCCTGGGCCCGGATAGCCCGTCGCACGGCGTGTAAAATAACTTTCGTTCAAAACATTGTTGACCCCCGCTTCCAGTTTAAACCGATTATAGGTATAGGAAAAAGAAAGATCCATAATATTATAGGCAGGTATTTCACCTACAATACCACTCTGGCTTTGAAAATCCCTGGGCGAATTGGTGGCATCGGTAAACTGTTGGCCCAAATAAGTATATTGCAGACTCCCCAAAAAGTCTTTATACCCAAAATTTAATCCTGTTTTTAGGTTAATGCCGGGAATGAACTCCACTTTTTTGCCCTTCACATTGTTTTCTTGGGAAGAGGTATATTTTGAATCTGTTAGGGCCAGATTGACAAAAGTACCGAGCTTGATATCGTTTTTTTCTGTGGATAGGGTTTCCCATATATTCCAGTCCACAAAACTTTCAACGCCATAGGTAATGGCATTCCCTATGTTCCCTCTAAACCGCTCCTGTTGGATATCACTTACTTCCCGTAATATCACTCCCAAACGGTCTTTGTAACTTAAAAAGAATGCTCCCACATCATAGGAAATGTATTTCTTTATCCGCCCGCGAGCCCCTATATCAAAAGTATATCCTTGCTCATCTTTGATGTTGGGATCTACGGTCAATGACGGATTGGTAATTCTAATATCATTAAAAGTAACCGAGCGGTAATTCTGGCTTATATTCCCATATAGTTCAACCGTTTTATGAGGTTTATAACTTAACCCAACACCCAATAAAATAAAAGATCGTTCAAGATCACGGTTATCCGCCACATCTTCGTTTAAGATGGGGTTACCTGCAATATCAAAGTTGATTCGTTTAAATGCGCCCCTACTTCTAGTCTTTATATATTCAAACCGTAGCCCAGGAGTTACCGAAAATTTTTCGGAGAACTTAAAGACATTTTCGGAAAACAGGGCAAGGTTCAAGTTCGGAAACCTAAAATCGCTTTGCCTTGGGTAGTTGGGATAGGTCTGTTCTTCAAAGTTAAAATTGGCATTGCTGCCGTTGCTGCCGGGTCCTTGCCGTTCTGTATTATTGGATTGATAGTATTTTCCGCCAAAAAGCACCGTATTCTCTTTTCCGAAGAAATTATACCGCGTCAACAAACGGGCCTCTGCCCCCCAGTTGTTAAAATCACCTACTATCAATTCCCTTGGAGCCTCCAGATCATCCTCCTGTGAAACCCTGTTTTCGCGAAAACCAACCGATTTCCTATAGGCATCCAAGGCAAAGAGGTTGAGGCTAAAATCGGTTTTATTGCTCAAAGCGTGTTCCAATCGCATAGCATATAATTTCCAATCTACATTAAACCAGTTTCGGGTTCGGTTGCTAAACGTGGGGTCTTCCTCAAACTGTTCATCGGTAAGACCGCCCGGTTGCTGTGCCAAATAGTTTAAATAGCTTACCTCAAAGGAAATTTTGGTCCTTTCTGTAGGCGAATAATCCAAATGTACGTAGCCATTGAAGGATTCAAACTGGGAGTTGGGACGAAAACTATTTCCTTTTTTATAGTTGAAAAAAGTATAATAACCTACCTTGCCCAAGGTCCCGCCTAAACTGTTAAAACTGGTGAACAAGTTGTAAGAACCCAAGGATTGCCGGGATATCCACTCTATTTTCTTGTTGGGATCGGGTTGTTTCAGTTTAAAATTGATAAGGCCTCCAAATTGTGTCCCATACTGCAAAGATGCCGCACCGCGTACCACTTCGATCTCTGAAATGGATTCAGCCGGCGGTGTATAGTAACTTTCGGGATATCCCAGTACATCTGCGGAGATGTCATAACCATTTTGTCTTGTATTGAAGTTTGCACTGCGGTTGGGATTGAGGCCACGCCCACCAATATTCAATTGCAGTCCGGCATCGTTGTTTTCGTAGATATTGAGCCCGACTACTTGGGAGTATATCTGCCTGGCATTACCGCCGGCAAGGTTAGCGGTAAGGTTGCTTACCAATACCACTTCGCTCTTCTTGCCCGCATAAATGGCAGTTCCCTCAACGTCCCTTAATCGTTTTAGGGCGAAAAGGCGTTCTTTTCTTTGGGTTACCACTACTTCAGAAAGTTCTATGCCCAAAGATTCAAGTTCTAAGTTCAGTGACGTATCATCGGAAATGCTAACCTCGTGATCCAGTATAGCATACTCGTAGGCAAATACGGTAAAATTATAGGTCCCTTTTGGAATGTCCAGAAATTTGAAATCCCCATAATCATTCGTGATGGTTGATTTTCTTAGAGTAGTGAGAAACACTTCGGCATTTGGGACAGGTTCGTTGGAAGCTGCAGAAACTACTTTTCCCTGAACCACATATTGTGCAAACATTGCAGAACTTGTGAAGGCAAAAAATAGGGTTGCGATTATATGTTCTTTTTTTAAATACATTTTTTTGTTTAAAAACCTTTGATTTCATCCTTAAATTCCAATATCCAGTCCTTGGTCCCAAACGACTCTTCCTGCTCCAGTAAATTTACTTTTGGGTCAATATAAGGTTGGCTCAACCTGCCATTCAGGGCCACATAACTTTCTACATAGACCGCTATATTTTTATGGCCTTGGGCTGTAAAATGTTTTCCGAGGAACTGGGCGTACTGAAGGATAAAGTCGGGTTGGGTGCTCATCTGTTTTTCCTGAAATGTTGACAGAAAATCGGTATTGTCAACAAGGAAAGCCGTTCCCTTTTTTTTATCCACAATCTTAAATTGTGCATATCCGGCTTTTTCCATTAGCATTACCCGCCAAGAAAAGCGGTATCCCTCCTCGGTCCAAAAAAGCTCATTTTTATAGAGCAGATAACGCCAAGGAAAAAGTAACTGAAAGGCAATAAACAAACCCACGATAAGCATTGGGGCGACGGTTTTGTTGCGATAGGTTTTATGGCGTATCCCAGCATCTGTCTTTTCCTTTTTAATCCTAAAAATAGTCGAAATCGTTTTCAATATTTTATGGTGGACTCCCGCATCGAAAAAAACGAGTGCGCTCACGATCATCACATAGGGGAACATCCCTATGGGAAAGAGGATTCGGGTCATCAAATGAAAAATCACCACCAGACCGAAAGCTGCCCAACGGGTGGGTCTATAAAACAACAAAAACGGTATCGCCAGATCATAGGCAGCACCACCCCAGCTAAAGGCATAGTGAAGCCATTGTTGCTGCATTAAATTCCCTAGGAGTGGCAGGTCATATTGGGCCGGCAACCATATCTTAAGCGGCATTGCCGCAACGAGCCAGTCGCTGTTGAGCTTTGCCAGACCGGCGTAGAGATAGACTAGTGCGATCAATAATTTTATGGCATCAACGGTCCATTTGGGGATCTGTTTATAGGCCTTATCCCTATCCCTTTGGGCATCCATTGAATAATAGGCATTTGCCGGGAGGAAGATCATTAAAAAACTAAGGCAGCTAATAAAATAATAATGGTTAAGATAGGTGGTCTTATCCATCAATTCGATATAGGTAAAGCTTAAAAAAAAAATTATGATCGCTATCCTGTATCGATACCCCAACGCAATACAGATTGCCGCCATAGCACAAATAAAGAATAATAAATAGGTATAAACGCCCAAAGGCTGCACCCATTCAAATCCATAGTATGAAAAAAATAATTTAGGCTGAATATACAATTTGTCAATCCAGCCATTGCTCCAAAAACGGACAATACTAATAAACATCATAAGACCGAAAAAAATACGAAAGACCGCCAACGGGGCGGCCTCGGTAGTTTTATTTCGATATGTATTTAAACGCGAAACCATTGACTAATCGCCATCGGCATCTACATAATCCACATTTATGCCCAATGCCTGCAACATATCCACTTTTAAGAGGATAACGTTGCGTTGTAGCTCATCATAGGTACTTAGCATTTTGGTATTGTCAGTTTCAATCTGTAGAGCAAAATTATTGTTCAGTTCATTTGCCTGGGTTTCTGCAGCATTGAATTGAGCGTTGATAAGACTGCTAAGGTCTTCCCCATTTTTAATGCTATTCAAAAAATTGAGGTAAGTATTAAAACTTTCTCCAGTCGCATTGTTGTTAAAATATTTTCCATTGAAAAAATCCTGGCTTGCCTTAACTGCTGTTAGCAGCAATTGTTTGGAAAAATCTTTTTTATAGCGCGCCTCTACATTTTCGGGTAGTGGTTGTTCAGAGAAAACACCTGCGGGTATCCCTACTTTGCCCGCCCGCAACGATTTTTCAAAATAGAATATATAGTCGTTCGTTAGTTTGTCAACAGATCCAGTAGCCGAAGAACTGGTATTTGCAACAAAAACATCCCTAAAGTTGGCATTCCAATCGTCGAGTACTGTTGTGGTCAATTGCAGGATAGTTTCCGTAAGGGTGCCGAGATAATTTTTATATCCCTGGGCATTGCCGTTGACGGTATAGAAGCTTACAATTTCGGTATCTGTTGCGCCAAGGCCGTTGATCAGATAATCTATAGCAGGGAAACCCTGTACATCTATTTTAGATGGCAAAGCCAGGTCATAACTGCCAGTTTCTATAAAATTTTCTATTCTTTGGGTGTCAGAGGGGTAAATATTCAGTCGGTTCCTATACCTTACTTCTTCGGCTTTGCCAATTTCAAACATAGAGACCTTTTGAAAGGCAATATAGGATGCGGCCCACGAAGCTCGCAAATCCTGAAGGTTTGCCTCTGTAGGCTCATTTGCAAAGACCGTTGCAGCAGTGTTCAGGTTTTCGGCCTCTGTTTTAAAAGAAGTATATGCAGGGACAATGATATTATCTGCCCAATTTACAAGCATTGCGCCACGATCAAAATTATTGTTAGCCGGTGGCAAGTTTTCGTTCCCATTATCTTTTGAACACGCTACAATCAGCAGTCCGATACTAATAAAACTCCAAAGTTTCCAGTGTTTCATAACTATTTTTTTTAAAATCAACCGATTTGTCCATCGGCGGTAAATCGGTTGATGTGGCTAATTCAATTTTTATTTAATTTGCGCTGGCTGCCTGTGCGACCGTGAAGTCGAACTTAGCGGCAATAGCTTCGGCAATACTGTCCAGTGTTGAAGGTTCAAGGTCCCAAAAACCATTGGGTCCATCCGCCAAGAGAGCAGATGTAAAACCATCGACCTCGCTTCGGCTGAAGAAAGAACTACCTGTGTCTTGATTTCTAGTGAAGCGTAAACTGGAAACAAACCCATAGCCTTCGGAAAGGTTTTGGAAAGCGGCCCCATACTCGGCATTTGCAAGTCTGTTTTTACCTTGTTGCAGATAATATATGGAACGGATGGCAATGACTTCCGATATTTTTTGACGTATAATGGCAGCCTGGGCATCCCGCACGGCATAATCTTTTGCCACTATCGCGGCACGGCCCAATTTGAATGCATTAAAAATATCGGCGGCAATGGTAGAAAAATCCGGGTCTGCGTTTACCGAGCCTAAATAATTGTTCAAAAAACTATCATCGCTCCCAATGGTTGCATTCGGGTTGGCCGCATTAACGGATGTTCCGTAGAGGTATCCATAGGCCTCGTCCCAATTATGTTCCATCGTGGTAAATGTCTCTCCATCTTCTGTAATTCCATTGTCGTTGTCCGCTACTTTATTAGCATCGTCAAGAACAGAAACACTTAAATAGTTGTTGAGCATCTGATCTGCCATTAAGGCGCCTATAAGACTTTTTGCAAACATTTGGTTGTACACAAGCCCTTTGCCGTTAACGTAACGCGTTTTGGTGCCATCGGCAAGTTGACCGGCACTGCCAGCGACTGCTAGGACATCCTTGTTAGGGAATACCTCATTGATCTGACCGGTAATATAGCTATCGAATAGGTTTCTAATAGCTGCCGCTTCTGTGGTATTCGCACTAAAATAATCTTGGGACGCTGCTGTTTTGCTGCGTACGCTTTTATCCGATGTATTTAAAGCGGGGTCTGAAAAATCTAGGTCCCCTTCCTGATGTGCATACATTGCCTGCAAGGATATCACAGTCGTGTTTTCGAAATCTGTAAAGGAATTCAGGATTTCTTCAGCCATTAAAATTCGGGTGGTCTGGCCACTAAAATCCACTGTGGATTGTCCATCTCTTTCGAAGGTGTAGTTTGAAGGCACCTCAATGTTTGAGGTTTCAGTAATCGGCTCATCATCAGAAGAACACGAGGCAAAAATAAGGCTTCCTATAATTGCGGTAAAAAACATTTTTTTCATCATTAAATTTATTTAGACTTAATATAAGTAAGTGATTATTTCAGCGACAAAAATAGAAATGAAAATTTAAAAAACAAACTTATTTAGAACAATTCTTAATAATAAATTTAAAACAGGTTTGTATTCGGCATTTTTCTAGAAATTCGATAATCTTTCATATAGATTTAGGAGAATATGTTGCATATGAAATCAAAATTATTTGTTAAATAAAGAAAATTTACTTGAAATTTTGTATTTTTGTAAGCTTAATGAAGAAAATCTTTTTTAAAATATCAACATTCTCTATGGCACTGTTAGTGTTGTTGTCAACCGTATCATTTACGGTAGATAGTCATTATTGTGGAGATATTTTTGTGGACTCTTCATTATTTGGTCACGCTCAAACTTGCGGTATGGATGTTCAACAGCAATCGCAGTCATCAGAGTGTGATATTTCTAAAAAAGATTGCTGTAGTGATGAACAAGTGATTGTTGAAGGGCAAGATACTTTAAAAACATCGTTCGACAAATTAGATAAAGACCAACAACTATTTGTTGCTGCTTTTATCCATACCTATATACACTTATTTTTCGAATCTCAAGAAGATTTAAATTCATACAGAGATTATACGCCTCCTCCCTTGGTCAGGGATATTCAAGTTTTAGACCAGACTTTCCTTATTTGATTTTTAAGTAATTAGAACTGTAGTCCTGCATTAATTTGTTTTGGACATTTCTGCTTGTTTGTCACTTTTAAACAAGATTTATAATTACTTAATAATCATTTCTATGCTGAATAAAAGCATCAAATTTCTAATAGAAAATAAATTAGTAGCTGTTTTACTATTAGCTTTGTTCGTCGGTTGGGGCGTTGTAAACGCACCTTTTAATTGGGAGACCGGTATTTTGCCTACTGACCCTGTAGCTGTGGATGCCATTCCCGATATTGGTGAAAACCAACAAATTGTTTTTACCAAATGGCAAGGGCGCTCGCCACAGGATATTGAAGACCAAATTACGTATCCACTTACAACTTCGCTTCTAGGTATTCCAGGCGTGAAAACTATTCGTAGTTCCTCTATGTTTGGGTTTTCCAGTATCTATATCATTTTTGAAGAAGATGTGGAGTTTTACTGGTCACGTAGTCGCATTCTCGAAAAACTCAATTCGCTTCCTTCCAACTTGCTGCCAGATGGCGTTAACCCAGCTTTGGGCCCTGATGCCACAGGTTTAGGACAAATATTCTGGTACACCCTAGAAGGTCGTGACAAGGATGGTAATGTAACCGGTGGTTGGGATTTACAGGAACTGCGTAGTATACAGGATTATTATGTGAAATACGGATTGTCATCAGCAAGTGGTGTTTCCGAAGTAGCGTCTATCGGCGGTTATGTTCAGGAATATCAAGTAGATGTGGACCCGGAGAAAATGCGCCAATACAATATTGGATTAAGTGCCATTGTCAAAGCCGTTAAGCAGAGCAACCAAGATATTGGTGCACAAACATTGGAAATCAATCAGGCCGAATATCTGGTTCGTGGTTTGGGCTATGTAAAATCCGTTGCAGATATTGAAAATGCCGTGGTCACTTCAGAGAATTTTACGTCTATCCGAATAAAAGACATCGCAACTGTTCATTTGGGACCGCAAACTCGTCGTGGTATTTTAGATAAAGAAGGTGCCGAAGTTGTTGGTGGTGTTGTGGTAGCGCGATATGGCGCCAACCCTATGGAAGTTATCAATAATGTAAAAGAGCAAATCGCTGAACTGTCATCTGGGCTTCCAACAAAAGTTCTGGCAGATGGCCGCACCTCACAAGTGACCATTGTCCCCTTTTACGACCGTACCCAGCTTATTCAAGAGACCCTACACACGCTTAATGAAGCACTCACGCTTGAAATCTTAATAACCATTCTGGTCATTATCGTAATGGTGTTCAACCTACGCGCATCCATCTTAATTTCAGGTTTGTTACCCGTTGCAGTATTAATGGTTTTCATTGCAATGAAACTTTTTGATGTAGATGCAAATATTGTAGCATTGTCAGGGATTGCCATTGCTATAGGTACAATGGTGGATGTGGGCGTTATACTGGCCGAAAATATGATTCGGCATTTGGAAGATGAAAAATTACGCTTTCGCGAAAGCGGAATCGAGTACACCACAAATGAAATCATCTACAATGCAACTGCTGAAGTTTCTGGTGCAATTTTAACGGCAGTATTAACAACCATTATCAGTTTTATTCCTGTATTCACTATGATAGGTGCTGAAGGAAAGTTGTTTCGTCCACTCGCATTTACAAAGACAATGGCGCTCACGGCGTCTTTGGTTATCGCCCTTTTCTTGATACCACCATTTGCCGCATTCCTTTTCAAAAAGAGTACTATTAGGGAGCACGCTAAATATATTATTAATGCTGTTCTCATCGTCCTTGGTATCACAGCCATCTTCTATGGTTATTGGTTGGGTATTATATTAATTGCCTATGGAATCGTTGCAATTTTGAGTGTACGCGATATTATCACGGCAAAAAGAGCCAATCTAATACATATCGTTATTTCTTGTATTGCTATTGTTTTCCTTCTAGCCGAATACTGGCGACCACTAGGTTTTGACCGCGGTATTATAATGAACTTGATTTTTGTTGCGATTATCTGTTTCGGATTACTGGGGGCGTTTTCAATTTTCCAAAAATATTACGACACTATATTACGTTGGGCACTTCAAAACCGATTACTGTTTTTAATAATTCCGACCACAGTGTTGATTTTAGGGACCATAATAATGCGCAACACGGGTAAAGAATTTATGCCATCGCTCAACGAAGGTTCATTTCTTTTGATGCCTACCTCTTTGCCACACGCAGGTGTTGAAGAAAACAAGCGTGTGTTACAGCAGCTTGATATGGCCGTAGCCAGTATTCCTGAAATTGAGACGGTAGTAGGTAAATCGGGTAGAACAGAATCTGCTCTTGACCCTGCGCCACTCTCGATGTATGAAAATGTGATTCAGTATAAGTCTGAATATATGCGAAACAAGAATGGTGAGAGACAACGCTACCGCGTAAACGATGATGGTTTATTTGTTCTGAAAAATGATAAATTCATTATTAATCCAAATAATGAAATCGATGATGACGCTAATTATGAGGCGTCGCAACTAAAAACAAATGCAACCCATAGCGATTTAATTGAAGACGGCAGCGGTGAATATTACCGAAACTGGCGGCCAGAAATCGACAGCCCAGACGATATCTGGAATGAGATTGTGAAAGTGACCAAATTTCCAGGGGTGACTTCTGCACCAAAACTACAACCTATCGAGACAAGGCTCGTAATGCTTCAAACAGGTATGCGTGCGCCTATGGGTATAAAAGTTAAAGGGCCAGACTTGAAAACAATAGAAGCTTTTGGCCTACAGCTCGAAGACATTTTAAAACAAGCCGAAGGTGTAAAGGAGCAAGCTGTCTTTGCAGACCGTATTGTAGGTAAACCTTATTTGTTAATTGATATAAAAAGAGAGCAATTGGCGCGGTACGGAATTTCCATAATGGATGTTCAGGAAGTACTTCAGGTAGCTGTGGGCGGTATGCCGCTTACTCAAACGGTAGAAGGTCGTGAGCGGTATGGAGTAAGAGTGCGCTATCCGCGTGAGTTGCGAGCAAACCCAGAAGATTTAAAAGATATTTATGTTCCGGTTGAGAAAGGAAGTCCGGTTCCACTGAGCGAATTGGTAGACATACGTTATGAACAAGGTCCACAGGTCATAAAAAGTGAGGACACCTTCTTGATAGGGTATGTACTGTTTGATAAACTCGATGGTTTTGCCGAAGTTGATGTGGTCGAAAATGCCCAAGCGCTCATTCAACAAAAAATAGACAATGGTGATTTGATTGTGCCACAAGGTATTAATTACCGTTTTACGGGTACGTATGAAAATCAGCTGCGCGCAGAAAAAACACTTTCCGTAGTTGTGCCTTTGGCATTGCTTATTATTTTCTTGATTCTGTATTTCCAGTTCCGTTCTGTTTCCACCTCGTTAATGGTATTTACAGGAATCGCAGTTGCCTTTGCAGGTGGCTTTATAATGATTTGGCTTTACGGTCAGGACTGGTTCTTCAATTTCAGCTTTTTTGGTGAGAATATGCGGGATTTGTTCAATATGAAAACCATCAATCTAAGTGTTGCTGTCTGGGTTGGCTTTATTGCGCTTTTTGGTATCGCAACAGATGATGGTGTAGTTATGGCTACCTACCTCACACAAACTTTTGACAGAGAGAATCCCAATGATAAAAAAGGAATCCGACTTGCCACATTAGAAGCTGCTGGAAAGCGAATTCGTCCGTGTTTGATGACTACTGTTACCACCGTGCTTGCACTCTTACCTGTACTTACTTCTACGGGAAAAGGAAGCGATATTATGATACCTATGGCAATCCCCATTTTCGGTGGGATGATTATAGATATTACATCCTACTTTTTAGTACCAGTATTATATAGCTGGAAAAAAGAGTACCAACTTAAACGAGCAAACAAATGAAAAATATAAAAATTATTACCTGTCTTTTGTTTGTTTCCGCTTTCGCGAAAGCGCAACAACTACAATCATACATTGAAGAGGCACAATCTAACAACCCCGAGATTCAAGCCTTTGAACTGCGCTATAACATCGCCGAAGAAAAAGTGAACGAAGCAAACTGGCTGCCTAATACTGAAGTGAGTGCTGGGTACTTTGTCAGTGAGCCCGAGACCCGTGTTGGGGCGCAGAGAGCACGTATTGGCTTTAAGCAAATGTTGCCTTGGTTCGGGACCATAACGGCAAGGGAAAATTATGCAGCCTCAATGGCTGAAGCTGAATATGTGGAAATCATAATTGCCAAAAGAAAACTGGCACTTTCTGTAGCTCAATCCTATTATCGTTTGTATGAAATACAAGCAAAGCAAAGGGTGCTCGATAAGAACATTAAATTATTAGAAACCTATGAGCGTCTTGCCCTTACATCGGTTGAAGTAGGCAAGGCATCTTCTGTTGACGTTTTGAGATTACAGATTCGTCAAAATGAATTGCAACAGCAAAAAGAGGTGCTCGAAGAGGAATTTGGGTCAGAACAAATCACCTTCAATAAGCTACTCAATCGTGATGGAACTATGATGGTTGATGTGGTCACATTAATGGAAATTCCAAGTGAAAACGCCGTATCTGGTAGAGATGCACTATCACTTAATCCTGAACTGCTTAAATATGATAAACTCTACGAATCTATAGCACAATCTGAATTGCTCAACCAGCGTGAGGCATTACCTATGTTTGGTTTTGGCGTTGATTATCTACCAGTGAGCGAGCGAGCGGATATGAATCCAATAGACAATGGAAAGGATATACTAATGCCTATGGTTTCAGTTTCCATTCCCATTTTTAATAATCGGTATAAATCTATTTCAAGGCAAAATGACTTGCGCCAACAAGAAATCGAGACTCAAAAAGCACAACGATTGAATGTTTTGGAATCCGCTTTCGCAAAAGCAATATCGCAACGCAACCAAGCACGAATAGCATATAATACACAAGAGAACAATCTGAAACAAGCAGAAGATGCTGAAGAAATTCTCATTAAAAACTATGAAACGGGCACCATTGATTTTAATGATGTGCTGGATATCCAAGAGTTACAGCTCAAATTTCAGTTAAATCAAGTGGAATCGATACAGAAGTATTACACACAATCTGCAATTGTTAATTACCTAATCAACTAACCGGATGGAAAAGAAATTATTTATAAAAAATATGGTGTGTAATCGCTGTATTAAAACAATCCAGAGTGATCTTGAAACTTTAGGGATTCACTTAAAGCATATTGAATTGGGTTCTATTATTTACGAAGAGAAATCTATAGATGATTTTGAAAATATAAAAAATGTTTTAGAAAACAATGGTTTCGAAATTTTACTGGCGCAAGACCAGCAATTAGTAGAGCAAGTTAAAATTGAACTTATTAAATTATTACAAAAATTACCACTTCAATTAAATAAAACGCTGTCCAAGCATTTGGAAAGTAAATTAAACCTTGAGTACTCAAAAATCAGTAAAATATTTTCTGTTACGGAGCATATTACCATAGAAAAATACTTTATAAAACTCAAGATAGAAAAAGTGAAAGAGCTGATTCAATTACAAGAGGGTAATTTTACGGAGATAAGTCAGCTGCTTGATTACAGTAATGTAAATCATTTAAGTAGGCTGTTTAAAAGTGAAACTGGTATGAGTCTGACTAATTATAAGAATAATCAAAAAAGTATTAGAAACCCTTTAGATCAAATAAGGTAGATAACAACCATAATTATGACACAAACTTCTCGTAATCAATATTAATTTTAAAAAAAAGTAATCTTATGAAAAAAATAAACTATGCATTTATTCTTTTGTTACTGTGTACCTATACAGCATCTGCACAGTCCGTGGAAGGTAATGTCGATAATCTACCCGTTCACGAATACACATTAACTCTAAAGGAAGAAATGGTTAACAAAGCAGGTAAAGAAGTTAAAGGGATGACGGTAAACGGAGGTATTCCAGGGCCAACGCTCGAATTTACCGAAGGGGAGTACGCAGTAATCTATGTAAAAAATGAAATGAGCGTGGAGACATCCATCCATTGGCACGGCTTGTTGTTGCCCAATTTTTATGATGGGGTACCCTACCTTTCTACACCGCCCATAGAACCCGGTAAAACACTAAAATATGAATTTGCAATAAAGCAAAACGGCACCTATTGGTACCATTCTCATACAATGTTACAGGAACAGAGCGGTGTTTACGGCTCAATTGTAATACAGCCCAAAGAAAAAACCTTGGAGTATGATAAAGAGCAGGTTTTGGTACTATCTGACTGGACCAACGAAAAACCGCGGGATGTACTTCGGTTTTTAAAGCGAGGTACAGAATGGTACAATATAAGAAAAGGAACAGCTACGCCGCTTAACCAAGTAATTGCAAGGGGCGCATTTGGGGCGCAATTAAATTTTTGGAGACAGCGTATGGAAAGTGCAGATGTGGCAGATGTGTATTACCCAGCGTTCTTAATTAATGGAGAAGAAAAAGTGGAGTACCCCGAGTTTAAACCTGGCGAAAAAGTGCGCCTTCGCATTATAGACGGCTCTGCTTCTACTTCGTTCTGGATGGCCTTTGGCGGCCCTGACCCTTTGCTTGTCTCGGCAGACGGTAAAGATGTAGTACCGGTTAAGCATAACAAGACATTTATAGGGGTCGCTGAAACCTATGATTTTATCGTAACCATACCGGAGAACGGCAAACTGGAATATAAAATTATGGCCCAAGACGGCTCTGGTACCGCAACGGCATACCTAGGCCAAGGACCTATTGTTGCTGCACCCGATGTATCCAAACCTGATAAAATAGGGATGATGCAACAAATGGCCAAAATGAAAATGAAAATGGGTGCACCCGCTTTAAAGTTCCGACCAGGCAAAGATGAGCGTTACGAGATGAAAGAAAAATGGGGAATGCAAATGGACGATAATATGCAGATGGAAGGAATGAAAGATATGGATATGGGCACAATGAATATGGACAAGTCCAATATGAAGGATATGGAGAAGCATAAAATGGACGAAATGCAAATGGATATGAAAAAGGACTCAATGCAGATGGACCATTCCAAAATGGCCGGGATGGACACAAAAAAGGATTCCGAAATGAAAGAGGCCTCTCAATTGAAGGATATGAACAAGACGAACCCGACTGCCGGACGGGAAGTAATGGACGAAGCAGATGGCATGCAGGGAATGGATATGTTTTCGCAATACAACTATGACTACTTGAAGTCGGCAGAAAAGACCAGCTATGATCCCGATGTGCCCGTAACCGAAATCCTATTAAACCTTACCGGGAATATGCAACGCTATATCTGGAGTATGAATGGTGTTCCTCTATCTGAAGCAGATAAAATAAAGATCAAGGGAGACGAAGTAACTAGGATTACCTTCAATAACCTGACTATGATGCACCACCCAATGCACCTACACGGTCATTTTTTTAGGGTCATTAACGAAAATGGGGAATACTCACCCTTAAAACACACAGTCAATGTTCCACCAATGAAACAAGTTACCATTGAATTTTATGGTGATGAATATGGCGATTGGTTTTTCCATTGTCATATTCTATACCATATGATGGGAGGTATGGCGCGTATTGTAAGTTATGATACCCCTAGGGATCCAAGGTTGAAGGAATATCCCGTATCTAAACTTATTGACGAGACCGACCAGTTCTATTCCTACGGAATGATAGATGCCGCATCACATATGACCACTTTGAACCTTATATCTTCAAATATCCGAAACCAATTCAGTTTGAGGGGCGAATATGGTTGGAACAGGAATATGGAGGTTGAAGCTGCCTACGATAGATACCTCTATGATTATCTAACCGTTTTTGGCGGTGTAAATGTCGAGAACGAAATGGAGGATAGCCTTGAAGAAATAACAACAACAGCTATAGCAGGGATACGATACCTTACGCCCTACTTATTTACGTTGGATGTGAGGATGGATAGTAAGCTACGCCCGCAGATTAGCTTAAGCCGTGCTATTACCATTTTCCCTAGAACTATTGTTTTTGGGATGTACGAGTACCAAGCAGATTTTGGGTGGGTAGATGACCTGCCTCAAGGAGATAATTTCAAAAAAGAGATTACTTGGAGTACGGGTGTTGAATATCTTTTATCCAAAAATTTCTCATTGATGGGAAGTTATGATAACCGTTTTGGTGCAGGTGGAGGATTATCACTAAGATTTTAATGACTAAAAAATAAAACGATGGACTACAATTGGGATTTCTTAACCATTTTCGGTGTTATTATTCTAGGTGTTTTCATCTATGCAGGAGGAAAGAAAATAAAGCGGACTAAAAGTTCAAAGGCTATGGATGTCCTTGATGAAAGGTACGCTAAAGGAGAGATAACCAAAGAGGAGTATGAAGAAATTAAGCAGGCTATAGGCTCAAAGAAATAAAAAAAAGAAGCAATCCAAAAATCTGTTAGACATAGCACTATGTAAAAAAAAATTAAGCTGTGTAAACAGGTATAACAATAAATTAAAATCAAATATTAACTATTAAAATCGAAATTAAAATGAAAAAATTAAAAATGACCGTCGGTATTTTAGTAATGACCTTAACCCTTACGGCTATATCCTGTAAGGACGGAAAAAAAGATGAACCAGCTGCACCTATGAGCAATGAGATGTACCAAGAGTCTATGGATGACAAAGATGATATGGCAATGAGTGACAACCAAGACGCAAAAGCAGAAGCAATCCTGAAAGATTATTTCAACTTGAAAGATGCACTTGTAGGCGATGACAATGATAAGGCAAAAGAATTGGGAGCAACGCTTGCAAGTACTTTTGGAAATTTTGATGCATCCAGCTATTCAGATAGTGAGCAACAGGAACTCAAGGATATTATGGAAGATGCCACAGAACACGCAGAACATATTTCAGAAAGTGATATAGCACACCAGCGAGAACATTTTAAAATCATAAGTAAGGATGTAACAGATATGGTTGCTATAACCGGTACAGAAAACACCTTGTATCAACTATTCTGCCCAATGTATGATGGAGGTAGTAATTGGTTAAGTATGAGCAAGGACGTTAAGAATCCTTATTATGGAAGTAAAATGTTGACCTGTGGTGAAATGCAAAAGGAAATCAATTAAATGAAAATTTTAAAAATCATAGCAATAATAGCACTGGTAGGGTTTGTGGGGATTCAATTTATTCCCACGGAACGCAATCAAAGTTATACGGTTCCCGAAACTGATTTTATGTTGGTACATAATGTTCCTGAAACTATTCAGAAAAAATTACAGGTATCCTGCTATGATTGTCACAGTAACAATACGCAATATCCTTGGTATAATAAGATTCAACCCGCTGCTTGGTTTTTGGAAGACCACATTAAAGAAGGCAAGGCCGAACTTAATTTTAACGAATGGGATTCGCTTTCAAGCCGAAGAAAATCAAGTAAACTTCGATCAATTATCAAACAGATAGAAAGCGGAGAAATGCCTTTGGATTCTTACACTTTGATACATAAAGATGCTAAGTTTTCTGAAGCGGAGGCAGAAGAATTAATCAATTTTATCACACAATTAAAAGATAGTTTATAAACAATAATTTAAAAATAATAAAAATGAAAAATTTAAAAATGAGTATAGCAGTAATGCTATTGTTAGCAGTTTCTTTTACCAACGCCCAGGAAAAAGAAAAAATGAACCACGATCACGGTGATATGAAAATGGACCACAGTTCGATGAAAATGGATAAGATGAATCCAAATGCAGAAGCAGTTCTTGCTGATTATTTTATGCTGAAAGATGCATTGGTTGGCGATGATACAAAAAAAGCGGCACAGGCGGGAACTAAATTAATGGCCTCACTAAAGGCTTTTGACACAAAAAGTTATTCCAAAGAAGAACAGAAAGAGTTGGCCGATATTATTGAAGATGCCACCGAGCACGCAGAACATATTTCTGAAAGTGCGATAGACCACCAACGCGAGCACTTTAAAACGTTAAGTAAGGATATTACTGATATGGTAGCTATTACGGGTACAAAAAGCACGTTATATGAACAATTTTGCCCAATGTACGATAAAGGAAGTGCTTGGTTAAGTACAAGTAATGAAGTAAAAAACCCCTACTATGGCAGCAAAATGCTTAAATGTGGGAAAGTTCAAAAGACAATTCAGTAAAGTTGTAATCCTTTTGACCAAAATCAAGAGAATTAAGCAACCAACAATAATCAAAGATGAGGACTAAAATAATCAAACTCTTTTTGCGACTTGCAATATCAATCGGATTTTTATCGGCAGTAGCTGATAGATTTGGATTGTGGAACAAAGATGTTTCTGTGTGGGGGAATTGGGATAATTTTCTTAACTACACACAACAGATAAATCCTTGGATTCCGGACTCATTAATTTCAACAATCGGAATTATTGCAACCGCAGCTGAAATTATTTTTGCATTCTTCTTGATAATTGGATTTAAAACAGAATTGTTCGCAAAATGGAGTGGATTTTTACTGCTACTATTTGCGCTTTCAATGACATTTTCCACTGGAATAAAAGGAGCATTAGACTTTTCAGTCTTTACAGCTTCTGCTGGAGCTTTTGCGTTAAGCCTAATGAAAGAAAAGTATATGGAATTGGACAGCCTAATTGCAAAAGGAAATAATTGAGTGTAAATAAACAAAGTAAGAAACCGATAATATGGTAGTAGGAAGTTTAAATATGGCAAAATACAAAAGACTATTCAATAGGTAATCCCTTCCCTAAGCATCTTTTGTTGCTCTGGTTTATTAGTTAACAGAAGTAAATAAGATGTCTGGGATATCTTGGGTAGTCATTAAGTCCTGTCGTGGGAAGGAAAACAATGTTGATGGTTAGTGTTAATTCCTTCCCAGGTCAGGCAAAAATTTAAGTCCTAATAAGAGAGAGGGCACATACTTTTGGTTGGTTAGTGAAGCCCTTTCTCTTAATTAGGCACAAATAAAATAGTATGAAATGAGCCATACAAAAAAGTTGATAACAAGCGAAATGTTGATTGGCCAATTACATCTGATAATTAAAAATAAATAAATATCAACAGATGAAAGATTGTTGTAAAACCGGTAGCGAAACCAAACAAAAGAGAAGTGGCTTCAAAAAATGGTTCAATTATACCATTTATGCCATTATAGCCATTATTGTGATAGGTGTATTGATCTTGCAATTAACAGGTGATTAATTTAAAACTATATAAAATGAAATCTAAAAAAATAATTTTCACCGTATTGATGTTAGCCTTGTTTGGAGGTTTTTCGACGGTATTTGCTGATAGTAATTTTATTGTTTCTGAAACTAAAACCGACATCAAGGATGAGAAATCACTTTCTATTTTTGAAACAAGCAGTCCAATTTCTGTCTCACAAGACCATACTGAAGCCGGTTTGGACGATTTCCCTAATCTGCATCCATTAGTTGTACACTTCCCGATTGTACTGCTTTTATTGGCAGTTTTGTTACAGCTCATCCAGCTGTTCGTTTTAAATCGCACACTGGATTGGGTCATTTTACTAACAGTAGGATTCGGATTTATCGGAGCTTACGTAGCAGGTACACTGGTGCACCCACATACCGAAGGACTTACAGAAACCGCAAAAAAGGTCTTGGAACTGCACGACAAATATGCAGATTGGACTTTATGGGCAAGTGCTTTGGCAGCCCTATTAAAAATAGTAAGCCTCTTCTGGTACAAATTAAAGCGAGGTTTTGAAATTGGGGTATTTGTAGTTATGGCTTTTGCAGGATATTCAGTAGCACAGGCAGGACACTATGGTTCACAGCTCGTGCATATTGAAGGAGTTGGCCCACAGGGGAAATATCTTGGTAACGAAAACGAAGAAGGTCACGGAGAAAGTGATGAACATTCACATTAATACTGAAAAATGAGAAAAGGATTTATTATAACCGCTATATTTTTAGTTGCTGCATATATCGTTATGGTATTTTGGCATCCCCATTTGTGGTGGATTGGATTGATTATCCTTCCTTTACTCGTTCTCGGTCTTGTGGACTATTTTCAAGAATCAAATAATATTAGGAGAACCTACCCTTTGCTTGGTAGAATCACAAATCTTCTTGAGGAGCAACGCCACGTTATTCAGGAAACATTATTGCTCAACCGTACCGAAGGGCAACCCTTTACTTTAATTCAAAAGGAAATTGTCTATAAAAGAGCTGCCGATGCGCTTATAAATCAACCTTTTGGAACACAGATTCCGTATGACAAAGTGGGGCGCGAGTGGTTTACCCATTCCACATATCCTGCAAAACAAATCAATGACGACTTTAGAGTTCTTATAGGAAGTTCCCACTGCTTAAAACCTTACTCTGCCAGCATTCTCAACCTTGCGGGAATGAGTTTTGGTTCCATAAGCAAAAATGCTACCCTTGCTTTTAACGGTGGTGCGAAAATAGCAGGTTTTGCTCAAAACACCGGCGAAGGTGGCTTTACACCCTATCATCAAGAATACGGTGCAGATATTATCTTTCAGTTTGGAACAGGCTATTTTGGATGTCGTGATGCAGAAGGAAATTTTGACGCCAAAAAATTCGCCGATATCGCAACCAACGATGTAGTGAAAATGATTGAAATAAAAATATCGCAAGGTGCCAAACCTGGCTTTGGGGCAATTTTGCCGGCAAAGAAGAACACAAAGGAAATTGCCAAATTCAGGGATGTGGAGCAGGGAACGGAAATTCATTCCCCAGCCTTTCATTCGGCATTCGACAATGACGTTGAAATGCTACGCTTCATTAGAAAATTGAGAAAACTCTCTAAAGGAAAACCTGTGGGAATAAAGCTGTGCATTGGTCAACAAGATGAGTTTGAAAGAATGGTTCAAACCTTTGCCGAAAAGCAAAATTGCCCAGACTTTATAGCCATTGACGGTGCCGAAGGTGGCTCTGGTGCTGCCCATATGGAATCCTTACATTGGGCCGGTATGCCAATAATTGAAGCCATCCATTTCGCAAACGGCATTCTTAAAAAGTATGGGTTGCGAGATGAAATTAAAGTAATGGCAGCTGGTAAAATTATATCCGCTTTTGATATCTATAGAATGATGGCGCTCGGCGCAGATGCCTGTTATAGCGCAAGAGGGATGATGTTTGCCTTGGGCTGTGTGCAATCGCTAAAATGCAATTTGGATACCTGCCCTACGGGAATTACCACAATGGTGCCTTCCCGAGTTGCATCCATTGTTGTAAAAGATAAAAAAACCAAAGTTGCCAACTATCATAAAAATACCATCGAAGGTTTTAAGGAACTGCTAAAATCAATGGGTATTGAAAATAGAAAGGGTATCGACAAAAAGTATATTGTCCGCCGAATCAATGAGAATGAGACCAAGACATATCAAGAGTTATACTCAAATGGATTGAATGGTCGAAAAATAAAAAGTAATGGGTAAAAACTTAATTTATTTGTTAATAATACTGTTGTTTTCAAGCAATGTATCTATAAAGGCCCAAAATTATATAGTAAAGGAAGGAACCGCATCCTTTAAGGCAAAAATGCCACTTAATTCCTATATCGGCAAATCTGATGATTTACAGGGCACCATAGGTTTTAAGGACGGCACGTTGACCTTTTCGGTTCCTGTAAAATCCATAAAGACAGATAATGAAAAACGGGATGGACATATGTATGATCTGGTAAAAGCGGAAAAAAAACCCAATGTTGTTTTTGAAGGAAAATTTATGGACGATTTTAATTTTGAAGAAAAAGCGACACAAACGCTCAACGCAAAGGGAGATTTCACCCTTGCCGGAGTTACTCGGGAAATAACCATTCCTATTGAGTTGAAACTTGTTTCAGAAGATACAATTCAATTAACAGCTTCTTGGTCTTTATTGATTACCGATTATAATTTGGAACGCCCAAGTTTGGTATTTATAAAAGTTAATGACAAGCACGACTTGAGTGTGGATGCAATACTTACGAAGAAATAAAATAGATTGTTGAATTAAATAAATGGATTATGAGAACATTAATAAAATTGGCAGTCTGCCTTTTAATAAGCATTACCGCAGTAAGTTGTTCGGTCACTTCTTCGGCCATCGTTACCGATTATGACCAAGAAGCACAGTTTGGAACCTACAAAACCTTTTACTGGTCCGATGATTTTCAAATGGACAGCGACAAGGAAAACGAACCGTTATTTTTCAACACATTGATAAAGAAACGGTTAAAAGGCGCCATTCAGGAACAAATGGAAAATAAAGGCTACGTCTTGAATAAGAGCAATCCTGATTTATTGGTAGATTCCCGTATCGTTGTACAGACAAGAGATATAAACACAGGTGGTGGCTACCCTTATTTTCCTTCTTATGGTCACGGTTATGGTCATTTCGGGTCTTACGGTTATGGATATTATGGCGGTTACCAATCATCTCAAGAACACAAAGAAGGTGGCGTTGTCATAGAACTTATAGATATGAAACGCCGTCAATTAGTCTGGCAAGGATTTGCGCCAGATGTGCTGCACGCAAATACCACCGACAAGCAAAAGGAAATTAAGGAGGCGGTGGCAAAAATATTTGCAAAATATCAATATGGGAATACTGTAAAAAACTGAGCTTAAAATGATATAAAAAGATATCAAGAAAAAAAGCCCTAATTAGGGAAGGGTCAATGTTGATGGTTGGTTTTAGTCCCCCCTTGTTAGGCACTAGAAATTTTGTGAAAGAAAATCTTATTGTAAATACTGGATTTTCAGGATGTATATTTTTATGGAGTGGCCACTAGAGTTTCATCTATCCTTTCAAGGCATCAATACTTATTTATTGGTGTTGCAATGATATAACTAATATTAATGTATTAAAAAAATCAATAGTGAAAGAAACTATAAATGATATATCAAACGGCAATGGGTTTTATGGACAGCTCTTTAAAAAAGTATTGCTTACCGCAACGGCGGTTATCGCTATATCACTGAGTTATATATTTTGGGCACAAGCAGATGATAATGGCCTATGGCGACCTATTTTAATTGTGGCTTTGGCTCTAATCAAGACCATTTTTATCGTTCGGCTTACGTTCATACAATTGGCTAAAATAATAGGCGAAAGCCATCAGCTTGCGCACGTCCTAACTTTATTTGCGGTGTTGATTGTTTTGATTGTTTTTTCATTCACGACTGATTATCACGCGTTATATATTTTGAATTCTGAAAATTTCAAAGAGAGTACTTCGCTCAATGGTTCATTCTTCTTGCAATTTTTTGAATTTATCTATTTCAGCTTGATAACTTTTTCCTCGGTTGGATATGGCGATATTGTACCAATTTCAATTGCGGGAAAAACGCTGGTAATGATGGAAATTTTCTTGAGCTTTTTGGTACTTGTCTTTGGCATTGCAAATATTAATAGAATACACGTTGATAATAAATAACCTTTAAAAACTAAAATTATGAAAACAATTAAAACAATTGCACTCGTAACAATTCTCATTGCTACTTTCAGCTTATCCAACGCACAGGAAACAAAAGCAAAGACGGATACGGAAGCGGTTATTGCTGTGATGAAAACCTACAAGGATGCCATTCAAAATTTGACAACTGAAGGCACGTTCAATTTATTTGCAGAAGATTCTGAAGTATTTGAATCCGGTGGAGTCGAAGGCACGTATGCACATTACATTGAGCATCATCTTGGACCAGAATTAGGCGAATTTAAAAGTTTTACCTTTTCTGATTATGAAATCGATGCCAAAGTAGATGCGCCCTATGCTTTTACTACTGAAACCTACATTTATACCATAGTGCTTAACCCAAATGAAAAAGGTGAAACACGAACGATTCGCAAAAAAGGCGTGGCAACGTCTATCCTAAAAAAGATGGGTGGCGAATGGAAAATCATCAAAACACATACCTCTTCAAGAAACACGAAATAACAGCAACAATGAGCAATTTTCCTCAAATAATCCATCAATATAAAACCGACTCGGAAAGTGTTTACAATACTTGGTTTGTTGACAATGACCAGAGATTGAAGGCGTTTAGAACCATCCGTAGAGGCGTTTTGCAGGTGATTGAGGACATTAAAAACAAAACCTTCCCAAACGATTTTAAGGAAAGCAGTCTGGAATTTGTGTTGGGCAGCATTGCAGAGAAAAAGCAAGTTTTTGCGGGTGTGGCGCATCCTTTTTATTGGAAGCCGAAACTGCGCATTCCTGATATCTATGAAAATCAGGACAATAAAATAGCTTTTGGTCAATTTTTGGAAAACTGTATTAATGCCAAAACGGAAGAACAGGTCGTAAGGGAAATCGTAAAGTTGGATGCACTCAAAGTAAAAGGCCTCGGCCCAGCGGTAGCAAGTATTTTATATTTTTTGCATCCCACTTGGTTTCCACCATTTAATACGGCCATACTAAATGGGTTTAATTTTCTGTTCAAGGATAAAAAGAAATTGGGAAGTTGGACGGAGTATCTGAAAATCAGGGAAATCTTGATAGAAACCAATACTAAAAACAAAACGGAACTGTCAAACGATTTAGGCGCAATTGCAGGATTGTGTTTCGAGATTGGCACCCAAAAAATGCTCATAGGTAACGACGAATATTTAAGTGAGGCCGAACGGGTCAAATTTGAAAAAAACATCGTAAAACGGCAAAGGGAAATTCAGGAAGAAAAGCAGGAAGAGAAACTTCACGACGAAATGCAATACCATTTATTGAAAATCGGCATTTCACTTGGTTTTGACGTTACACCTGCCAGCAACGATAAAAGTAAATCTTTTGGCGGTCAAAGTTTTTCGTTCATTTCAATGAAAACATTTCCAGCGCTTCCTTGCGATAAGGAAACCCAAACCACCATTAAACTCATTGATGTGCTTTGGTTTGAAAAGGGAACCAATAATATAGTAGCCGCTTTTGAGGTTGAAAAAAGCACCAGTATCTATTCAGGAATTTTAAGACTGTCCGATTTATATTTCAGCATTTCCGATGGCGATGAGGTTTTTTATATCATCATTCCAAACCATCGTGAAAAAGACGTCATACATCAATTGAATCGACCTGTAATCAAAAATTCCAAGATGCATATAAAGTATATTTTGTTTTCTGAATTGAGGATGCATTGCGATGCGATTTGCAAATTTGGTACAGACCTTACAATTATGGAAAAAATAGCAAAATCAGTTTGATTTGAAATTGGCAATTGCGGATTATGGTTATACTTACTTTATATAGAAAACAATTAGCAACAATAAACATTATGAAAACTAAACTATTGATGTTCGCAGTTCTTTTAATAACATATTTCGAGGTTTCGGCTCAAAAAATATATAGAACCGATGATGGCCATATTGAGATGATGACTTTGGTGGACGGTAAGACTATCAAGGCAGAAAGCCATAGTCTGGCACTATATCTTGATTACAATTCTAAAGTAGTAAATGGTGTTCTAGACCTTAAAACTTTAGTAACAGACCTTCCTGAATTAAATGCCATTATACAAGAAGGGGAAGCACCTGCAATTCTTCGGTTTACAGGTACTATTCCATCCGTTGATTTTTTATCAAAACGGCACGACCCTATCAATTTTAATTGGCTGGTTGATGTTTTATATCAAGGGGAAACCTATAAATCACAGTTTAAAGCAACCATTACCCATATAGAACAGGGCATAAATATGTCTTGTCTGATAAGTGCAACGGGACAGGTTTTGGTTTCAGATACGGGGTTAGATTCTTTAATGCAAGGTTTGGATAAAACAATAAATGTGCAATTTGCACAATTGGTGCTGAAATTGGAATAACTATGTGTTTTCTATATTCAAAAAGAATGATAAGAGTATTTATGATATTTAAAACAGGCCAAGAGAACATAAAATAAGTCCTGATGTGGGAAGGGAATGGAAAATTTTTCATTGTTGATTAGTTAAAACTCCTTCCCAAGTCGGGCACTATTATAATATGAAAAGCTACGATACACTTTCTGAAACTATGGCTCATTTACAGGCTAAAGGCTACACTGTTGATTTCAATTTGAAAGAGAAACATCTGGAATGTAATGCTCTAAAGTTGAAATTCCATCCAGAAGATTTTGAGGTGGACGAGATGCATCGTTTTGAAGGAATGAGTAGCACAGATGACAATAGTGTACTATATGCCATTTCTTCCAAAAATGGAATAAAAGGCTTATTGGTGGATGCTTATGGGGTTTACTCTGAAAATATTTCTGAGGCAATCCGAAAAAAATTAAGGTAATTTGAAACATATATATAACATATAAAAAGTGACCCGCAACCAATATTGTAATCAGATTAAATAGAAATTTCGAGATGAAACCATTAAAAATAAATACCCAAAAGCTCTCATTATTAGGCTCTGTATCTTTAGGTACAGGCGTAATGATTGGTGCAGGTATTTTTGTTTTAATGGGGCAGATAGCCGAATTAGTCGGCGATTTATTTCCTATTGCTTTTATCGCAGGCGCAGTTGTAGTAGGCTTTAGCTCCTATTCGTATGTTAAATTTTCAAACGCCTATCCTTCTTCTGGAGGTGTTGCTAAATTTTTGACAAAGGCCTATTTACCAGGTACACTTGCTGGTTCATTTTCTTTGCTGATGTATGTATCAATGGTTGTCTCAGAAAGTTTAGTGGCAGGTACTTTTGGGGCGTATGCGTTACGACTGTTTCCGCAAGGATATGAAGGTTATGCATCTGCATTGGGTGTATTGCTTATTGTTGCTGCATATATCATCAATATTTCGGGTAACAAGATTATTGAGACTACCGCTACCATTACTGCAATTATTAAAGTAGTGGGTATTGCAGTTCTTGCTATATCAGGATTGGTTATTTCTGGTTTACCCACAATCACAGGTACTTATAGTGCTGCCAATGGCCAATCCCTGCCTGAAGGTTTTGGATTTATTGCCGCATTGGCCTTGTCTATCCTTGCATACAAAGGATTTACGACCATTACCAATCAAGGTGGCGATATAAAAAATCCTCATAAAAATGTAGGGCGTTCCATAATTATATCAATAATCGTTTGTACGGTTATCTATGTTGTTTTGGCATTATCGGTTGCTGGCGGATTGAGTATTGAAGAAATTATAATAGCAAAAGATTATGCTCTCGCAGCAGCAGCAAAACCTCTATTTGGCGAATGGGGTTCAACGCTAACTATTTTACTAGCCATTGTTGCAACAGTTTCCGGTGTAATTGCCAGCGTATATTCTGCCTCGCGAATGTTGGGTATGTTAAGCAATATGAAACAAGTTCCTGATATGAACAGAATGAAGCAACTTAAAAATCCTTCGCTGATTTTTACTGTTTCTTTAGCGATACTTTTGACTGTTTTGTTCGATTTAACTCGCATAGCTTCCATTGGTGCTATTTTCTATTTGATAATGGACATTGCTATTCATTGGGGACTTTTTAAATATTTGAAAAAGGAAGTAAAATTCAACCCGATTATTCCAATAATTGCCATACTGTTGGATGTTGTTATTTTGGCAGCATTTATCTATTTAAAATATGTAAACGACCCATTTGTACTAATAGTTGCTGCAATTGGTATTGCCCTCATTTTTCTTTCTCAATTTATTTTTATGAAATCGCATACAGATAAAGACGGAAATATGAATATGGGAATGGAAAACAGTGAAAAAGAACAAATGAAAATGTAAAAATAACAGATACTATGAAACACACCTATAAAATACACGGAATGACCTGCAATGGTTGTCGAAATCACGTAGAAGGAACACTTTCCAAAGTGAAAGGTGTCTCAAAGGCTACTGTGAATTTAGCAAAAGCTGAAGCTACCATTGAAATGGAATCACATATTCCTATTGAGAAATTCCAAGATGCCCTTAAAAAAGAAGGTGGTACTTATTCTATCCACAAATCTGGAGAGCGACATCATCAAAACGATACCGCCGGAGTTGATGCTGAGCGTAGTCGAAGTACGAAAGCAAAAAATGAAAAACCTAAAGGTAAAGGAACTGGCACTTTTTACTGTCCGATGCATTGTGAGGGAGACAAAACATATGAAAAAACTGGAGACTGTCCTGTCTGCGGAATGGATTTAGTTGAAGAGCAAAATTTATCTGCAAAAACTTCTGAACAATGGACTTGCCCAATGCACCCGGAAATTGTAAAAGATGAACCTGGAGCCTGCCCAATCTGTGGGATGGACTTAGTCCCAATGGAAGCAGATAGTTCAGCCGAAGAAAAGACCTATAACAAATTACTCAAGAAATTCTGGATTGCAGTCGCCTTTACCTTACCTATTTTCTTAATCGCAATGAGCGATATGATTCCGAATAATCCGTTATATACGGTAATGAAGCAAAAAAACTGGAACTGGATTCAGCTTGCACTTTCAATTCCTGTGGTGTTTTATGCTACGTGGATGTTCTTTGAACGTGCCTATAAAAGCATCAAAACCTGGAACCTCAATATGTTTACCCTAATCGGCATTGGTGCTGGCGCAGCGTGGTTATTCAGCGTATTCGGTATGCTTTTTCCCGATTTTTTCCCGGCACAGTTCAAAACAGAATCTGGTGCCGTTCACGTATATTATGAAGTATCCACTATTATTTTGACCTTGGTGCTCTTGGGTCAGGTTTTGGAAGCACGTGCCCACGGCAAAACCAATTCAGCAATAAAGGAATTGCTAAAGCTCGCGCCAAACAAGGCCATACTAGTCAAAGATGGCAAGGAAGAAGAGGTTACGATTGATAGCATTAAATTGGGCGATATCCTACGGGTGAAACCAGGCGAAAAAATTCCAGTTGATGGCGTGATTTCCGAAGGTAGTACAACGGTCGATGAATCTATGATTACAGGCGAACCTATTCCCGTAAACAAAGCGGCAAATGACAAAGTTACCAGTGGCACCATCAACGGCAACCAATCTTTTTTGATGAAAGCCGAAAAGGTGGGTGCAGATACCCTACTGTCCCAAATTATCCAAATGGTCAATAATGCCAGTCGCAGTCGTGCACCAATCCAAAAATTGGCGGATACCGTCTCGGGATATTTTGTACCCATAGTTGTCCTTATTTCCATTATCACATTTGTGGTTTGGGCTATTTTTGGTCCGGAACCCGTCTATGTTTATGCCTTTGTAAATGCAATTGCAGTATTGATTATCGCCTGTCCCTGTGCCTTGGGCTTGGCAACACCAATGTCCATTATGGTCGGTGTTGGTAAGGGCGCACAAAATGGTGTGCTCATAAAAAATGCCGAAGCTTTGGAAAAAATGGACAAGGTGGATACACTTATTATCGATAAAACAGGAACCATAACAGAAGGCAAACCAACGGTTGAAAAAGTCGGAGCCTTCGGAACTAATTTTTCAGAAAAAGAAGTGCTTCAATACATCGTTTCCCTAAACAGCAAAAGCGAGCATCCGCTTGCCGAAGCAACTGTAAAATATGGTAAAGAAAAGAATGTTGAGTTTTTGAGCGCTGAAAAGTTTAGCGCAGTTACCGGAAAAGGTGTTGAAGGAAACATCAACGGGAAAAAAGTGGATTTAGGGAATTCCAAAATGATGGCATACGCCAAGGCTGAATTAACTTCGGAAATGGAAACCGAAGCACAAAGTTTTCAAAAGCAAGGAAAAACAGTTTCATACCTATCCATCGATTCAAAAGTTGTGGGATATGTTGTCATTGGCGACAAAATAAAGGCGACCAGCGCCAAAGCGATCAAAGCACTTCAAGACAAAGGTATCGCAGTAATAATGCTTACTGGCGACAATCACGATACTGCCCAAGCGGTCGCAAAAGAATTAAATCTTGCTGATTTTAAAGCAGGAATGTTGCCCGAAAACAAACTTCAGGAAGTAGAAAAATTACAGAACAGCGGAAAAGTTGTAGCAATGGCAGGCGACGGCATCAATGATGCGCCAGCCTTGGCAAAAAGTGATGTTGGTATCGCAATGGGAACAGGAACAGATGTTGCCATTGAAAGTGCAATGATAACCTTGGTAAAAGGCGATTTGCACGGTATTGTCAAGGCACGGGAATTGAGCGACGGTGTAATGCGTAACATCAAGCAAAACCTATTTTGGGCTTTAGGATATAACATTTTAGGAATCCCAATCGCAGCAGGTGTTTTGTTCCCTATTTTCGGGTTGTTATTATCACCAATGATAGCGGCTTTGGCAATGAGCTTTAGTTCAGTTTCCGTTATTATGAACGCTTTGCGGTTACGTTCGTTAAAACTTTAAAGATGGTGAAAAGGAAAACCGCACTAAAAATACGAAAGACCCACAGATATTTGGGGCTCTTTTTGGGGGTACAGTTCCTGTTTTGGACCATTAGCGGAATGTATTTCAGTTGGACAAACATAGACGACATTCACGGTGACCAATTCTGTAATTTAGATTACGTGCCCAAAGCCTTTGATGATTTAATAAGTCCTTCACAAATAAACAATCCTGAAGGCATTGGAAGTATCGAAATTAGGGACATCAACAACGAGCCTTATTACTGGATAAACAATCAAAAATTGTACAGTGCAAAAACTGGGAAAGCAAAAAAAAATATTACGGAAGAAGAGGCCTTGTCTGTTGCCAAAAACTATATGAAAGATGGTTTGAAAGTCGCCAACATCGAAAAAATAACCGAAGTGGACGACTATCACGAATATCGGGAAAAGCTATTGCCAGCCTATGTTATTTCATATGATACCGATGAAGCTCTTAATGCTTATGTTTCGGTAACAGACGGAAAATTCCAGACTGTAAGGCATCGAGCGTGGCGTTGGTTCGACTTTTTATGGATGACCCACACAATGGATTATGACACGCGCGACAATTTCAATACCATTGTATTAAGGGCGTTTTCGCTCTTGGGATTGATTACGGTGTTAAGCGGATTCCTGCTGTGGTACACCTCCTCGCCAACCATTAGAAAATTAAAAAAGAAAATAATTAAATCATAACCAAAAACTCTAAAACAATGAAAAATTCAAATCAACACACAAACAAAGGCAATTACACAAAATTTATTTTGATGCTTGTCGCATCTTTTATTGCAATGTACATCACGATGTATCTAAATAGTTATGCGTTAGACCACGTATATTTTAGTTTAACCAGATTCTATATGAGTTGTTTGGGTATTGCAGCAATGGCAGTAATAATGTGGTTTTTTATGCGGAAAATGTATCAAAACAAGAAAAAGAACATCGCTATTTTATTAGGTAGCTTGGTGCTATTTTTAGGCGCACTTGGTTTGGTTAGGGCACAAAGCCCAATCATTGGCGATATTCTGTGGATGAAAGCAATGATTCCCCATCACTCAATTGCAATTTTAACAAGTGAAAGAGCCGATATCAAAGACCCTGAAGTGCGCAAACTGGCTGATGATATTATCAAAGCACAACGTAAAGAAATTGGAGAAATGAAAGCAATGATAAAGCGTTTGCAAGCAGAATAATAATAATTACCAAAACCTAACTGGTCTTAAAATCTGTTGGGTTTTATAAAGAAATAAAAAAATATACTATGAAAAAATACATCATTTATACCGCAATTTTAGCCATAGGATTGGTCTTGGGCTATGTCTTTTTTGGCCCTTCTGCGGAAGGTTCCGTAAACAGCAAGAAAGTAACAGATTTGAGCGAAGACGTTAACCACTCCGAAGAACATCAAATGTGGACCTGTTCAATGCACCCACAGATTATGCAACCAGAACCTGGCGACTGCCCAATATGCGGTATGGATTTAATTCCCGCCGAAACTGGTGCGGAAGGGCTTGCAATGAACGAAATAAAAATGAGCGACAATGCAATGGCACTGGCGAATATCCAAACTACAATTGTAGGAAATATTTCAGGAACCGACGATAACAAAATAACACTTTCCGGAAAAATAATGGCCAACGAAGAAGCCAATGCGGTACAGGCAAGCTATTTTGAAGGACGTATTGAAAAGTTGAATGTCAATTTCACGGGCGAAGAAGTACGAAAAGGACAGTTGTTGGCAACGATTTATGCACCAACGCTCGTTGCTGCCCAACAAGAACTTTTAACTGCTTCTGACCTGAAAGAATCACAACCAGGTTTATACAAAGCAGTTCGAAACAAATTAAAATTGTGGAAACTTTCTGAAAGCCAAATAGACCAAATAGAAAGTTCTGGCAAGGTGCGGGAAAATTTTCCGATTTATGCAACTGTTTCAGGCACCGTTTCCCAAAAAATGGCAGAAGAAGGCGACTATGTAAAACAAGGCCAGCCCATTGTTAAAGTAAGTGATTTGGGTACTGTTTGGGCAATGTTTGACGCCTACGAAAGACAAATCTCGCAACTAAAGGAAGGTCAAAAGGTAACAATCACTAGTAACGCTTATCCCAATAAAGAATTTGAAGCATCAGTTTCATTTATCGACCCTACTTTGAATACAAAGTCCAGAACTGTTTCAGTGCGCGCCACATTGAACAATAAGGAAAATCTATTAAAACCAGGAATGTTCGTAACCGCAAAAGTGGCAATGACAAAAGGCAATACTATGGAAATTGCGATAAGCATACCTGCAACGGCAGTAATGTGGACAGGCGAGCGCTCATTGGTGTACGTAAAGACCAATCCCAATGAACCCGTTTTTGAAATGCAAGAAGTGACTTTGGGAACGAAAAATGGTGAGAACTATACCATTATCGAAGGGCTTTCTAACGGCGATGAAGTGGTAACCAACGGAACATTTACCGTAGATGCCGCTGCACAGTTACAAGGAAAAAAATCTATGATGAATGCATCAGGTGGTAAAACAATGACAGGTCACGAAGGGCATTTGGGAATGGAAAATTTAAACAACACAGTTGATGCCGCCAAGCGTATGGATGTAGCTTCCAAATTCCAAGAGCAGCTCAAAACAGTTTTTGATGATTATATTATGCTTAAAACAGCATTGACAAACGACCAAAGTGAAAAAGCAAAAACGGCCGCACAGACCTTACAGAAAAGTTTAACACAAGTTGACCTTGCTTTGCTAAAGGATAAAAATGCGAATAACCACTGGGCGCAACTTGAAAAAGAATTGAAGGCTTCCTCAAATGAAATTGCCCAGACATCCGATATTAAAACCCAGAGAAATCATTTTATCAGTCTTTCAGCACACCTCATAAATGCAATGAAAGCGTTTGGCATCAACCAAGAAATTTACATAGATTTTTGTCCAATGGCAAATAATAATGAAGGCGCATATTGGTTGAGCACGGAAAAAGAAATACAAAATCCCTACTACGGACAAGCAATGCTAAACTGTGGTGAAGTAACAGAAACCGTACAATAGTTTAAAACTATACTTAATTGGGTAGTTTAAATTAGTCATCTTGATTTTTTGAAGGAGAACGAGGATGAGTGAGAGTAGAAGAAATAGAAGAAAAAATGACAGAAAGAAACATCAGCCTAAAAGTGATATTCCAAAAAAAGATAAAATTATAGCTTTAGTTGTGATAGTATTGATTTTTGTAGTTGCTGCAACAGCTGCCGTTTATTATTCTCTATACAAATCTGGATTAAAATTATTTTGAAACAAGTACTATATGAATGAGACTATCCATATTAAAAATATGGTCTGCCCAAGATGTATCTCAGCAGTTTCCAATATTTTGGAACAACTTAAAATACTGTATGTTTCTATAAAATTGGGGGAGGTTAAATTAGTTTCATCGTTAAGTCCCAACACAAAAAATAGTCTTTCCAAAGCGCTTCAAAATTCAGGTTTTAGTTTGATTGACGACCGTAAAAGTCAACTTATTGAACAAATGAAAACATTGGTTGTAGATAAAATCCATCATTCTTCCGAGGAGCTCGATTTCAAATGGGCAGATATTGTTACAGGCGAACTTCACTTGGACTACAAATATTTAAGTTCACTTTTTTCGTCGGTAGAAAATATTACGTTCGAGCAGTACATCATAAACCAGAAAATTGAACGTGTTAAAGAACTTATAGTTTACGATGAATTAACCTTGAGTGAAATAGCATTTAAACTTCATTATAGTAGTGTTGCATACTTAAGCAATCAATTTAAAAAGGTTACAGGAATGACACCTACACAGTTTAAAAAAAGCACAAATCAGAATCGTAAATATTTGGATAAAATATGATGTTAAATTCTGTTAATCCGAAAATTTTACAAATCATTCGGCATATTTTATAACAAAAAACGATATTACATACATTAAATTGTCTTTAGTAATATCCGCTATAGTAGCCGCCTGAATCTGATAACCACCAGCTATATGGGATAATGTTTCTTGAATAACACCCCTTAATCGAGTGTTCATATCCTCATAATAAGCCGTGTTCTGCAATGTT
>Ga0208180_1000126_pt1 | contig 75821 bp, 58 predicted proteins | sample MalvireepMed_s16_FD_184241 | JGI IMG/M metagenome (GOLD analysis project Ga0208180, IMG submission 184241) | Marine viral communities from the Global Malaspina Expedition - Malaspina viral metaG DeepMed_s16 (SPAdes) (version 2) | ecosystem: Environmental > Aquatic > Marine > Oceanic | place...
GTTTTGATGGGGAAATCAGGCAGCCTGCCAAGGTGGCAGCTTTGCCGTGGAATCAGTGGCAGCTTTCGCGTGGAATGGGTGGCAGGCTTCGTCTGGAATCAGTGGCAACCTTGGTCTGGAATACGCACTTCCGGGGCCTGTTCACCGACTGCCTCTGCCAGCCAGTGCTGCAGGGGCTTTAGTTCACTGAACGCTTCCGCCAGCAACTCCCGCATCTGAGCTTTTCCCAGCGTTTTCGGGTGGCCCTGTTGGTGCAGCCAACCGCCAAAGACCGGCCTTAGTTCAGCCAGGGTAAACAGCCGGAACAGATCATCCAGGCTCAGCTCCGGCGAGTTATCCAGCCAGCCCTCCTGCACCAATAACTTGAGCGCTTCGGCCTCCGGCACCGGCAGTTCCGGATAATGCAGCTTGTCGGCCCGGAACAGCTCACCGGTACGCATCACCATCCGCGTGAGCAAGGCCCTTGGCCCGGTCGCCAGGTTGGCAAACGCCGCCAGCCGGTTTCGCTCCCGATCGGTCAGCAAATCTGAGTGATGATCGGCCACCCAGGACACGATGGTGTCCATGTTGCTCAAATAGTACAGGGGGTCTTCAAGGTTTGCTGTTTGCGGGCGCTGGCCCGTGGTTTCTGTCGTCATAGGGCTGGAACTGTAATCCATGCACAAAAATTAATCATCACACGCCTTGCCAACCCCCCTAATGATAACTATTATCATTTGCATCACGACAAGGAGGACGCCATGAAATTTCTCTGCCCACGCCATCGCCAGATCTTCTCCCGCCTTTCTCTCAATGAACAGAACGAGTTATGGCTGTTCTGGATGGAATACGCCTTCACCTTCTGCGAGAACCAGGATGCCGAAAAGATGATTGCCGCCACCGGCAGCGCCTTTGACCTGGCCTGCCTGGCGCGGGCGGAGCACCCGGACTGCATGCATGTGGAACTGACGCTGGCCGCCATTCTGGTGTGCCGTGCCCTACGGGACCGGGGCGAGCACAATGCGGCGGATTATGTGCTGTTCACGGCAGTCGAAAACCTGCAGCTGGCCGAGCCCTGTGTTAACAGCGCCAGCGGCTGCTGCAGCACCGATGATTGCATTGCCGTGCTTCTGGACACCACTCGCCAGGCTGATTTCTTCAGCGAATACCTGAACTGGCCGGTATTCCCGGTGGCTCAATACCCGGCCACCCTCGCCGAAAACGCAATCAACTGAGGACGGGAGGCTCTATGGGAATGGCTCTCTTACACCCCGATCTATCCCGGCAGCATCACTACAATCCGGTGAACTGGCCCGGTGCGACGGATTCCGCTCAGGTCGCCATCTCGATTTCCGCCGACTCCCTGTGCCGGCTTTTGCAAAGCCACCAGCTGCACGTGGAAGACCTGACCTGCCTCGATGCGGAATCGAGGGCCCGGGTGCGGCAAATGCTCCTCGACCTGGTGCGCTGACCGAACGCGACCTTCTTTGTCGCAAGTCACAGGTATCCTTTGTTCTGCAACCTGGCGCACCCTCTGCGAATCCGGGAGCGCTTAAGGTAAGCTGTTTGCCATCCATTCCAGCGAATTCCGCAGCTAAGGACACCCATGGCCGCCATTGAACCCGGCTTTCACGCCATCCACGCCAACCACCTGGAAGACCTGCGCCGCGCCGTGGTCTATATCTGCCGGCAGAACCCCATGCCGCCGCTGCAGAGCGAGACCTTTCTGGTGCAGAGTAACGGCATTGCCCAGTGGCTGAAGCTGGCACTGGCGGAAAAGCGCACCGACGATGGTGTGGAAGGCGGCCTGGGCATTGCCGCCGGCATGGATTTCCTGTTTCCTGCGCGCTTTATCTGGCAGGCCTACCGCGCGGTGTTGCCGGACGGCGAAGTGCCGGAGCAATCCCCCTTCGACAAGCGCCGGCTGGTATGGCGGCTGTACCGGTTGTTGCCGGAGCTGGTGGGGCAGGATGAAGCGTTCACGCCATTGGCACGGTTTCTGGACGGCAGCGATACCGACCTGCGCAACTTCCAGCTGGCCGAGAAAGTGGCGGATCTGTTCGACCAGTACCAGGTGTTCCGCGCCGACTGGCTGGCGGCCTGGGAGCAGGGCAAGGATGTGGTGATCACAGCCCGGGGCGAAGAAAAGCCCCTGGATGCGGAAACCCTCTGGCAGCCGTTACTCTGGCGCAGGCTGGTAGAAGACGTGGGCGGCGAGGCCCACACCAGCCGCTCGCAAATTCACACCCGCTTTATGGAGCAGGGCCAGCGCATCAGCGAGCCGGCCAATCCGGGGCGCCTGCCCAAACGCATTGTGGTGTTCGGGGTGTCGTCATTGCCCCGGCAGGCGCTGGAAGCTTTGTACGTATTGAGCCGCTTTAGCCAGGTGGTGTTGTGCGTGCACAACCCCTGCCAGTTCTACTGGGCCGACATCATCAGCGACCGGGAGCTGCTGAAAGCCGAACGCAAGCGGGGCGCCGCACACCCGGTGCTGTCACAGATTGACGATCCGGACCAGCTTCACCAGCATGCCAACCCTCTGTTAGCGGCCTGGGGCAAGCAGGGCCGGGACTACATCCGCCTGCTGGATGAGTTCGACAATCCGGACGACTACCGCGCCAGCTTCCAGACCCCCGGCCAGAAGATCGATATCTTCACCGACCATGGCGATGTGGATAACCCCTGCCTGCTGCACCAGCTGCAGAACGATATCCACAACCTGACCCCATTGCAGGAAATCCGCCAGCAGCACCGCACGGTGGATCTGGCCCGGGACCATTCCGTGGTGTTCCACGACGCCCATGGCCCCCAGCGGGAGGTGGAAATCCTGCACGACCAACTGCTGGCTGCCTTCAATGCCGACCCCACGCTGCGGCCCCGGGATGTGATTGTGATGGTGCCGGACATCAACGTGTATGCGCCGCACATCCAGGCCGTATTTGGCCGCTATTCGCCGGGCCGCAAACGCCACATTCCGTTCACCATTTCCGACCAGGGCCAGCGCCACCACGAACCGGTGCTGATAGCCCTGGAAACCCTGATGTCGCTGCCCCGCAGCCGATTTGGCGTAAGCGAGATCATCAGCCTGCTGGAAGTGCCCGGGATTCGCGACCGCTTTGATATCAGCGAAGACGAGATTCCCCTCGCCCGGCGCTGGGTGGAAGGCGCCAACATCCGCTGGGGCCTACATGGCGAGCACCGGCAAAGCCTGGACCTGCCAGCGGAGCTGGATCGCAACACCTGGCAGTCTGGTCTTCGGTCCATGCTGCTCGGTTACGGTATGGGCGATGACGAGCCCTGGGGCGGGGTAGAACCCTATGGCGAAATCGGCGGGCTGCAAGCCAGCCTGGCCGGGCGCCTGGGCGAGTTCGTGCACCAGCTGGAAACCCTGTGGCAGGCCCTGCAAGCCACCCGCACGCCCGGTGAATGGGAAGCCCTGTTCTCCGCCATGCTGGAGCAGTTTTTCCACAAGGTGGAGGGCCAGGACCTGCTGTTGCTGAACCGCTTTCGCCGTCAGCTGGAGCAGTGGCTGGACGATGCCCTGGCCGCCGGACTGGAACAGCAACCGCTGCCCCTGAATATCGTCAAGGATGTGCTGCTGCAGGGCCTGGACGAAGGCGGTCTGAACCAGCGCTTCCTGGCCGGCAAGGTGAACTTCGCCACCCTGATGCCCATGCGGGCTATTCCGTTCCGCAAGGTGTGCCTGCTGGGCATGAACGACGGCGATTACCCCCGCTCCCGGCCGCCGGTGGATTTCGACCTGATGGCGCAGGATTACCGGCCGGGGGACCGCTCCCGCCGGGAAGACGACCGCTACCTGTTTCTGGAAGCCCTGCTGTCGGCCCGGGAACAGCTGTACATCAGCTGGGTGGGGCGCAGCATCAAGGACGATTCCGAGCGGCCACCCTCGGTCTTGATCGGCCAGTTGCAGGATCACCTGGACAGCCTGTGGTCTGTGGCAGGACAACCGGAACTTGCGGTGACCAAAGCCCTGACCACCCAACACCCGTTACAACCCTTCAGCCGGGACTACTTCCCGAAAGCCAATGGCCTGGGCGAAGGCGAAAAGGCCCAGCCCAAGCCGCTGGCCGAAGTACTGCAGGCCCGTGGCCTGTTTACCTATGAACGGGAATGGCGCAGCGCCCACGGCGTGGAAGCCCTCGAGCAGGCCCATCAAGCCCTGCCGTACCAGGCTCCCGAAGAACCCATCAGCCTGAACGAGCTGGCGAACTTCCTGAAAAAGCCCATCGACACCTTTTACCAGCGCCGGCTGCAGGTGCGCTTTGAAGAGGTGGAAGACGAAGACACCGACAACGAAAACTTCGACCTGAACGGCCTGGACCGCTGGCGCCTGGATAACGAGCTGATCCAGGACAGCGTGCTGAAAGCCGCCAGCGAGGAAGAACTGTACGAGCGGCTCGAAACGACACTCGACCGCATGGCCCGGCGCGGCGACCTGGGTATGGGCGTCACCGAACATCGCCTGCGCACGGAACTGGCCGGCCGGTTGCCGGATCTGTTTGACCGCTATCGAGGCGCCCTGGCGGAATGGCCGGAAGTGGTGGCCGAGCCTTTACCCTTCGAGTTTCGCCACACGAGTGACCTCGGTTCGGTGGAAGTGGCGGACCTGATCGACAACCTGCGCTACAACCAGCAAGGGCAGCTGTGCCGGTTGGTTATCGCCAGTTCCGGCCTGCTCACCGGCTCCGGATCTTCCAAAAAAGTACGCTACGCCAACCTGCTGCGAGACTGGCTGATCCACCTGGCCGGGCAACTCAGCGGCCAGCCCTTTGAAACCCTGATCCTGGGTAAGGAAGAAGGCCGAAAATTCCACTTCCCGGTGATGGCACCGGAGCAGGCACAAAAGCACTTCGAAGCCATTCTGGGCCGCTGGATGGAAGCCACCACCCGGACCCTGCCCATTCACTGCGAAGCCGGCTTTGCCTGGATCACCAGTTTCTATGGCGGCAAGAAACACGTGGGCGACCACGAGCGGGCCATCAGTGAGGCAGAGCAGGCCTACACCACGGCACTGGAGCGAGACGCCGGCTACCTGCGCGGCGCCTTTGAAAGCCCCGAGATACTGATGGCCAGTGGCGAGTTCGAAGCCTTGCTGCACCAGCTTTACGTGCCTTTATGGGAAGCGGAGCAGGGCAAATCAGCCGCCGAGCAGGTGGGTTACCAGGAGGAGCAGGCATGAATCAGACAACCCCTAACCGTAACCCGAATCTGGACCCACTGGCGCTGCCCCTGAACGGCAGCGCGCTGATCGAGGCCAGTGCCGGCACCGGCAAAACCTTCACCATCGCCATCCTGTATGTGCGCCTGGTGCTGGGCCATGGCCAGGGCGAAGACAGCCCGCTGCAGAACCTGCTGCCCCCCAACCTGCTGGTGGTGACCTTTACCGACGCCGCCACCAAGGAGCTGCGGGATCGCATCCGCACCCGGCTGACCCAGGCTGCCGAGGTGTTTTCCGAGGCCGCCGACAGCCTGGAACCCACCCCGGAAACCGCACTTATCCACAAGCTGCGGGATGACAGCTATCCGGACCCGGCCAGCTGGCCCGACTGCCGCAAGAAACTGTTACTGGCCGCCGAATGGATGGACGAAGCCGCGGTGTCCACCATCCACGGCTGGTGTAACCGCATGCTCAGCGAACACGCCTTCGACAGTGGCAGTCTGTTCAAACTCACCCTGGCCACCGACCAGAGCGAACTGCTGGAAGACGTGGCCCGGGATTACTGGCGCACCTTTGTGTACCCGCTGCCACCGGCCCTGATGGACGAAGCCCTCAGCCACTGGAAAACCCCCACCGACCTGCGCAAAGCGGTGCGCAACCTGATCGACGATCCGGACGCCCTGGGCAAACCGCCAGAGAACGTACACCAGGCCATCAACCAGGTGGTCAGCGAACGGCAGGCACGGGCCAATGAACTGAAAGCGCACCCCTGGGCCCAGTGGCAGCAGGAAGTCACCGACCTGCTGAACGACCTGAACAAAGGCAAGCGTCTTCACGGTGGCAGCAAGAACGCCATGCTCAAGGTCTGGGACAACCTGCTGGCCTGGGTTGAATCCGACGAACTGCTGCCGGAGAAACTGGACAGCGCCGCCGGTTACAAGAACCAGACCCCCGAAGGCCTGGATAACATCCTGAAAGGGGACGAGCCCGGCCCCCATCACCCGGCCTTCGACGCCATTGAAGCCCTGATGGAATTCGGCCAGAACCAGCCCAGCGCCAAGTCTGACATCCTGCGCCACGCCAGCCACTGGATTGCCAGCCGGCTGGAGGCGGAGAAACAGCAACGCTCGGAAATGGGCTTTGATGACCTGCTCACCCGCCTGGACGACGCCCTGCACGGCCCCCGGGGCGACCAGCTGGCGGCCACCATCCGCCGGCAGTTCCCGGTGGCGCTGATTGACGAATTCCAGGACACCGACCCGGTGCAGTACCGCATCTTCAACCGGGTCTATAACGTGGAAGCGAACAGCCCGGACACCTGCCTGCTGATGATCGGTGATCCGAAACAGGCCATTTACGGCTTCCGGGGCGCCGATATCTACACCTACCTGCAGGCACGGCTGGGTGTGCAGGCCCGCACTTACACCCTGGGCAAGAACTTCCGCTCCGCCGAATCCATGGTGAGCGCCGTCAACCGGGTGTTTGAACACAGCGACCAGCACAGCGCCAAAGGCGCCTTCCTGTTCGGCAAGGGCGACAGCACGCCGCTGCCATTCCAGGGTGTGGATGCCAACGGCACCAAACGCCTGTGGGCGGTGAACGGAGAAATCCAGCCCAGCCTGGTGTTCTGGACCCACGAATCCGCTGAAACCGACAAGGAAGGCAACCCGAAGGGGCTGGCCAAGGGCACCGCTACCACCGAGGTAGCCGAAACCTGCGCCAGCGAGATCGCCCGGCTGCTGACCCTGGGCCAGGCCGGACAGGCCGGCTTTGCCCTGCCGGATAACCCCGCCGACCTGGAGCCGGTGGCACCGAAAGACATCGCCGTGCTGGTGAACAATCGCAACGAGGCGGCCGCGGTGCGGGATGCCCTCGGGCGCCGGCGCATCAAGAGCGTGTACCTGTCAGACCGGGATTCGGTGCTGACCTCCCAGGAAGCCAAGGAAGTGCTGTGCTGGCTGCGGGCCTTCGCCGAGCCCCGGCAACTGGCGTTTATCCGCGCCGCACTGGCCACACCAACCCTGGGCCAGAGCTGGCAAGCGCTGGATTTACTACTGACCGACGAGCTGGTACTGGAACGGGAAATCGAGCGCTTTCAGGGCTACCAGCAACAATGGCAAAGCCAGGGCGTGCTGCCCATGCTGCGCAGCTTTCTGATGGACTTTGAAGTGCCGGGCCGTCTGCTGCAGCGCCCGGATGGTGAGCGAAGACTGACTGACATCCTGCACATTGCCGAACTGCTGCAGCAGGACAGCCTGCAACTGGACGGCGAACATGCGCTGGTGCACCACTTCACCCAGATCCTGCGGGCCGCGGATGAAGAGGACGAACACCGCACCCTGCGCCTGGAAAGCGACGCCGGGCTGGTAAAGGTAATTACCGTGCACAAATCCAAGGGCCTGGAATACCCGCTGGTGTTCCTGCCTTTCGGCACCGCCTTCCGGGCAGAGAACCAGAAGCAGGCGTATGTTCGTTACCACGACGACTCCGGCAAGCTGGTAACGGTGTTCGACCCCACGCCGGAAGACATCGAGCAAGCCGACCAGGAACGCCTGGGCGAGGACATCCGCAAACTCTACGTGGCCCTGACCCGGGCCCGGTTTGCCACCTGGGTGGGCGCGGCAGCTGTGGATAACTGGCATCAGAGCGGCCTGGGTTACGTGCTGGCCGGCTCACCGGAGCAGGGCATCAGCCAGGCGCTGGCAACCCTGGCCCAGGGTCGCCCGGAAATCCGGATGACCCCGCTGCCGGAAGCCGAAAGCACGGTATTCACCGAAACCGCCCCGGAAGCCCTGGGGCCGGCGCTGGTCTCCAGCCGGGAAGCGAAGGAAGACTGGTGGATTGCCAGTTACTCCAGCATCGAATACACCGGCATGGCCGGCACCGGTATTACCTTCACCGGCGAGGTGGAAGACGCCCAGACCCAGAACCTGCTGGAAGAAAGCGCCCAGGAACCAGCCGAAGAAGCCCCGGCCATGCCCAGCGTACGGAACCATCACCACTTCCCCAAAGGCGCCGGCCCCGGCACCTTCCTGCACGAATTACTGGAATGGTGCACAGCCCAGGGCTTCCAGCGGGTTGTGGATAACTCCGAGCCGCTAAACGAACAGCTCACCCGCCGTTGTGGTACCCGGGGCTGGGGCGATTGGGTGGAACCCCTGCAACAGTGGCTGCTGGCGTTGATCCGGAAACCGCTGAAACTGGACCGGGACGGGCAGCAAAGCGCCAGCCTGGCAGAGCTGGGCAACCTGCGCCCGGAGCTGGAGTTCTGGTTTGAAAGCCGCAACGTCAGCATCCGACAACTGGATGCGCTGGTCACCCGTCACACCCTGAACGGTGCGGACCGGCCCCGGGCCGAAACCTACCGCTTCAACGGCATGCTCAAGGGCTTTATCGACCTGGTGTTTGAACACAAGGGGCAGTATTACGTGCTGGACTACAAATCCAATGCTTTGGGCGAGGACGACGCCGCCTACACCGACCAGGCCATGGGCCAGGCGATCCTGGACAAGCGCTACGACCTGCAATACGTGCTCTACCTGCTGGCCCTGCACCGGCTGCTGAAAGCCCGGCTGCCGGGTTACGACTACGACCAGCACATCGGCGGCGCGGTGTACCTGTTCCTGCGCGGGGTGAATTCCGCCAGTGGCGGCGCGTTTACCGACAAGCCCCCGAGAGTGCTGATTAAACAACTGGATGCCCTGTTCGATGGCGAGCCAGTCTCCGGGGAGGTAGCCGCATGAGCCGTACCCGCCACACCGAAAACCAGTTTGCCCTGGACCTGGGAGACGACTCGCCGGTGAACACAACAGCAACGGAGCCGCGCAAGCCTGTGGATAACTCACAGCTACTGGCCAGCCTGAACGAAACCGAAACCCTGTTAGGGCAATGGCAGCAGGCCGGCTGGATTCGCCCGCTGGATACCGGCTTTGCCCGACTGATCCGGGAACTCAGCGAAGAGCAGGGTCAAAGCCCGCAGCCTCTGGTGCTGCTGTTGGCCGCGCTGACCTCCCACCAGGTGGGGCGGGGGCACGTGTGTATCGACCTGGCCACGCTGCTGGCCGATGCCGGCCATACCCTGGCGCTGCCGCCGGAAGAACCGGCCAACACCGGACTGTCCGAAGCCGAGGTAGCCAACCTGCAAGGGATTTATCCACAGGATCTGCTGGCCCGGGTGCAACTGGCCGACTGCCTGGTGGGTCTGCAAGGCTCTCTCGCTGTTAGCGATGGCTCCGAGCCGGCACCGCTGGTACTGAACGGCACCCGGTTGTACCTGCGCCGGTTCTGGCGCTACGAACAGCGTATTGCCGACGGCATCCAGCAACGGCTGGCCTTGCCATCAACCCTGGCTGACCCGCAATCAGTGGCCGCGCAAACCTTATCCACAGCCCTCAACACGCTGTTCCGGTCCACCGAACCGGTGGATTACCAGAAACTGGCCTGCGCCCTGGCGGCCCGCAACCGCTTTGCGGTGATCACCGGCGGCCCGGGTACCGGCAAAACCACCACCGTGGTGAATCTGCTGGCTGCGTTGCAGGCGGTAGCGGGAGAAACTCCGGAGCGGGCAGGGCGCAAGTACCGTATCCGCCTGGCCGCCCCCACCGGCAAGGCCGCCGCCCGCCTGAACGAATCCATTGGCGGCGCCGTCAGCAAACTGCCACTGGCAGACCTTCCCGGCTCCGTGCAACTGGACGACATTCCCTCCAAGGTCACCACATTGCACCGGTTACTGGGCAGCCGGCCAAACACCCGGCAGTTCCGCCACAACCAGGACAACCCGCTGCTGGTGGATATCCTGGTGATCGATGAAGCCTCCATGGTGGATGTGGACCTGATGGCCTCGGTGTTCGATGCCCTGCCCGCCAATGCTCAACTGATCCTGCTGGGCGACAAGGACCAGCTGGCCTCGGTGGATGCCGGTGCGGTGCTCGGCGAGCTGTGCCAGCGCGCCTTCGACGCCCACTACACCCCGGACACCGCCAGCTGGCTGGCCGCCATCACCGGCGCCCGGGTACCCGATGGCCTTGTGGATAACTCAGGCCAAGCCTTGGATCAGGCCGTGGCCATGCTGCGCAAGAGCTACCGTTTCGGGCAGGACAGCGGTATCCGCGAACTGGCGGAAGCTGTGAACACCAGCGCGCTCACCAGCCGTGTATTGGGGCAGATCCGGGGCGCCGAGTTCGAGGATGTGATCTGGCTGAACGGCGACACGCCGAGACCCGACCCGGAACAGACGCTTGAGCTGATCTGCCGCCACGCCATCACCGGCACCCCGGAGAGCTTCCGCAACGCCGGGCAGGGGCGGGTGGTGAATGGCAAAGCGCTGCCAGCGCCGGTGGGCTATCGCCATTATCTGGAAGTTATCCACAGCTCCGGTTTAACCGCGGACAGTCCGCGGGAAGCCTGGGATGCCCACGCGGCAGAAGTGCTGGAAGCCTTTAACGACTTCCAGGTTCTATGTGCGTTACGCAAAGGCCCCTGGGGCGTGGAAGGCTTAAACCAGCAAATCGCCCAAAAGCTGCTGGCGGAAAAACTGATCGAAAAAACCGAAGGTTGGTACGCCGGCCGGCCGGTACTGGTCACCGGCAACGACTACAATCTGGGCCTGATGAATGGGGATATCGGGATTACCTTCAGTGTACCCTGGGATAAAACTGCCAGTGGCGAGCCCAAAGACACCCTGCGTGTGGCGTTCCCCAGTGGCGACAGCACCGGCGGCATTCGCTGGATTTCCCCCAGCCGTCTGCAGCAACTGGAAACCGTGTACGCGATGACTGTGCATAAGTCCCAAGGCTCGGAGTTCAACCACACCTGTCTGGTGCTGCCGGATAGACTCAGCCCAGTGCTTACCAAGGAACTTGTGTACACCGGCATTACCCGGGCCAAGAACTGGTTCAGCCTGATTACCGGCGATGCGCAGGTGTTCAAGGATAGCGTAGGGCAGCAGGTGGTGCGGGCTTCGGGTCTGGCGCTTCGGCTCGGGGAGTAATAGCCCCGGGCGTCAGGGTGGTAGGCCTTTCCAGAACACGCTCCTGCGGCACCCGCAAGCGGGTCCAGCCAGCAATCACAGATTGCTGTCGTTCGGCTTCGCATGAAGCTTCGCTTCATAAACGCTTACCTCACCCATGTGACGCTCGAGCTCCGCCATCCATGGCTCCGCACGGTTCTGGAAAGGCCTACCACCCTGATGCCCTAATTTCTCAGTTATCCTCACTCCGGTGCTGTTGTTCCCATATATGAGCGTAATGACCACCGCGGGTTAGCAAGTCGTTGTGGCTGCCGCTTTCCACTATTTGGCCACCATCCATCACCAGAATGGTATTGGCATCGCGAATGGTAGACAGCCGGTGGGCAATAACCAACGTCGTACGCTGACGACTAACTTCCTTCAAAGCACCGAGAATCGCCTGTTCTGACAAAGAATCCAGCGAAGAAGTCGCCTCATCCAGAATCAATAACGGCGGGTTCTTCAGAATTACCCGGGCAATGGCCACCCGCTGTTTTTCGCCCCCAGACAATTTCAGTCCCCGTTCACCCACTTTAGTTTCGTAACCTTCCGGCAGGCTGTGGATAAAGTCTTCGAGATGGGCCATGCGGGCGGCCCGGTACACTTCTTCCTCGGTCGCTTCGGGGCGGCCGTAGGCGAGGTTGCGGTACAGGGTATCGTTGAACAGGACGGTGTCTTGCGGTACCACACCGATGGCCGAGCGCAGGCTGTCCTGGGTCACGTCGCGGATATCCTGGCCATCAATCCGGATGGCACCTTTATTCACCTCATAGAACCGGAATAACAGCCGGGCGAGGGTAGACTTGCCGGCGCCGCTGGCGCCTACTACGGCCACGGTATGGCCGGCAGGTATGGTGAAGTTCACATCCTGCAGGATGGGGCGGTCCGGCCGGTAGGCGAAGTGAATGTGTTCGAAGCGTACCTCGCCGTTATCCACAGCCAGGGGTTTGGCATCCGGCGCATCCTGGATGGCGGGTTTATCCCCAAGCAGTTTGAACAGGCGCTCCACGTTTACCAGGGCCTGGCGGATTTCCCGGTAGACGAAACCCAGGGCGTTCAGGGGGATGAACAGCTGGATCAGGTAGGCGTTTATCATGGTGAAGTCGCCCAGGGTGATCTCGCCACTGGCCACTTCGCCCACCGCCATGGCCATGATGACAATCAAGGCCACGCCGATGATCAGCGCCTGGCCGGCGTTCAGGGTGGCCAGGGACAGGCGGTTTTTCAGCCGGGCCTTTTCCCAGTCGTCCAGGTCCTGGTCGTACAGTTCGGCTTCGTAGCGTTCGTTGTTGAAGTATTTGACGGTTTCGTAGTTGAGGAGGCTGTCGATGGCCCGGGAGTTGGACTGGTTGTCCCGGGCGTTGGCTTCCCGCACGAACTTCGTTCGCCACTCGGTGATCTTGATGGAGAACACCACATACACCACCACCGCCACCAGAATGGCCAGCACGTAACCCACGTTGAACACCACCAGTAGAATACCGGCCACCAGCAGGATTTCCAGGATGGTGGGCACGATGTTGAACAGGGTGAAGCGCAGCAGAAAGCTGATGCCGTTGGTGCCCCGTTCGATATCCCGTGCCAGGCCACCGGTTTTTCGGTCCAGGTGAAAGCCCAGCTCGCGCTGGTGCAGGTGTTCAAAGATCCGTAGCGACACCCGCCGCATAGCCCGCTCGGCCACCCGGGCGAACACCGCATCCCTCAGCTCGTTGAACAGGGTGGCGCCAAAGCGCAGGGAGCCGTAGGCCACCACCAGGACCACCGGAATCCACAGCAGCATGTCGGCACCGCGGTTCTGGTCCAGGTAATCCACGATGTATTTCAGGGCGACCGGTGTGGCTACGGTGGCCAGCTTGGCCAGTACCAGCAAAGACAACGCCAGTGCTACCCGGCCCCGGAACTCGGTCAGGTAGGGCCAGAGCCCGGCAATCACTTTCCAGTCGGGTTTGTGGTCGGCGGGGTAGTCGTTATCAGCGTAGGCGCGCACGGGAATTCCTGTTCGGTTGGTAAGGAGCAGATTGTGCCAGATTCATCGTATACTGTGGGTATTCACAGGGTGCTGAACAGCACCAAATTTTCAGACTCAGGTATTTACATGACTTCGGATAATTCCCAGCCCAAGACCACGCCGGATCACCAGCCGCGCCCCTGGATCGATTTGCTGGTCAGTATCGTGATTCCCTCCGTTATTCTGATGAAGTTCAGTGGCGATGAGCACCTGGGCAGTGTTAATGCGTTGATCCTCGGCCTGGCCTTCCCGTTAGGCTGGGGCTTGTTCGAACTCATCCGGTACCAAAAGAAGAACTTCATTGCCCTGCTGGGCCTGATCAGTGTGGGCCTGACCGGTGGTATCGGCCTGCTGGAGCTGGACGCCGGCTGGCTGGCTATCAAGGAAGCGGCGGTACCCGCGGTGATCGGGCTGGCAGTGCTTATCTCCACCCGCACCAAATACCCGCTGGTGCGCACCCTGCTGTATAACCCCAATGTTCTGGATGTGGATAAAATCCATGCTTCATTGGAGGAGCGGGGCAGTGTGGATGAATTCGAAGAGCGGCTGATGAAGGCCAGTTACTTCTTTGCCGGAACCTTTCTGTTCTCGTCTATCATGAACTACGTGCTGGCGAAGTGGATTGTGGTGAGCCCGTCTGGCACCCAGGCGTTCAATGAGGAGCTGGGGCGGATGACCCTGGTCAGCTACCCGATGATCGCCATTCCCTCCATGGTGATGATGATGCTGATTTTCTGGTATCTGTGGCGCACCATTCGCAGGCTTACCGGCCATACCCTGGAAGAGGTGATGGCACCGCACCTCGTGGAGAAAGAGAAAGAGAAGGAACGGAAGCGGGCACAGTCTTCCAAATAGTACGAACTGGAATATCCATTCGGTACTGATAACAAAAAACGGTGGCTTCCTGCGGATGCCACCGTTTTTTTTGCCCTGGATAGCGCCCGGGAATCAGACGTCCAGGTTGGTTACTTCCAGTGCATTGGTCTGGATAAACTCGCGGCGCGGTTCCACATCGTCGCCCATCAGGGTGGTGAAGATCTGGTCTGCCGCAATGGCGTCTTCGATGGTGACCTTCATCATCCGGCGTGTTTCCGGATCCATGGTGGTTTCCCACAGCTGTTCCGGGTTCATTTCACCCAGACCCTTATAGCGCTGGATGTTCAGGCCACGCGAGGCTTCCTTCATCAACCACGCCAGGGCGCCCTCAAACGACAATACAGCCTGCTTACGCTCACCTCGCTGGATGTAGGCACCCTCTTCGATCAGGCCTTCCAGGGTTTCGCCAAGGCGGGCAATGGCCTTGTAGGAGGCAGATTCGAAGAAATCGTGGCTGAACACGTGCTCGTAGGGAATACCGTGCACGTAGATCGTCACTTTCGGCAGGTACAGGCCACGCTCTTCGTCCCGGGTAACGGAGAAGGTGTACTTGGTGCCGGTCTTGGTATCCAGCTCCAGGCCTTCACCCAGGCGTGCCACCCAGCGTGCGACCGCTTCTTCGTCCTTCAGCTGCTCCGGTGTCAGGGTGCTGTTGTAGATCATCTGCTGCAGCACCATGGCCGGGTAGGCACGGGACAGGCGATCAATCATTGCCATAACGGCCTGGTAGTCCTTCACCATGGTTTCCAGGGCGGAATCCTTGATGGCCGGGGCCTCTGGGTTCACGTACAGCTGGGCACCTTCCAGGGCGGTCTGGGTCAGGTAGGCTTCCTTCGCCTTCTCGTCCTTCAGGTACTGTTCCTGCTTGCCGCGCTTAACCTTGTACAGGGGCGGCATGGCAATGAACACGTGGCCACGGTCGATGATTTCACGCATCTGCCGGAACAGGAAGGTCAGCAGCAGGGTACGAATGTGGGAGCCGTCTACGTCGGCGTCCGTCATGATAATGATGGAGTGGTAACGCAGTTTGTCCGGGTTGAATTCTTCCCGCCCGATACCGCAACCGAGGGCGGTAATCAGCGTGCCCACTTCGGCAGACGACAGCATCTTGTCGAAACGAGCTTTCTCTACGTTCAGGATCTTACCCTTCAGGGGCAGGATGGCCTGGGTTTTCCGGTCACGACCCTGCTTGGCACTACCACCCGCAGAATCACCCTCCACTATGAACAGTTCAGACAGGGCCGGGTCTTTTTCCTGGCAGTCGGCCAGCTTGCCGGGCAGGCCGGCGATATCCAGCGCACCCTTGCGGCGGGTCATATCCCGGGCTTTACGGGCGGCTTCACGGGCACGGGCCGCTTCGATCATCTTGTTGACGATCACCTTGGCTTCGTTCGGTTTTTCCTGCAGGTAATCGGCAAACTTCTGGTACAGCTCCTGCTCAACCGCGGTTTTCACCTCGGATGAAACGAGCTTGTCCTTGGTCTGGGAGGAGAACTTCGGGTCCGGCACCTTCACGCTGACAATGGCTGTCAGGCCTTCCCGGGCGTCATCACCGGAGGTGGCCACCTTGGCTTTCTTGCCCAGGCCTTCCTGCTCGATGTAGTTGTTCAGGGAGCGGGTCAGAGCCGCCCGGAAGCCGGCCAGGTGCGTACCACCATCCCGCTGGGGGATGTTGTTGGTGAAGCAGTAGATGTTTTCCTGGAAGGCATCGTTCCACTGCATGGCCACTTCCACGGCAATTCCGTCTTCACGTTCGTGGGTGAAGTGGAAAACCTGGTTCAGCGGGGTCTTGTTGGTGTTCAGGTGCTCAACAAAGGCCCGCAAGCCGCCTTCGTACTCGAAAATCTCTTCCTTGCCGCTGCGCTCGTCTGTCAGGCGGATACGCACACCACTGTTCAGGAACGCCAATTCCCGCAGGCGCTTGGCCAGGATGTCGTAATGGAATTTGATGTGGGTGAAGGTTTCCGGTGAGGGAATAAAGTGAACCTTGGTACCGGAATCCTGGGTGTCGCCCACTTCGGCCAGCGGTGCGTTGGGAACACCGTGGGTATAGGTCTGCTCGTAGACCTTGGCATCACGGCGGATGGTCAGGGTCAGGGTAGAGGACAGGGCGTTAACCACTGACACACCCACACCGTGCAAACCACCGGAAACCTTGTAGGAGTTGTCGTCGAACTTACCGCCGGCGTGCAGCACCGTCATGATAACTTCGGCGGCGGATACACCTTCTTCTTCATGGATATCCACAGGGATACCACGGCCATTATCCTTGACCGTGATGGACTCATCGGGGTGGATGATCACGCCGATTTCAGAGCAGTAACCCGCCAGAGCCTCGTCGATGGAGTTATCCACCAATTCAAAGACCATGTGGTGCAGGCCGGTGCCATCGTCGGTATCGCCGATGTACATACCCGGGCGCTTGCGCACCGCATCCAGTCCCTTGAGGACTTTGATGCTGGAGGAATTGTAGTTCGATTCACTCATTAACGAGACTCCTGAGGTGATTCCCGGTCTATTCTTCCGTCAATTTTCCATGTTCCACGTGGAACATTCTGTATTCAGGGGCATCGACACCGGCCCACAACAGGTCGGGTTCCGGGTGTTCGATGGAGGTAATAAACACCTGACAACGCAATTCCTGGAGCTTGCGAGCCAACATAATCCGGTGGCGCACATCCAGCTCCGCATTGATGTCATCCAGCAGGAAGGTAACCTGTTTACCGAGATCGCTCAGAACCTTGCCCTGGGCAATCTTCATCAGGATCACGAGGGTTTTCTGCTGTCCCCGCGAAAAGGTTTCTGCCACCGGACGCCCGCCTAGCTTCAAGCGAATGTCCGCACGGTTGGGGCCGTACAGGGTGTGCCCCATCCGGCGTTCCTGTTCCCGGTGACCGGCCAGTACCTCAACCAGTGACTGGCTGCGATCCCAGCCCGGATAGAACTCCAGCTTGAGGCCTTCTGTCCATCCGGCATCCAGTTCTTTGAGCACTTCATTGAAGGCTGTTTTGAACTTCCTGAAAACCTGTTCCCTGATGTCGCTGAGGGTTTCTGCAAGGGCACCAAACTGATTGTCCCATACCCGCATCAATGATTCGTCCAGTCTACCATTTCTGAGCGTTTGATTCCGCTGTGATGTCACTCTCTGGCATTGTTGCCAGGTTAAAGAAAAGGAAGGTTCCACGTGGAACACTAACCAATCCAGAAACTGGCGACGCTTGCCCGGCCCCCCGGCCACAATGTCGAAGACGCCGGGATCAATAACCGACACCGGAAGATGCATAGCCAGTGCCGACAAACTACGAACAGCCTCACCGTCCACGCGAAGAGAGGTTTCCTTGGCTGAAACATCCCGGGCGATGCCCAGGCGATGAACAACAGGTTCCTGGCTATCATCTGAAGTTCCGGCCATGCCTTTATCCAGGCCACCAAAAACCGTGAGTTTGCTCTGACCATGGGAAACGACCGCCTGGTGCCGGGTAACCCGGAACGAGCGCCCGAGCCCCAGATAACCAATGGCTTCCAGTACGCTGGATTTACCACTGCCATTGGCACCGTAGATCAGGTTAAAGGAGGGAGAGAAGCTGATGGGATCCGGCGCCAGGTTACGAAAATTCTGGGTCTGAAGTTTCACTAGCGCCATAGGGAGAAAATCTCGATAAACCTGGGCCCCGTTAATGCAGCATGGTCAGGCGTTCATCCATAAACACATCCATTTCCGGCGCCAGGATATGCACATAACGGTCGAAGTACAGGAACTGTTTCAGTAACAGCGCGAACTCACGCGGAAAATGCAGCCCGTGGCTTTCCCCAACCTTAACCATATCCATCAGGATGTTGTTCACATCATCCTCGGCCTGGTCGACCTGATAGGGCACATCGTCCGGCACCATGCGATCCATCTGACGGTATAGTTTCTGCAAATCCGCAGACAAATCTTCCACCCGCACAGAGCGACGGGTCACGCCGATACGAATCATGGCATCGGCCATGCCATCGAAGTTGCCCACCATGATGGCGGAAATAAAATCGCTTACCGCCTGCCAGGTGTCCGGCTTGATACGGCCCACAATGCCGAAATCGATAAACCCGACCCGTCCGTCCTTCAACACCATCAGGTTACCGGCGTGCACATCCGCGTGGAAAAATTCGCACTTGGTCAGGCTGGCAAACCAGGTATTCATGGCCGTAATCAGGGTGCGTTCCGGATCGCTGGAGAATCCGCGAATACTTTCCAGGTCGGTCAGCGGTACGCCATGGAAGCGTTCCATGGTGAGGATCCTACGGCTGCTGCAATGCTCGTACACCAGGGGAACCGTGGCGTCTTCGTTGTGGGTATCGTTCAGGAACTGTCGGAAAACCTTGAGGTTATTGGCTTCCTTGATGAAATCACATTCTTCCATCATGGTTTGCTGGATTTCATCGACAATGCCCGACAGGGAAGTCCAGGACAGTTTCGGAGCCAGGGTTTCCAGGATACGGGCAGACAGATACAGAAAATTCAGGTCCGTCAGCAGGATGTTTTCCACACCCGGCTTCTGAACCTTGATCACCACATCTTCACCGGTCACCAGCTTTGCCGCATGTACCTGGGCAATGGATGCGGAGGCGAGGGCCACCGGATCGATCTCGGCAAACACCTGGTCAATCGGCCGGCCCAGTTCATCCCGGATAATCTTGCGGATGACGCTGAAGGGCAGGCTCGGGGTTTTATCCAGGCAATACTGGAACTCCTCCACATACTCCTTCGGGAAAAAGGTAGGCGAGCTGGCGATAAACTGGCCCAGCTTGATGTAGGTAGCACCCAGGTTTTCGAAGGTCTGGCGCAGCAGCTGCGGGGTAGGGGGGCGATCGCCCCGCACCCAGTTCAGCCCGGTACGGCCCAGCACCGACAAGGTCTGGCCAATTCGGAAAGCACCTTTGATTCCATTCGTTACGGCACCCATAAAGTCCTCCGGAAATAATTACAGCCGCATGGGCATGACAACATACAGACAGCTGTTGTCATTCTCGGCTTCAATCAGCGCACTGCTGTTTGGATTAGACAGAGTGATCTTCACCTGGGCATCGTCCAGGACGTTCATCACATCCACCAGGTAGCCTACATTGAAACCGATCTGCAGGGATTCGCCCTGGTAGTCTACCGGCAGTGCATCTTCGGCCTGTTCCTGGTCCGGGTTGTTGGCAAATACCTGCAACTGTCCCGGGGACAGGTTCAGGCGTACGCCGCGAATGTTTTCGTGGGACAAAATACCGGCCCGCTGCAGGGTATTCTTCAGGGTCGCGCGATCGGCCAGGACAATCTTGTCGCCGCCACGGGGAATAACCCGGTTGTAGTCCGGAAACTTGCCTTCAATCAGCTTGGAGGTAAAGGTGTACGCACCCACCGTGGCCCGGAGGTGGTTATCGCCGATCACCAGGGTGACGGGCGACTCGTCGTCATCCAGCAGGCGGGCCAGCTCAAGCACCCCTTTTCTCGGCACAATCACCTGGCGCAGGTCCGGACAACCGGTCTGCAGATCACAGTGAGCCATGGCGAGGCGGTGGCCATCGGTAGCCACGGCACGGACATGGCCGCTGTCCACTTCCAGTAACAGACCGTTCAGGTAATAACGCACATCCTGCTGGGCCATGGCGAAGGCGGTGGCGTCGAACATACGGCCGAGTTCCTTCTGGGGCAACTCCAGGCGGAAACTTTCCGGCTCGTCTTCCACGTTCGGGAAATGCTCCGCCGGCAATGTAGACAGGGTGAAGTGGGAATTACCCGCGCGCACATGCAGGCGGTCACCTTCCAAAGCCAGGTCAATCGGGGCCTCGTCGCCAAGGGCGCGACAGATATCCGACAGCTTGCGGGCCGGAACCGTGATCCTGCCAGGCTGGTCCACGTGTACCGGGGTTACCCGGCCTACCAGCTCCACTTCCATATTGGTACCGGTCAGCGTCAGGGTATTGTCTTCCGCTTCCAACAACACGTTGGACAGCACCGGCATGGTCTGTTTCTTTTCCACAACGCCCGCAATGCTTTGCAGCGGGGTGAGCAGGGATTCACGGCTGATTGTCAGTTTCATGGCACTCGGCTTCAGTTATCGGAAGTGAATGTTATTGGTTTTGCCACCCCGGTCAGGTGGTCAGCAGTCTCATAAAGTTCTGGTAGTCTTCCCGGATGCCCGGATCGGTTTCCTGCAACTCGATTATCTTCTTGCAGGCGTGCAGCACCGTGGTGTGGTCACGGCCGCCAAAGGCATCGCCAATTTCCGGCAAACTGTGGTTGGTCAGTTCCTTGGCCAGGGACATCGCCACCTGGCGGGGCCGGGTGACGGTACGGGTCCGGCGCTTGGACAACAGGTCCGATACCTTGATCTTGTAATACTCCGCCACGGTGCGCTGGATATTATCAATACTGACCTGCTTTTCATGCAGTGCCAGCAGGTCTTTCAGGCTTTCCCGGATAAACGGAGGAGTAATCTCAGAGCCAGTGAAGTGGGCATTCGCTATCACCAAACGCAGCGCGCCTTCAAGCTCCCGAACGTTAGAGCGTATTTTCTGGGCAATAAAAAACGCCGCTTCGCTGCTCAGTTTCACATTGGCCTGCTCGGCCTTCTTCATCAGAATCGCGACCCGGGTTTCCAGCTCCGGCGGCTCGACCATCACAGTCAGACCCCAGCCGAACCGGGATTTCAGCCGCTCTTCCATATCCACGATTTCTTTCGGGAAACGGTCACAGGTCACAATCACCTGTTGGCCACCCTCAAGCAACGCATTAAAGGTGTGGAAAAACTCTTCCTGGGAACGCTCCTTGCGGGCAAAGAACTGGATATCGTCAATCAGCAAGGCATCGACTGAGCGGTAGTAGCGTTTGAATTCGTTGATGGCGTTCAGCTGCAGCGCCTTGACCATATCGGCCACAAACCGTTCCGAACGCAGGTACGCCACCTTGGCCTTCGGGTTGCGACGGACAATCTCGTTACCGATGGCGTGCATCAGGTGGGTTTTACCCAAGCCTACGCCACCATAAAGGAATAACGGGTTATAGGCGCCACCGGGGTTCTCTGCCACCTGCATGGAGGCCGCGCGGGCCAGCTGGTTGGATTTACCTTCTACAAAGGTATCGAAGGTAAAGGTTTCGTTCAGGAAACTCTGGTGCTTGATATCACCCTCAACCTGCACCGGGCGCCGTTCGTTACCACCGGTCCTGCCGGCAGACGTGCTGCCTGGCGCCTGGCGCGGACTGGCCACCGTAGCCGCCACGCTTTTCTCTTCTTCAGTAACGGTCTCGCCGGTTTCATCAGACAGGCGTTCCGGAACCGGCTCGGCCACCGAACGCACCACCGGCTCGCTCGCCTTGGGGGCAGACCCCACTTTCATCTGAACCCGGGGGGCCTGACCGCCTCCCAGCTCCTTTAATACTTCTTCTATACGGCGCAGGTATTTTTCATTCACCCAATCCATCACGAAACGGTTGGGAGCGAACAGCATCAACTGCCCTTCGCGCTGATCCGACTGGAGGGGCCTCAACCAGGTATTAAACTGCTGTGCGGGAAATTCATCCCGGAGTACTTCAAGACATTGATGCCACATACTGTTCGGCACGACCGCCTGCTCCCGACTACCTGACTGTTCTTACACCGGAAAGGGCTTTCCCGTTGCTCAAGGTGACCCCGGATTCTACCCCGAGCCGGGGTTCAGTAAAAGGCCGGCTGTGCAGGTCATGAACAACCTGTGGAAACTTTTTATTTTCAGTTTCAAATTCTTACAAACCTATCTACAGCCTTGTGTACAGAAAACCCCTGAAAAAAAGTTATACACAGGGCTCTGTGTAAACCCCCGCTTCAACCCTGTGTGCAACACCTTGACCGAACCATGGATAACTCGCTCCCTGATTCCGAACCGGACTTGTTCACAATTCGACAGGGTGTTCTCCACAGGGCTCAGAGCGACCTGTCACAAGCCTTATCATTATTCTATTTTTTTGTTTCTGTTGATATTTTTAGGCTTTTCCACAGAAATCATGGTGCGTAATAACAGTAATAAATAATCTTTGAAAGAATTTAAAAAAGACTTATAGATTCTGTTAGTGAGCCTTGCGGGTTTTACCCATACGGAAAACTTGCTTTACCTGTCGCTCAAACATTGAACTTGTCTCAGGATTTGACTAGAATGCCGCTCCTGTTTTGGCTGTCTATTTTCCAGCCAGTTACCAATGTCCATTGACGATTTGTGAGATCATCACCATGAAAAGAACATTCCAGCCAAGCGTCCTGAAGCGCAAGCGTGTTCACGGTTTCCGTGCCCGTATGGCGACTGCGAACGGCCGTAAGGTAATTTCCCGTCGTCGTGCCAAAGGCCGCGCACGTCTGTCTGCGTAACTTTACGCTCGCCTCATGAAGGCTTTGACGTTTCCGAAGTCTCATCGACTGTTGAAACCTTCGGACTACAGCAAGGTCTTCGATGGCGTACAGCTGAAAGTTCCGCACAGGAATTTTCTGATCCTGGCTGCTCCCAATAATCTGGGTCACGCCAGGGTCGGACTGATTTTCTCGAAGAAAAACCTGAAACTGGCGGTCCAGAGAAACCGGATCAAACGCCAGGTACGGGAAACCTTCAGAAATCAGCAGGATTTACCCGCCCTGGACATTATTGTTCTTGGCAGACAAGGCCTTGCCCAGCTGGAAAATCCAGCGGTGCATTCCGCTTTGGACGATATCTGGCGCAGAGTGAAAAAGCAGTTCAACAAGCAACTCGAAAAAACGTACCGAAAATCAACGTCTGAGGGCTCAGACGCGACGTCCCGAGGTACAGATTGATGCGCCAATTACTGCTTTTACCCATCCGGTTCTACCAATATGCCATCTCTCCAATGATGGCGAGCCATTGCCGGCACTACCCTACCTGTTCACAATACGCTGTCGAAGCCATTCAGCATCATGGCGCTCTCAAAGGCAGTTACCTGGCAGGTGCGCGTCTACTCAGATGTCATCCCTGGGCCGAAGGCGGTTATGATCCTGTACCGGGAACCGGGCACGTTGCTCCAGAGCCAACCGGCAACCTGACTGAATCCACTCACACCACTACTCAGACCAGACCCTAAGTTTATGGATATTCAACGCATCGTTTTGTTTGCCGGTCTTGCGATTGTCAGTTACCTGATGGTGCTAGCCTGGAACGAAGATTATAACCAGCCGCAAACTACCCAGGTGGTAGAGGCTGAGTCCTCCGTTAACGGCAACGCAATGGCAGACGATATGGTGTTGCCGGAGTCCGGATCGACAGCATCAGGCAACGATGAATTCGCGACACCGGAAACCGGTAGCCTGTCGTCAACGTCTGCAGCTGCGGAAGGTTCAGTCAGCAACCGCTACATCACCGTAACCACCGACGTTTTCCAGCTGAAGATTGACCGCATTGGCGGCAACGTGGTGGAAAGTTCACTGCTCCAGTACGACGAATCCCTCAACAGCGAACAACCCCTGAAACTGTTGTCCAGCACCCAGACCCGTACCTACCTGCTGGAAAGCGGACTGATCGGCCGTGATGGCCCGGATGGCCGTAACGCCTCCCAGGCTCCGGTATTCAACGCTGAAAGCAGCGAGTTCGAATTATCTGAAGGCCAGGACGAACTCAACATCGACCTGACCTTCACCACCGATCAGGGCGTGGCTATCACCAAGCGTTACCAACTGGCCCGGGACAGCTACGAAATCGGTGTTCGTTACCTGATCAGCAACAACTCGGAATCCGACTGGCAGGGCAACTTCACCGGCAAAATCGTTCGTGACCAGGCTCCGGACCCCACTTCACAGGCCAGCATGGGTATCAAGGCCTATCTGGGTATGGTGGTCAGTACGCCGGAAGATCCCTACGAAAAATACGACTTTGATGACCTATCCGAAAACCGCATCAACCAGTCCGTTACCAACGGCTGGCTGGCGTTTCTGCAGCACTACTTCCTGACCGCGTGGGTTCCTGACCGTGATCAGACAGCCCAGTTCCAGAGCACCCGTCGGGATCAGTTGCACGTGATGGGCTTTGTTTACCCCGCCACCACGGTGGCTGCCGGTGATACCGCGGAAATTGGCGCAACCGCATACGTGGGCCCGAAGATCATTGATCGCCTGGAAGCCCTGGCACCCAACCTGGACCGCACCGTTGATTTCGGCTGGTTGTTCTTCATCTCCCTGCCGCTGTTCATCATCCTGGAATGGTTCTATGGCCTGGTGGGTAACTGGGGTGTGGCCATTATCCTGCTGACGGTTCTGGTAAAGGCGGTGTTCTTCCACCTGTCTGCCACCAGTTACAAGTCCATGGCCAAGATGCGTGCGGTTGCTCCGCAGCTGACCCGCCTGAAGGAACTCTATGGCGACGACCGCCAGCGCATGTCCCAGGAAATGATGGCCCTGTACAAGCGCGAAAAAATCAATCCGCTGGGTGGCTGTCTGCCGATACTGGTTCAGATGCCGGTGTTCATTTCCCTGTACTGGGTACTGTTTGAAAGTGTGCAGCTGCGCCATGCGCCGTTCATGTTGTGGATCCAGGATCTGTCCCAGATGGACCCGTACTTCATCCTGCCGATCCTGATGGGTGCCAGTATGTTCATCCAGATGAGCCTGAACCCGACACCGCCGGATCCCATGCAGGCCAAGATCATGAAGCTGATGCCGCTGATCTTTACTGTGTTCTTCCTGTGGTTCCCGGCAGGCCTGGTACTGTACTGGCTGGTGAACAACATTCTTTCGATCTCCCAGCAGTGGTACATTACCCGCAAGATCGAAGCGGAAACTGCAGGCAAGAAGTACTGATTTAACAGTCCTTCTGACCTGACAAAGGCTCCCTTGGGGAGCCTTTGTTTTTTCTATCCCGGGAAAATGAAGATGCAGCCAGCTACAGACACCATTGCCGCCATTGCCACTGCTCCGGGCCAGGCCGGTGTAGGTATTGTTCGGGTGTCCGGCCCGAAAGCCATGACCATAGCCCGCGCCATGCTGGGCTTCGAGCCCAGACCCCGATATGCTCATTACGGTCCATTCCGGGACCAACAGGGTGAACTGATCGATGAAGGCATCGGCCTGTACTTCCCCAATCCGAACTCCTTTACCGGCGAGGATGTGCTTGAGCTTCAGGGCCACGGCGGTACCGTGATCCTGGATATCCTGTTGCGGGAAGTCTGCAGCCTGGGTGCCCGGCTGGCCCGCCCAGGTGAATTCTCCGAAAGAGCCTTCCTGAATGACAAGCTGGACCTGGCCCAGGCCGAAGCTATTGCCGATCTGATCGAAAGCAGCTCGGAACAGGCTGCCCGTTGTGCCGTGCGTTCCATGCAGGGGGTGTTTTCCAAGCGTGTGGATAACCTGGTGGAAGCCATCACCCATCTGCGCATTTACGTGGAAGCGGCCATCGATTTTCCGGAAGAGGAGATCGACTTCCTGGCGGATGGCAAGGTGGCAACCGACCTGCAGAACCTGCTGGAACAGGTAGAGCAGATCCTGGGCGAAGCCCAGCAAGGCACTATTTTGCGGGACGGCATGAAAGTAGTGATTGCGGGCCGACCCAATGCCGGAAAATCCAGCCTGCTCAATGCCCTGGCGGGCCGGGAAGCGGCGATTGTGACCGCTATCGAAGGCACTACCCGGGATGTCTTGAGGGAACATATCCACATCGATGGCATGCCGCTGCATATCATCGACACGGCCGGCCTGCGGGACAGCCCGGATGAAGTGGAACGCATCGGCATTGCCCGGGCCTGGGAAGAAATCCGCCAGGCCGACCGAATCCTGCTGATGGTGGATGCCACCACCACCGACAAAACCGAACCCCATGAAATCTGGCCGGACTTTATCGACCAGCTGCCCGCCAGCGCACCGGTCACCGTCATTCGCAACAAGGTGGATTTGTCCGGTGAAGCTGTGGGTATCACCGCAGAGCCGCATCAAACCGCCCCGGTTATCCGGCTTGCCGCCAAGGCCGCGGAAGGCCTGGAAGTACTTCGGGACCACCTGAAACAGTGCATCGGCTTTGCCAGCACCACCGAAGGCGGCTTCCTGGCCCGGCGCCGGCACCTGGATGCGCTCGAACGGGCACGGGATTCCTTGCTCCAGGGCCAGACCCAGCTGGAAGGCTATGGTGCGGGGGAACTACTGGCGGAAGACCTGCGGGCAGCCCAGGATGCCCTGGGGGAAATCACCGGGCATCTGACGCCGGACGAGCTTTTGGGTAAGATTTTCAGCAGCTTCTGCATCGGAAAATAGGAACAACCATGAAAAACAACTCCCGGAACACCATTGGCATATTCACTCTGTTCGCGGCGCTGGTGCTGACCGGCTGCAGCACCGTGTACTACAACACCATGGAAAAGCTCGGGTTTGAGAAGCGCGATATCCTGGTCGACCGGGTCGAGAACGCACGGGATGCCCAGACAGATGCCCAGGAAACCTTCCGCTCGTCACTGGAACGGTTCCAGAGTGTGGTGGCCATTCCCGATACCGAACTGAAGGCCAAGTACGAAGAAATCCGCGATGCCTATCAAGACAGCGAAGATGCTGCCGAGAAAGTCCGGGACCGGATCGACAGCGTCGAGGATGTGGCGGGTGCCCTGTTTGCGGAGTGGGAAGACGAGCTGGACCTGTACGAAAGCGCATCCCTGCGCCGCAGCAGCGAGCAGCAACTTCAGGAAACCCGCAATCAGTACGGGCAGCTGATTAACCGGATGCACCAGGCGGAAGCACGCATGGAACCGGTGCTTCAGGCGTTTGAAGACCAGGTGTTGTACCTCAAGCACAACCTGAATGCCCAGGCCATCGGTGCGCTGGAAACGGAGCTGGGTAAAATCCGCAGCGATGTCGACAGCCTGATCCGCAACATGGAAGCCTCTATCGCCGAATCCGAAGCCTTTATCCGCCGCTTTCGGGATCAATAACCCCGGCGAAAAAGTGGCAATGGCGTAACTGTTCCAGTTTTTGGCACACATTGTTCCAGTTAACTTGCTGTAATTCTCAATTGATAACAAATATCATTCGCTCCTGAAATTCATTACTTAATTTTTGGGAGCGACACATGGTGTTCAGGTCTTCATTGCTGGCGACCTCGGTTGCGGTAATCTCTGCCGGTTATTCACTGCAGGCCACTGCGCAGCCGGTGCAAATGGACGAGCTGGTGGTCTCCGCCGCCGGTTTTGAGCAGAAGGTTACCGATGCACCGGCGAGCATCAGTGTGATCAATCAGCAAAGCCTGCAGCAGAGTCAGTTTTCCAACCTGGGGGAAGCGCTCGAAACGGTAGAGGGTGTGGACGTCCGCCAGAGCACCGGCAAAACCGGCGGCCTGAACGTCAGCATTCGGGGCCTGCCCAGTGAATACACCCTGATCCTTATTGATGGCCGTCGCCAGAACCCACCGGGCGACGTTACCCCGAACGGATTCGGCGACACCTCCACCAGTTTCATTCCACCCCTTTCCGCCATTGAGCGTATCGAAGTCATTCGTGGCCCCATGTCTACTCTCTATGGTTCCGATGCCATCGGCGGTGTGGTCAACATCATCACCAAGAAAGTCTCGGATGAGTGGACAGGCTCGGTCACCCTGGAGCATACCTTCCAGGAAAACCGGGACTATGGTGATACCGGCAAGACCAGTTTCTACACCAGCGGTCCGTTGATCGAGAATGTATTGGGGCTGGCCGTGCGAGGCAGCGTGCTAGACCGGGAAGCGGCCGACCTGGACTTTGAAGACGGTAGCGAGGCACCCAAGCGCGGTGTTGCACCGGTGGATGGCCGCAATCATACCCTGGGTGCCCGCCTGACCCTGGTGCCGGCCGCCGGCCACGAGTTCTATCTGGATGCGGAGCAGGGCCGTCAGGTTTACAACAACGAGTCCTGTCAGCTTGGTACGCTGGATGGCCGGGACCGCAGTTGTGGAGACGACCCTGGCGTGGCGAATGGCTATTCCGATGAACTGCGTTTCAACCGGGACCAGGTGGCGTTGGGTCACTCAAGCCAGCTTGGCTTTGGCACCTGGAGCAATGACCTGACCTACAATGTAACCGAAACTGAAGGCCGGACCCTGCCGGGGACTATCGGTGCTGCTTACGACGCCCCCTACCAGAACCTGGTGGGTGGTGCCGAGCGGGAACTGGAATCCAAAGACACCGTCTTTGATACCAAGCTGGTCGCTCCGCTAACCGATAACCATATCGCCACCTTCGGGGCTCAGTACCGGGACACCGAACTGACCGACGGCATTGCCGACACGACCTTTGAGCAGAATTCCTGGGCGGTTTTTGCCGAAGACGAGTGGTATCTGAGAGACGACCTGGCGCTGACGCTGGGCGGTCGCTATGAAGACCACGATGCCTTCTCCGGCCACTTTACGCCACGAGCCTACCTGGTGTGGAACAGCACACCGTCCTGGACCTTCAAGGGCGGGGTCAGTCAGGGGTATCGTACGCCGGACATCAACGATCTCCACGATGGCATCAACGGTGTCACAGGACAGGGTGAAGATATCACCATCGGTACTCCGGACCTGGAGCCGGAGAAGAGCACTAACTACGAAGCCGGCGCCTACTTTGACAACCTTGACGGCTTCGAGGCCAATGCCACCGTGTTCTTCACACGCTTTGAAGACAAGATTGATGATGGCTCAGAGGTGACCATCAGCGGTGATCCCCGGATTCCCGATGGCACCTACGATCAGCTGGATAACATCGGCAAGGCGGAAACCCGGGGTATCGAGCTGGCCTCCAGCTGGCAGTTTGCCCCGGACTGGAGCCTGCGCGGCAACTACACGTATACCGATTCTGAGCAGAAAAGCGGTGACAACAAGGGTGAAAAGCTGACCAACACACCCGAACATGTGCTGCACGCCCGGCTTAACTGGCAGGCAACAGCCAAACTGGGGCTGTGGGTGTCTGGCGAATACCGGGGCGAGCGCACCCGCTACCTGAAAACCCGGGAGAACCTGAGCGTGGAAGAGCAGGCCATAGACCAACAGGTCGGAGAGCTGAGCGATTACGCGCTGTTCCATCTGGGTGGCTCTTACCAGGCCAGCGACAAGGTTCGACTGACGGCGACCATCTACAACCTGTTTGACAAGGACTTCCTCGAGGGCAGCAATTACAGCTATATCAACGCGGACGGTGACCAGGTAACCGACTGGGCATCCGATTACATCTACGTGTTCCGAGGCATGGCCAGCGGGGGTACGGTGGAAGAGGGCCGCCGCCTGTGGCTGTCTGCCACGGTGGATTTCTGAGTTATCCACAGCTTCTGTTAATAAAATCCGACAACGTAAAAAGGGAAGCCAGGTGCTTCCCCTTTTTTGTGGAACCGGGATTTCAAGGCCCCGGGTCCGGAAGAAAAAAGTCCCGGGAAAACCCGGGACCGGAAGTTACCGGCGTTACCCGGTAAAGGCCATGTTCTCGGCTTCAATCTGCATCAGGCTGCGGGTCGGGCTGAGCATGCTGGTGGCATGGGTCTGGGCCCGGGGCAGCAAGCGCTCGTAGTAGAACTCGGCGGTGTTGAGCTTGGTCTGGTAGAAGGATTCAGACTCTTCACCGCCATTATCCAGTTTATCCACAGCCACGGCGGACTGACGCAGCCACATGTAGGCCATGCTCACGTAGCCGCTGTACATCAGGAAGTCGTAGGCTGCGGCGCTGACCACATCCCGGTCTTTGCGGGCCGCCAGCATCACCCGTACCGTCAGCACGTTCCACTGGGCGGTGAGTTTCAGCAGCTCCACCGCCATCGGGCGCAGGCGCTTGTCGGTCAGGTGCTTGCGGGCAAAGTTGGCTACCTTGAAGGTGAACTCGCGCACCGCGCCGCCCTGGGTCATCAGCAACACCTTACGGCCCAGCAGGTCCAGGGCCTGGATACCGGTGGTGCCTTCGTACAGGGTGGCAATACGGGTATCGCGAGCGATCTGTTCCATACCGTGTTCGCGGATGTAACCGTGGCCGCCGAACACCTGCATACCCAGGTTGGCGGCTTCACAACCCAGTTCGGTCAGGAAGCCTTTCAGGATCGGGGTCAGGAAGCCCAGTTTGTCGTCGTACCTCTCGGCTTTTTCAGTATCACCTGCGGTATGGGCTTCCACCATGTGGTCGGCTACCCGGGCCGCGTAATAGAGCATGGCCCGGCCACCTTCGGCGATGGCTTTCTGGGTCAGCAGCATGCGCCGAACATCGGCGTGGTGAATCAGGCTGTCGGCCACCTGGTCCGGCTCTTTCTTGCCAGACAGCGCGCGCATGGAGCGGCGTTCTTTGGCATAGTCCAGAGCCCACTGGTAAGACAGCTCGGCCGGCCCCACACCCTGAATGGCGGTACCAATCCGGGCGGTGTTCATAAAGGTGAACATGCACTCCAGGCCCTGGTTTTCCGGGCCGATCAGGTAGCCGGTGGCACCGTCAAAGTTCATTACGCAAGTAGCGGACGCCTTGATACCCATTTTCTTTTCCAGGCTGCCGCAGCTTACGCCGTTGCGCTCGCCGACACCGCCATCGGCGGCCGGCATGAACTTCGGCACAATGAACAGGCTGATGCCCTTGGTGCCTTTCGGGGCATCCGGCAGGCGGGCCAGGACAATGTGCACAATGTTCTCGGTCAGGTCGTGTTCACCGGAGGAGATAAAGATCTTGGTGCCGGTCAGTTTGTAGCTGCCATCGGCCTGGGGTTCGGCCCTGGTTTTCACCTGGCCCAGGTCGGTACCGCACTGGGGTTCGGTCAGGCACATGGTGCCGCCCCAGCGGCCTTCGGTGAGGGGCACCAGATAGGTTTGTTTCTGCTCGTCTGTACCGTGCAGGAAAATGGTGTTCATGGCACCCAGGGACAACCCCGGGTACATGGAGAACGACCAGTTGGCCGTGCCCATCATTTCCTGTTTGAACAGGCCCATGGAAGCCGGCAGGCCCTGGCCGCCAAACTCTTCGGGGGCAGACAAGCCCTGCCAGCCACCCATCACATACTGCTGGTAGGCTTCTTTGTAGCCCTTTGGGGTGATTACTTCGCCATTTTCCAGCTTGCAGCCTTCTTCGTCGCCGCTCTGGTACAGGGGGCTCAGCACTTCTTCACAGAAGCGGCCACACTCGGTAAGGATTGCATCTACAATGTCCGGAGTGGCGTTTTCGCCGGAGGCCAGGCCCTGGTAATGGGTCGGGTAGTCGAATACATCATTCAGCAGGAATTTCATGTCCCGCAGGGGCGCTTTATACACAGGCATAGCCGGTCCTCGTTTAATCTCAGTCCGATTCGTGCGGGCCCGCAAGCCCGGATGAGTGCAGTTTTACGGCATTCCCGTGGGGCTGCCATTGACGGAAAGCGCCTGAATGGCTGTCAGAATGGACAATTGGCTGAAATGACGCAGTGGCGATTTTCTGATCGGAAACGGCAAGCAGGCCGTAGATCTCTGCACTGTCAGGCTGTTCTGGCGTTAACCCGGAGTGTAAAAGTCATGCAAAATTCCCGGATGCGACCCAAGGCCAGTGGTCTGGGGCCGTTGAGTCTTATATTGTTGATGTCTCTGGTGCTGGCAGGCTGTGCCGGGCCCGCACTGGATGATTACCAGAGCACCGGGCCAGACCTGGTGCCAAGCCAGTTCTTTACCGGCGAACTTTCTGCCCGGGGTGTGGTCAAGGACTTCTCCGGCGAGGTCATCCGCACCTTCGATGCGGATATCGTGGCCAGCTGGGACGACAACGGGGTGGGCACCCTGGATGAAGTGTTCCGTTTCGATGATGGCGAAGAGCAGACCCGGGTCTGGACCCTGACGCCATCGGAGCAGGGCTACCACGCCGAGGCTGGCGATGTCGTTGAACCGGGCACCATGCGCTGGCAGGGCAATGCCATCCACATGAACTATGTTCTGCGGGTGTCATACGGCGATGGCACGATTGATGTCAGAATGGACGACTGGATGTATCTGGTTACCCCCGATACCCTGATCAACCAGACCACCATGAGCAAGTGGGGTGTGGACGTTGGGGAAGTGGTACTGGTGATCCAGAAAAAAGGCGCGGGGCCAGCCCCGCAATCCTGATAACAGAATACGGACAGGTAACAGATACCCATGTGGAAGCAATGGCTGGTGGCGCTTGTGTTGGTCGGAGTTGTGGTGGCAGGTGCCGGCGTGTATCTGAGCCTGGAAGACCCGGCTGATGCGGAAGCCGAAGACGAACCCACGGCATCCACGGTAAATATCTCGGCACCGGAAATGCGCAGGGTGCGGGATGAGGTATCGGCCGTTGCCAACCTGAATGCCATGGATGCGGTGGCCCTGACCACCGAAGTCAGCGGCCGGGTAGTGGAGCTCAACCTGCAAACCGGGCGCAAGGTGCAGCAAGGCGATGTACTGGTGCGGCTGGATGATCGCCAGGCGACTGCCGACCTGGCCGTAATTGAAGCCCAGCTGGCAGACGCCCGCCGGCAATATGACCGGGCCCGCAGCCTGCGGGCCAACAACAGCGTATCCCAGTCCCAGGTGGATGAGCTGAGAACTGCGGTGGATGTTGCCATTGCCCAGCGCGAAGCAGCCCGGGTCCGGCTTCAGAACCACCGGGTTGAAGCGCCGTTCTCCGGTGTGGTCGGGCTGTCGGACATCAGTGTGGGCGCCTACCTGCAAGCCGGCACTGTGATCACCACCCTGGATTCCACGGATCAGCTGGAACTGAACTTTGCAGTGCCCGAGCGGTTCGTCGGCCAGGTTCAGCTGGGCCAGCCGGTGCGGGCCACCTCTCCGGCATTCCCCGATGAAATCTTTGAAGGCGAGCTGGTGGAGCTGGCTACCCGCATCAGCGAGCTGAGCCGCACCCTGGCGGTGCGGGCCCTGATTGATAACCCCGATGGCCGCTTGCGACCGGGCCAGTTTATGTCCGCCTCTTTGACCCTGCAGGAACGGGAAGGCCTGGTGGTACCGGAGCAGGCGGTGATGCTGCGGGGCGACCAGAAATACGTATTTGTGGCTGAAGATGGCCAGGCCCGCCGGGTTTCGGTAAAAACCGGCAGCCGCCTGCCCGGATGGGTGGAAGTCACCGATGGCCTGACCATGGAAGATGCGGTGATTATTACCGGCCAGGACCGGCTGAGTTCCGGCAACCGGGTTCGGGTGATCGAGTCAGGCCTTGCCATTCCGGAGAACCGGTTCGACTCTGTGCAGGGGTCCTGAGCCATGGTGCTGTCAGACGTCTCCATCAAGCGCCCGGTCTTCGCCACGGTTCTGAGCCTGCTGATTGTTGTGTTCGGGTTGGCCGCCCTGATGGGCCTGCCGGTTCGGGAGTATCCGGATATCGACCCGCCAGTGGTCTCGGTGTCCACCGATTACACCGGTGCCGCCGCCGAAGTGGTGGATACCCAGATTACCCAGGTGATCGAAGGTGCCATCAGTGGCATTGAAGGCATTCGTTCTATTGAGTCCTCCACCGAGCAGGGTGAATCCCGCACCACCATCGAGTTCAACACGTCCCGTGATATCGATATCGCCGCCAACGATGTGCGTGATGCCGTCTCCCGGGTGTTGAACCAGATGCCGGACGAAGCCGATCCGCCGGTGGTTCGCAAGGCCGATTCCGATGCCCGGCCGATGATGTGGATAACTCTGACCAGCGACGTCTGGGATGCCGCCGAACTGAGTGATTTTGCCGACCGGGTGCTGAGCGACCGGTTGTCGGTGCTGGACGGCGTGGCCGATGTGCGTATCGGTGGCGAACGCCGCTATGCCATCCGGGTCTGGCTTGACCGGGAACGGCTGGCGGCCCGCAACATCACGGTGGCGGAAGTCGAACAGGCCCTGCGGGCCAACAACGTGGAATTACCGGCCGGTTCGGTGGATTCCTCCACCCGCAACTTTACCGTGCGGGCCGAGGGCCGGTTATCCACAGTGGAAGAATTCCGCAACCTGGTCGTACGCCGGGATGGCAACGACCTGCTGCGACTGGGTGAAGTAGCCAACGTGCAGATGGGTGTGGAATCGGATATCGGCCGCCTGCGGGCTGCCGGCCGCACGGCCATTGGCATGGGGGTTATCCGCCAGTCCAAGGCCAATACCGTTGCGGTGTCTGACGGCGTGCGGGCCGAGCTGGACAAGATCCGTGAAACCCTGCCACCGGAAGTGTCGATTAGCGAAAGCTACGACGAGTCTATCTTTATCCGTGCTTCCATCAAGGAAGTGCTGGTGACCCTGGCGATCTCGGTATCGCTGGTCATCCTGGTGATTTTCCTGTTCCTGCGGTCCTGGCGCGCCACGTTGATTCCGGCGGTCACCATTCCGGTGGCGGTGATCGGTGCCTTTATCGGCCTGGGCTTTCTGGGATTTTCCATCAACGTGCTGACCCTGCTGGCGGTAATCCTGGCCATCGGCCTGGTGGTGGATGACGCCATCGTGATGCTGGAGAACATCCAGCGCCGGATTGATGAAGGCGAGCCACCGTTGCTGGCAGCCTATCGTGGTGCCAAGCAGGTTGCTTTTGCGGTCATTGCCACCACCCTGACGCTGGTGGCGGTGTTTGTGCCCATCTCGTTTATGGGCGGTAACGTGGGCCGGTTGTTTGCCGAGTTCGGGTTTACCCTGGCGGCGGCGGTGATCTTCTCCAGCCTGGTGGCGCTCACCCTGGCCCCGATGCTGTGTTCCAAGTGGTTGCGCCACAGTCCGGAATCGGCGGAAGGCCACCGGCTCTGGGCCTTCAGCGAGAAGGTGCTCAATGGCCTGACCAATGGCTACAAGCGCCTGCTGGAGTTTTCCCTGAACCAGCCAGGCCTGTTGCTGGGCCTGGGGATTGCCGGGCTGATCGCCGCCGCGGTGATTTATCCCCGCTTGCCGCAGGAACTCGCGCCCATTGAAGACCGTGGCGTAATCATCATGCCCACCAGTGCGCCCCGGGGCTCCACCGTCGAATATACCGACCACTTCGTGCAGCAAGCCGAGCAGCGGTTGCTGACCTACCTGGAGGAGGGCACCGCCGAGCGGTTACTTTCCATTGTCGGTTTCCGGGATGAAGAAGACAGCGCCTTCATGATTATGGGGCTGGTGCCCTGGGAGCAACGAAACATCAAGCAACAGCAGGTGACTACGGATATCCGTGACAAGCTGTCGGACATATCCGGTGCCCGCATCAACGTCATCAACCCGCCAGGCCTTGGCCAGCGGGGCTTCAGCCAGCCGGTGGAATTTGTGATTGCCGGCCCGGACTACGAATCGGTCCAGGCCTGGAGTGAAGAGATCATGGAGCGGGCCAGGGAAAACCCGAACCTGCTGAATGTGGATACCGATTTCGAGCTTACCCGCCCGGAACTCCGGGTGAACATCGACCGCGACAGGGCGGCCGACCTGGATATTACCGTGCAGGATGTCGGGCTCACCCTGCAGACCATGCTGGCGTCCCGACAGGTGACCACCTACCTGGACCGGGGCCAGGAGTACGATGTGATTATCCAGGCCGAGGATGCCAACCGCGCCACCCCGGATGACCTGGAGCAGATTTTCCTGCGGCCGAGGGCAGGGGGGGAGCTGATCCCACTGAAAGCCCTGGTGTCGGTGGAGGAAATCGGCGCTAACCCGGATCTGCGCCGGATCGACCGCCTGCCGGCGGTAGTGATCAGCGCTTCCCTGGCCGATGGCTACGATCTGGGTACGGCCCTGAATTACCTGAATAACCTGGCTGTGGATAACTTGCCGCCGGAAGCCCGGCTGAGCTACAAGGGCTTGTCTCGGGAATTCGAGGATTCCTCGGCGGCCATCTTTATCACCTTTGCCCTGGCCTTTGTGATTGTGTTCCTGGTGCTGGCGGCCCAGTTTGAAAGCTGGATTCACCCGATGATCATCATGCTGTCGGTGCCCCTGGCGGTTACCGGTGCGCTGATTGCCCTGGCCTGGTCCGGCATCAGCCTGAACATCTACAGCCAGATCGGGATCATCATGTTGCTGGGGTTGATGGCCAAGAACGGTATCTTGATCGTGGAATTCGCCAACCAGCTGCGGGACAAAGGTTACAGTGTGCGGGATGCCATTCTGGAAGGCGCCACGCTGCGCTTCCGCCCGGTACTGATGACCACCATCTCCACCGTGTTCGGTGCGGTACCCCTGGTGATTGCCACCGGGGCCGGTGCGGAAAGCCGTGCGGCGATCGGTATGGTAATTCTGGGCGGGCTGATCTTCGCCACCACCCTGACCCTGTTTATTATCCCGGTGCTGTATAACCTGCTGGCCCGGTTCGCCAAGTCTGCCAACGCGGTGGAAAAAGAGCTGGACCGGCTGGCGGCCGGCCCGTCCGGGGGCTCCGGCCTGGCAAGCAGCCCGGCAAAGAAGGCCGATGAGTTCTGATGCCTGTGCACAGCCAGTTCCGGTTGCTGGGCCAGCGGCGGTTTCTGCCGTTCTACCTGACCCAGTTTTCCGGTGCCTTTAACGACAACCTGTACAAGAATGCCCTGCTGTTGCTGATCACCTATCAGGCGGGTGGCCTGATGGGCTTGTCGGTCAATGTGGTGGTCAATATTGCCGCCTTCCTGTTTATCCTGCCGTTTTTCCTGTTCTCCGGCATTGCCGGCCAGATGGCCGACCGCTATGAAAAGGCCTGGATTATCCGCCGGGTCAAGGCGGCGGAAATCGGCATCATGTCCCTGGCGGCGCTGGCTTTGTGGTTTGGCTGGTACGAACTGCTGCTGGTGTTGTTGTTCCTGATGGGCGCGCAGTCCACGTTCTTCGGGCCGGTGAAATATTCCATCCTGCCCCGGGTGCTGGCAAACGACGAACTGGTGGGTGGCAACGGCCTGGTCAGCATGGGGACCTTCGTGGCCATTCTTCTGGGCACCATTGCCGCCGGTGTTATCGCCGGTGCGGAGCAGGCGGCACGTATTACTGCTGTGGCCGTGCTGGTGATGGCGGTGCTGGGCTACCTGGCGGCGCGTAAGGTACCGGATACCCGGGATGAAGCACCGGAAGTGATGGTGCGTTTCCGGCCCTTGCTGGAAACCTGGCGGCTGATGGCCGTGGCCCGGGAACGCCCCAAAGTGTTGGGGGCGATCCTCGCCATTTCCTGGTTCTGGTTCCTGGGCGCGGCGTACCTGACCCAGTTTCCCAACTTTGCCAAAACCTGGCTGGCGGGTGATGAAACCGTGGTCACCTTGCTGCTGGCCATGTTCATTGTGGGTATCTCCGCAGGCTCCATGCTGTGCGAACGGCTGACCAGGCATCGAATAACCCTGGCGCCGGTACCCTGGGGCGCCCTGGGCCTGACCTTGCTGGGCATTGACCTGTTCTTTGCGGTACCGGCCAACCCGGAACCGTCCACCTGGCTCAGCCTGATGACGGAACCTGTGTATATCCGGGTGTTGCTGGACCTGGTGGGTATCGGCATCTGCGGTGGCCTGTTCATTGTGCCGCTGTATGCGTTTATCCAGTATGAAACCCCGGATCACAAGCGGGCCCGCATTATTGCTGCCCTGAATGTGATCAATTCCCTGTTCATGGTGGCCAGTGCCATTGCCGGTATCCTGGTGCTCGGGGTCTTTGACCTGGGAATCCCGACCTTTTTCCTGATTTTATCCCTGGTGAATGCGCTGGTGTGGGTAAGTGTGCTGGGGCTCCGGCGCCGTGCCGCCCAATCTGTGGATAATTAATGGGAAAAGCTACGGATAACCGTTGGATCGTTTTTTGTAAATGCAATAATAACAGTAAGTTATAGTTATAAAACCGGGTTTGAAAAGCTTTTTTAAATGTGGATAACTTTCTTGAAAACTTTTCTGAACTGCCGGCTACAAGCTTCTGAAAAACCGATAGTTTCGGTTTTTACCTAGATTAGAACCGGTCGCCGAACCCGAGTTGCACCCGGTTCCCCCACCTGGCGGCTTTCGGATACCCGAAGTTCTGGTTAAAATTTGCACATTCTGACTGTAATTTCCCGGGCGAGGCGTTATACTCGCCGCCCTGTTTTTTTCCCCGATTTCCGAGGTGTAGTGTGGAGTTTCCGACCCGTTTCGATGTCATTGTCATTGGTGGTGGCCATGCCGGCACTGAAGCTGCTTTGGCGGCTGCGCGCATGGGCTCGCAAACCCTGCTGCTGACCCACAACATTGAGACCCTGGGGCAGATGTCCTGCAACCCGGCCATCGGTGGCATCGGCAAGAGCCACCTGGTGAAGGAAATCGACGCCCTCGGCGGTGCCATGGCCCGGGCTACAGACCAGGCCGGTATCCAGTTCCGGGTACTCAACAGCCGCAAGGGCCCGGCCGTACGCGCCACCCGCGCCCAGGCTGACCGGATTCTGTACAAGGCAGCCATTCGCCACATGCTGGAAAACCAGCCCAACCTGACCCTGTTCCAGCAGGCCGCGGACGACCTGGTTGTGGAAAACGACCAGGTAGTAGGCGTGGTCACCCAGACCGGCATCCGCTTCAACGCCAAGACCGTTGTGCTGACCACCGGAACCTTCCTCGGCGGAGTTATCCACATCGGCATGCAGAACCACGCCGGTGGCCGTGCCGGTGATGCGCCGGCCAATGCCCTGGCCAGGCGCCTTCGGGAACTGCCGTTCAACGTGGGCCGCCTGAAAACCGGTACACCGCCGCGTATCGACGCCCGTACCGTGGATTTCTCCGCGATGCAGCAGCAGTGGGGTGACGACCCGACCCCGGTGATGTCGTTTATCGGCAGCCGTGACGAGCATCCGGAGCAGATCTGCTGCTACGTGACCCGCACCACCGAAGAAACCCACGACATCATCCGCAGCGGTTTTGACCGCTCGCCCATGTTCGCTGGTAACATCGAAGGCGTGGGCCCGCGCTATTGCCCGTCCATCGAGGACAAGGTCAACCGCTTTGCCGATAAAGACTCGCACCAGATTTTTGTGGAGCCGGAAGGCCTGACCACCAACGAGCTGTACCCGAACGGCATTTCCACCAGCCTGCCGTTTGATATCCAGCTCAAGGCCGTGCGTTCCATTCCCGGTTTCGAGAATGCCCACATCCTGCGCCCGGGCTACGCCATCGAGTATGACTACCTGAACCCGCAGGACCTGCGCCATACCCTTGAAACCAAGTTTATCCAGGGCCTGTATTTTGCCGGCCAGATCAACGGCACCACCGGTTATGAAGAAGCCGGCGCCCAGGGCTTGCTGGCGGGTATCAACGCTTCGCTGCGGGCTCAGGACAAAGACGAGTGGTACCCGCGCCGGGACGAAGCCTATCTGGGCGTGCTGGTGGACGACCTGATCACTATGGGCACCCAGGAGCCGTACCGCATGTTCACCAGCCGCGCCGAATACCGGCTGATCCTGCGGGAAGACAACGCCGACCTGCGCCTGACCGAAACCGGCCGCAAGCTGGGCCTGGTGGATGACGAGCGCTGGCAGAAGTTCAGTGACAAGTGCGAAGGCATAACCAAAGAGCGCAGTCGGCTGGAAAGCACCCGCATCCACCCGAACACCGACGCCGGCGAGCGTGCCAACGGCTACCTGAAACAGCCAATGACCCGGGACCAGTCCCTGGCCGAGCTGCTGCGCCGGCCCGAAATTGTCTACGACCACATCGCCGAGATCAGCGCCGGGCGGGCTGAAGACCCGAACGTGGCCGACCAGGTGGAAATCGAGATCAAGTACGAAGGCTACATCTCGCGCCAGGCGGACGAGATCGAGCGCCTGCGCAAGAATGAGAACACCGCGTTGCCGCTGGACCTGGACTACGACGTGATCGGTGGCTTGTCCAACGAGATCAAACAGAAGCTAAAGGACGTGCGCCCGGAAACCGTGGCCCAGGCTTCCCGCATCCAGGGTGTGACCCCGGCGGCGGTCAGCCAGATTCTGGTGCATCTGAAAAAGCGTGACCTGTTGAAAAAGCAGAGCGCCTGAGATGAGTTATCCACAGCTATGGCAAAGCCAGCTGCAGGACGGCCTGGCACAGATGGGTGTTGCCCTCAGTGACAGCCAGCAGGCGCAGTTGCTGGCGTTCCTGGCCCTGCTGAACAAGTGGAACAAGGCCTACAACCTGACCGCGGTCAGGGATGAACAGGTCATGGTGTCGCGCCAGTTGCTCGACAGCCTCAGCATCATGCCCTGGGTAACCACCAACCACCTGCTGGACGTAGGCGCCGGCGGCGGCCTGCCCGGCATTCCCCTGGCCATCGTATTTCCGGACAAGCGCTTTACCCTGCTCGACAGCAATGGCAAGAAAACCCGGTTCCTCAACCAGTGTGTGCTGGAACTGGGCCTGGCCAACGTTGACGTCATCCACGGCCGGGCCGAAGACTGCCAGCCGGAACAACCTTTCAGCCAGATCAGCAGCCGCGCCTTTACCGCGCTGGAAAACCTGGTTAGCTGGTGTGGCAGCTTGCTGGCGAATGACGGCCAGTTCCTTGCCATGAAAGGCCTGTATCCGGATGATGAAGTGGCTGCCCTTCCGGAAGGCTGGCAGGTGGAATCCAGCCATTCCCTGAAGGTGCCCGGAGCAGACGGCGAACGGCATTTGCTGATCGTCACCCGGGCCGACCAATCCCGGTAACCCGAAACAGCAGGAGGCAAGGCATGGCGCGCGTGATTGCAGTGACCAATCAGAAAGGCGGTGTGGGCAAAACCACCACCTGCGTGAACCTTGCTGCCTCACTGGCTGCTACCAGGCGCCGGGTGCTTTTGGTAGACATGGACCCCCAGGGCAACGCCACCATGGGTAGCGGTGTGGATAAAAACGCCCTGGAACTGTCGGGTTACGATGTGCTGACCAAGCGTGCCAGCCCGGCAGAAGTCATCGTGAAAACCGACGCCTCGGGCTTTGACCTGCTGCCTGCCAATGGCGACCTGACGGCCGCCGAAGTGGAACTGATGAACGAAATCGGCCGGGAACACAGGTTGCGGCTGGCGCTGAACAGCGTCCGGGAAAATTACGACTACATCCTGATCGACTGCCCGCCGTCGCTGAACCTGCTGACCGTAAACTCCCTGTCGGCGGCGGACTCCGTACTGATTCCGATGCAGTGTGAATACTACGCGCTGGAAGGCCTGGCGGCACTCATGAACACGGTCGAACAGATCAAGGAAACGGTCAATCCGAACCTGGAGATCGAAGGCATCCTGCGTACCATGTACGACCCCCGCAACAGCCTGACCCTGGATGTTTCCGGCCAGCTCAGTGAATACTTCGGCGAGAAGGTGTACCGGGCGGTGATTCCCCGCAACGTGCGCCTGGCCGAAGCCCCCAGTTACGGTATGCCGGCACTGGCCTATGACAAAACCTCGAAGGGTGCGGTGGCCTACCTGGCCCTGGCGGGCGAGATGGTGCGCCGGCACGGTTCAAAAAAGACATCCGCCGCCGTTGCGGTGTAACATAGTTTGCCGTCGGGCAACCATGCACCAACTTTTTCAACAGGAAGAATGACAAACACCATGGCGGCGAAGAAACGAGGCTTGGGCGAACGGGGTTTGGGAGCGCTGTTACAGGGCTCGAAGGTTAACCTGAACCAGCAAGTGGCCGAACACGATGGCGAACTGCGGGAGATCCCCGTAGACCTCATCCAGCGTGGCCGTTACCAGCCGCGCCGGGATATGGACCCCGCCGCCTTGCAGGAACTGGCAGATTCCATTCGCCAGCAGGGTGTGATGCAACCGGTGGTGGTGCGCCCGGTTTCCGAAGGCCGCTATGAACTGATTGCCGGTGAACGCCGCTGGCGCGCTACCCAGATGGCCGAGCTCGACAGCATTCCCGCCATCATCCGCGATGTGCCGGATGAAGCCGCCATCGCCATGGCGCTGATCGAGAACATCCAGCGCGAAAACCTGAACCCGATCGAAGAAGCCTTTGCCCTCCAGCGCCTGCAGGAAGAGTTCGGCCTGACCCAGGCCCAGGTGGCAGAGGCTGTGGGTAAATCCCGCACCACCATTACCAACCTGTTGCGGCTGATCGGCCTGACCGAAGACGTGCGCACCATGCTCGAGCATGGTGACCTGGAAATGGGCCATGGCCGCGCCATGCTGACCTTACCCCCGGAACAGCAGATGCAGGTGGCCCGCCAGGTGGTGGCCAAGTCGCTTTCCGTGCGCCAGACCGAAGCCCTGGTGCGCCGCATCCAGCAGGAAAAGCCTGCAACGGAAGATTCCGGCAGCAAGGCGCTGGACCCGAACATCCGTGCCCTGCAGGACGACCTTTCCGACCGGCTCGGTGCCCGGGTGTCCATTGCCCATGGCAAGCGGGGCAAGGGTAAAGTGGTGATCGAATACAGTTCGCTGGATGAGCTGGACGGTATTCTGGGCCATATCCGCTGAGCACCCGGAAATTCCTGAAAATCATCCTAAAGTACCCATTCAGGCCAGAAACACCACATCTGGGTGCAGCCGAAGCCGGATAACACAACCTGTGTAAAAACAGGCCTTTTCATCTTGAAATATGGTTAAATTTTAGCCATTTTTTCCGTCGGGTTATGTTGAACCGCTACCGGTTAACACATATAATTCCGCGCGCTTGGAATGACAGCTGGTGATATGAGCCGTTCAATGAAAGCCATCACGTACGTGCCGCTGAAACAGTGGCTGACCATAGAGATGGCCGCTCTCACCGTTCTGAGCCTTTTGTGGTTGCTGGAAAGTCGTTTGGCCGGTTATTCCGCGTTTATCGGCGGTCTTATTTTTGTCATACCAAACGCTTACTTTGCTCACCGGACGTACCGGTACCAGGGCGCAAGGCAAATGCACCTGGCAGTCAGCAACATTTTCAGGGCAGAGAGCATCAAACTCGCCCTTACCGCAGTGTTTTTTGCGGCCGTTTTCACTTTAATGGAGCCAGTACACGTACCGGCTCTGTTATTCACTTTTGCTGTGATGGTTGTGTTGGGTACGGCATTGCGCTGGCTCATCCGGCCGCGACCACAGCGATGACTGGACGAGAGCAGTATGGCAGCTGATACCCCAGTAGAGTATATAAAACACCACCTCACCAACCTTACCTATGGCAAGCTCCCGGAAGGCTATGAGCGCGCAGACGGCAGTGTTGTGCAGGAGGCCACCTGGACCTTCGCACGCACCGGCCAGGAAGCCGCAGACATGGGCTTCATGGCGCTCCACGTCGATACCCTCGGCTGGTCTATCGCTATGGGTATCCTGTTCCTGGGTCTGTTCCGCTTTGTGGCCAACCGGGTCACCGACGGCGCGCCGAGCGGACTGCAGAACCTGGTCGAAATGACCTTTGAATTCGTTCAGGGCATCGTGCGCGATGTTTTCCACGGCAAGAACCCGTTGATTGCCCCGCTGGCACTGACGATTTTTGTCTGGATCCTGCTGATGAACATCCTGAAGCTGATCCCGATCGACTATATTCCGTCTATCGCCCATGCGATGGGTCTTGAGTACTTCAAGATTGTTCCGACCACCGATCCCAATGGTACTTTCGGTATCTCTATCGGTGTGTTCCTGCTGATCCTGTTCTACAGTTTCAAGGTGAAAGGCGTAGGTGGCTTTACCAAAGAACTGGCCTTTAACCCGTTCAATCACTGGATCATGGTTCCGTTCAACCTGTTGCTGGAAATCCTGGCGCTGATCATCAAGCCGATCAGTCTGGCACTGCGTCTGTTCGGTAACATGTACGCTGGCGAAGTTGTCTTTATCCTGATTGCGTTGTTGCCGCTGTGGGTCCAGTGGACACTGAACGTTCCCTGGGCGATCTTCCACATCCTGGTGATCCCGCTTCAGGCCTTTATTTTTACTGTGCTTACTGTGGTTTACCTCAGCGCAGCACACGAAGATCACTGATAAACCCTTAAATACACAAACCCTTAACTATCTGAAAAACTGAGGAGTCTTCAATGGAAATGGTATTTATCGCAGCTGCGTTGATCATCGGTCTGGGTGCCCTGGGCGCTGGTATCGGTTTTGGTCTGCTGGGCGGCAAACTGCTCGAGTCCACTGCGCGTCAGCCGGAAATGGCTAACCAGCTGCAAACCAAGGCATTCATCATGGCTGGTCTGCTTGACGCGGTTCCCATGATCGGTGTTGGTATCGCGATGTACCTGATCTTCGTTGTTGCTGGTTAATCAGCCGAGAATTGAGGGTGGCAGTGCCAGGCACTGCCACCGCATTCCGGACACCAGGACGCAACGAATAGCAAGAGGTATATTGCCGTGAATATAAACCTTACGTTGATAGGGCAATCGATTGCCTTCGCTATTTTCGTCTGGTTCTGCGTCAAGTATGTATGGCCGCCGATTACGGCTGCCATGGAAGCGCGCCAGAAGAAAATTGCAGACGGCCTCTCTGCCGCAGATCGGGCTTCCCTCGATCTGGAACTTGCGCAGGAAAAAGCCGCTAAAGAACTGCAGAAGGCGAAAGAAGAAGCTGCAGCCCTTATTGACCAGGCCAACAAGCGTGCCGCCCAGATCGTCGAAGCCTCCAAGGACGACGCTCGCAAAGAAGGCGACAAGCTTATTGAGCAGGCAAGGGCGGAAATTCAACAGGAGCGTGTTCAGGCTCGCGACGCACTGCGTGCAGAAGTGGCCACTCTGGCCATTGCCGGTGCCGAGAAGATTCTGGAAACCTCTGTAGACGCCAAAGCTCACAGCGAGATGCTGGACAAGCTGGCCGCAGAACTCTAAAAGAGGGTCATCATGGCAGAACTTACAACGTTAGCCCGACCCTACGCGAAAGCCGTTTTTAAAGCCGCGCAGGACCAGAATGCCGTTGATCAATGGGATCAGGCTCTGGCTTTCGCAGCTATGGTTGCGGCTGACCAAGAGGTAAAGAACATCCTGGCCAACCCCGGCCTGTCTGAGCAACGCAAGGCGGAACTCTTCGCTGACTGTTTTGAAGAGCCGCTGCCTGAAGCACTCAGAAACTTCCTGTTGATTCTTGCTGAAAACAAGCGTCTGGCCCTGTTGCCGGAGATTTCTGCTTTGTTCCGTTTGTACCGTGCAGACCTCGAGAAGTCTGTGCACCTGACAATCGATACCGCATTCGAATTGTCTGCAGACGAACAGCAGAAACTGATCGACGCATTGTCCAAAAAGCTGGAGCGCAAGGTTGAGCTTGAAACCGCAGTTGATCAGAATCTGATCGGCGGCGTGGTAGTACGTACAGGCGACCTGGTTATCGACGCTTCAGTTCGTGGCAAGCTGGCCAGAATGGCCAAGGCTCTGGGCTCCTGATTTCAGCACAAGGTTTGAGGACAAAGGCATGCAGCAACTGAATCCATCCGAGATCAGTGACATCATCAAGAAGAGAATCGAGAACCTCGATATCTCTTCCGAAGCTAAGAACGAAGGTACGATCCTGTCTGTTTCTGACGGTATCGTACTGATCCACGGTCTGGCCGACGTTATGTACGGCGAGATGATTGAATTTGCCAACGGCACATACGGCATGGCGCTGAACCTGGAGCGTGATTCTGTTGGTGCGGTTGTTCTGGGTGACTACGAAGGTCTGGCTGAAGGCCAGAAGGTACGTTGTACCGGTCGTATCCTGGAAGTACCGGTTGGTAACGAACTGCTGGGCCGTGTTGTAGACGGTCTGGGTAACCCGATCGACGGCAAGGGCGAGCTGGGCAACAGCCTGACTTCCCCGGTCGAGAAGGTTGCACCGGGCGTTATCGCTCGTCAGTCCGTTGATGAGCCGGTTCAGACTGGTCTGAAAGCCATCGACACCATGGTTCCCATCGGTCGTGGCCAGCGTGAGCTGATCATCGGTGACCGCCAGATCGGTAAGACTGCGGTTGCGATCGACGCGATCATCAACCAGAAGCACACCGGCATCAAGTGTATCTACGTTGCCGTTGGCCAGAAGCAGTCTTCCATTGCCGCCGTAGTGCGCAAGCTGGAAGAGCACGGCGCCATGGACCACACCATCGTGGTTGCTGCCGGTGCCGCGGATCCTGCTGCCATGCAGTTCCTGGCTCCGTACTCCGGTACCTCCATGGGTGAGTTCTTCCGCGACCGCGGTGAAGACGCACTGATCGTATACGATGACCTGTCCAAGCAGGCCGTTGCCTACCGTCAGATCTCCCTGCTGCTGCGTCGTCCGCCAGGACGTGAAGCATACCCGGGTGACGTTTTCTATCTGCACTCCCGTCTGCTGGAGCGCGCTTCCCGCGTAAACGCTGACTACGTTGAGCAGTTCACCAACGGTGAAGTGAAAGGCAAGACCGGTTCCCTGACCGCACTGCCGATCATCGAAACCCAGGCTGGTGACGTTTCTGCATTCGTACCGACCAACGTAATCTCCATTACCGATGGTCAGATCTTCCTGGAAACCAACCTGTTCAACTCCGGTATCCGTCCGGCCATGAACGCCGGTATCTCCGTATCCCGGGTAGGTGGTGCAGCCCAGACCAAGATCATGAAGAAGCTCGGCGGTAACATCCGTCTGGCCCTGGCCCAGTACCGGGAACTGGCGGCATTCGCCCAGTTCGCTTCCGACCTTGACGAAGCAACCCGTAAGCAGCTGGAGCATGGTCAGCGCGTAACCGAGCTGATGAAGCAGAACCAGTACAGCCCGATGACCGTTGCGGAAATGGGCACTTCACTGTTCGCAGCCAACGAAGGCTTCCTGGACGATGTTGAAGTAAACAAGGTTGTGAAGTTCGAAGCACAGCTGCTGGACTGGATGCGTTCCGAGCAGAAAGAGCTTCTGGACAAGATCGGCCCTGAAGGTAACTTCAATGACGACATCGCTGCCGGCCTGAAAGCTGCTCTGGAGAAATTCAAGACCACTCAGAGCTGGTAAATCCACCGGGCCCGCCATTGTGCGGGCTTGCTGGTCCCTTTGAGTGTCTAACTTGAAAAGGCAGTGACTTATGGCCGTCGGAAAAGAAATACGTAACCAGATCGGAAGCATCAAGAGCACGCAGAAGATCACTTCCGCCATGGAAATGGTGGCGGCGAGTAAGATGCGCAAGGCTCAGGATCGGATGCAGGCAACTCGCCCGTATGCCGAAAAGATGCGTCAGGTAATCGGACACATTGCTAAGTCCAACAAGGATTACCGTCATCCGTTCATGCAGGAGCGTGAGGTCAAGCGGGTAGGCTACATTGTAGTTTCCTCTGACCGCGGCCTGTGTGGTGGCCTGAACACCAATGCGTTCAAGCTGCTCGTGCGCGAAATGCGTGAATGGAAAGAGAAAGGTATTGAGACTGATATCTGTGCCATTGGCCAGAAAGGCGCATCCTTTTTCCGCAGCTATGGCGGAAACGTGGTTGCAGCCCTGACCCACATGGGCGACAGCCCGAGTGCGGAAAAGCTGATTGGCAGTGTCAAGGTGATGCTGGATTCGTTCGAGGCAGGCAAGATCGACCGTCTGTTCCTGATCAGTAACGAGTTCGTCAACACCATGACCCAGAGCCCGAAGTCAGAGCAGTTGTTGCCTCTGCCGGAAGGTTCCGATGAAGACATCGGTCGCCAGTGGGATTATATCTACGAGCCGGACTCACGTCCGATTCTTGACGGGTTGATGCCACGTTATATCGAATCCCAGGTGTATCAGGGTGTGGTAGAGAATCTGGCCTGTGAACAGGCCGCCCGGATGATCGCTATGAAGAGCGCCACCGACAACGCTGGCAGCATCATTGACGAGCTTCAGCTGGCCTATAACAAGGCCCGTCAGGCAGCGATCACACAAGAGATTTCGGAGATTGTGAGCGGCGCCGCATCTGTTTGATAGCGCTCACAAACCTACTGGTTTTATTGACTACTAGATAACGAGGAACCGAGCATGAGTAGCGGACACATCGTTCAGATCATTGGCGCGGTTATCGACGTGGAATTTCCACGTGACTCCGTGCCAAGCGTTTACGACGCACTGCTGCTTGAAGGTGGCGAAACAACTCTGGAAGTCCAGCAGCAGCTGGGTGACGGCATTGTTCGTACCATCGCCATGGGCAGCACCGAGGGCCTGAAGCGTGGCCTGAAAGCAGAAAACACCGGCAAGCCGATCTCTGTACCGGTTGGTACCAAGACTCTGGGCCGGATTATGGACGTTCTGGGTCGTCCCATCGACGAGCAGGGCGAAATCGGTGAAGAAGAGCGTTGGGGTATTCACCGCAAAGCTCCGGGCTACGCCGACCAGTCAGCGTCTGCCGACCTGCTGGAAACCGGTATCAAGGTTATCGACCTGATCTGCCCGTTCGCCAAGGGTGGTAAGGTTGGCCTGTTCGGTGGTGCCGGTGTAGGCAAAACCGTAAACATGATGGAACTGATCAACAACATCGCGAAAGAGCACTCCGGTCTCTCCGTATTCGCCGGTGTTGGTGAGCGTACCCGTGAGGGTAACGACTTCTACTACGAAATGAAGGAGTCTAACGTTCTCGATAAGGTTGCCATGGTTTACGGCCAGATGAACGAGCCCCCTGGAAACCGTCTGCGTGTGGCCCTGACTGGTCTCACCATGGCCGAGAAGTTCCGGGACGAAGGCCGTGACGTACTGTTGTTCGTTGACAACATCTACCGTTACACCCTGGCCGGTACCGAAGTATCCGCACTGCTGGGCCGTATGCCTTCAGCGGTAGGTTACCAGCCGACCCTGGCCCAGGAAATGGGTGAGCTGCAGGAGCGTATTACCTCCACCAAGACTGGCTCTATCACCTCTATCCAGGCGGTATACGTACCGGCGGATGACTTGACTGACCCGTCTCCGGCCACCACCTTCTCGCACCTTGACGCGACCGTGGTACTGAGCCGTGACATCGCTTCCAAGGGTATTTACCCGGCGATCGATCCGCTCGACTCCACCTCCCGTCAGCTGGATCCGCTGGTGATTGGTGAGCAGCACTACAACGTTGCCCGTGGCGTTCAGAACGTTCTGCAGCGTTACAAGGAGCTGAAAGACATCATCGCGATCCTGGGTATGGACGAGCTGTCAGAAGACGACAAGCTGATCGTTTCCCGTGCGCGTAAGATCGAACGCTTCCTGTCTCAGCCGTTCCACGTAGCAGAAGTATTTACCGGTTCCCCTGGTAAGTACGTGTCTCTGAAGGAAACCATCGCCAGCTTCGAAGGTATCCTGAACGGTGACTACGACGACATGCCGGAGCAGGCCTTCTACATGTGCGGTGGTATCGAAGAGGCAATCGAGAAGGCTAAGGCAATGAAAGAGAAAGAAGGCAAGTAAACCTCCTTCTTCCCTTTCTGACCCAAGAGGCGTAAGAAATGGCTATGACCGTACATTGTGACGTCGTAAGTGCCGAGGAAAAAATTTACTCCGGTCTGGTGGAGATGCTGATCGCCACCGGTACCGAGGGTGAGCTTGGTATCCAGTTTGGCCATGCTCCGCTGCTGTCTGCGCTCAAGCCGGGTGCAGTGCGGATCATCAAGCAGGGTGGCACCGAGGAGATTCTGTACGTTTCAGGTGGCTACCTGGAAGTGCAGCCTAACCTGGTTACCCTGATGGCTGATTCTGCGGTTCGTGCAAAAGATGTAGACGAAGCCGCAGCACTGGAAGCCCAGAAGGAAGCCGAGAAGGCACTGGCGAATAAGACAGGCGAGTTTGAGTACTCCCGGGCCGCCGCCGAGCTGGCAGAAGCCGCCGCTCAGCTGCGTACCATCCAGAAACTGCGCAAGAACCTGCGTTAAGCAGGGTTGCGTCAGTGCCCGGACTGGCCTGACAGTGAACCGCATCCTCAGGTGGAGGGCTCTGTGTTTCCTACCGGAAACAGAGGGGTTTCCGCCAGGACGCGGTTTTTTATTTTCTACCGGATAAAGAGTTTGGAGCTGTACGCCCCATGAACCCGCTACACGTTGTGATCCTGGCCGCCGGTCAGGGTTCAAGGATGAAATCCGCCCTGCCGAAGGTCTTGCACCCGGTAGCCGGCAAGCCCATGTTGCACCATGTGGTCGACACCGCAAAGCAACTGGGCGCGGAGAAAATTCACACGGTGATCGGTCATGGCGGGGACCAGGTACGGGCGTCGCTGCATGACGACTCGGTGAACTGGGTGCTCCAGACCGAACAACTGGGTACCGGCCATGCCGTGGCCCAGGCCCTGCCGGACCTGCCGGATAACGCCCGGGTACTGATACTCTATGGCGATGTTCCGCTGACCCGTAAAGATACCCTGGAATCCATGGTCAGTGACCTGGACGACCGCAACCTGGCCCTGCTGACCGTGGATATGGACAACCCCCACGGTTATGGCCGGATTGTCCGTAACGACCAGGGGCAGGTTCAGGCGATTGTAGAGCAGAAAGATGCCACCGCCGAGCAGCAGGATATCAACGAAGTAAACACCGGCATCCTGGCGGTATCGGCCAGCCACCTGAAAAGCTGGTTGCCGACGTTATCCAACAGTAATGCCCAGGGTGAATACTACCTGACCGATATCATTGCCATGGCTGTGGATAACGGCCTGTCGGTCACGGTTTCGCAGCCCCTGAACCCGTTTGAAGTGCAGGGTGTGAATAACCGCCTGCAGCTGGCCGAGCTGGAACGCTGGTATCAGCGCCAGCAGGCCGAGCGCCTGATGACCGAAGGTGCCACCCTGGCTGACCCGGCCCGCATTGATGTTCGCGGCGAGCTGACCATTGGTAACGACCTGTGGATTGACGTTAACGCCGTGTTCGAAGGCAAGGTAAGCCTCGGCAGCAACGTGGTGATTGGCCCCAACTGCGTGATCAAGGATGCCACCATTGCCGATGGCGCTGAGATAAAAGCCAACAGCGTTATCGAAGGTGCCGTGGTGGGTGCCAACGCCCAGATCGGCCCGTTTGCCCGCCTGCGCCCGGGCACCGAGCTGGCTGCCAACACCAAGGTTGGCAACTTTGTGGAAACCAAGAAAGCCGTGGTGGGTGAGGGCAGCAAAATCAACCACCTGAGCTACGTGGGCGATGCCTCACTGGGCCGGAATGTGAATGTGGGTGCAGGCACCATCACCTGTAACTATGATGGCGTGAACAAGCACAAGACGGTGTTGGGCGATGGCGTATTTGTGGGTTCCAACACCTCGCTGGTGGCCCCGGTGTCTGTTGCGGACCAGGCGACCATCGGTGCCGGTTCCACCATCACCCGGGACATCAGTGAAGGCGAACTGGCCGTGGCCCGCGGCAAGCAGCGAAACATCTCCGGCTGGGAACGGCCGAAAAAAGCGTAAAGACCGATTAACGAACAGGTGACAACAGCATGTGTGGGATTGTAGGAGCGGTATCTGAACGGGACGTCCAGGGTATTTTGCTGGAGGGCCTGCGCCGCCTTGAATACCGGGGTTACGACTCCGCCGGTATGGCCGTGATCAGCAGCGCCGACCAGGTACAGCGGGCCCGGGAAGTGGGCAAGGTAGCTGCCCTGGCAGACGCCATCGCCGCGAACCCGGTTGCCGGCCATGTGGGCATTGCCCACACCCGCTGGGCGACCCATGGCGAGCCGTCCAAGCTCAACGCCCATCCGCATATGTCTGGCGACCGCCTAGCCATCGTTCATAACGGCATCATCGAAAACTACCAGGAACTGCGGGACGAACTGAAAGCCGAGGGCTTCGAGTTCACGTCCCAGACCGACACCGAGGTAGTGGCGCACCTGATCGCTAAAAACTACCGGGCCGGTGGCGGCCTGTACCAGGCCGTGAAAACTGCCCTGGATCGCCTGCGCGGCGCCTATGCCCTGGCCGTTGTCCACGCTGATGAGCCGGATCACATGGTAGTGTGCCGTCAGGGCAGCCCGCTGGTAATTGGTGTGGGAATCGGTGAAAACTTCATCGCTTCCGATCAGCTGGCCCTGCTGCCGGTGACCGACCGTTTCATGTTCCTGGAAGAAGGCGATATTGCCGACATCCGCAAAGGCAGCATCGAGATCCATGATCGCGAAGGCATGGCCGTAGAGCGCGCCATTACCCGTTTCGAGCACGGTGCCGATTCCGCCGACAAGGGCGAATACCGCCACTACATGCTCAAGGAAATCTACGAGCAGCCGAAAGTGATCAAGGCCACCATGGAAGGCCGCATCACCGACAGCCGTGTGCTGGAACAGGCCCTGGGCACCGACGCCGCCAACCTGCTGGAAAACGTGCGCCATGTGCAGATCATCGCCTGTGGTACTTCCTACCACGCCGGCATGGTAGCCCGTTACTGGATTGAAGACCTGGCCGGCATCCCTTGCTCCGTGGAAGTTGCGTCCGAATTCCGCTACCGCAAGCACGTGATCCAGCCGGATACCCTGTTCCTGTGCATCTCCCAGTCCGGCGAAACCGCCGATACCCTGGCCGCCCTGCGCCAGGCCAAGAAAGCCGGTTTCCGGGCGGCCCTGGCCATCTGCAACGTACCGGGCAGCTCCCTGGTGCGGGAATCCGACCTGGTGATCATGACCCAGGCCGGCCCCGAGATCGGCGTAGCCTCTACCAAGGCGTTCACCACCCAGCTTACCGCACTGCTGATCTTCACCCTGGCCCTGGCCCGTCACAACGGCCTGAGCGAAGAGAAGGAAGCTGAGATCGTGGCTGCTATTCACCAGCTGCCGAAGCAGGTCAGCGATGTGCTGGCACTGGATGCAGACATCGAAGAAATGTCCAAGGCCTTTATGGACAAGCACCACAGCCTGTTCCTGGGCCGTGGCTCCCAGTTCCCGGTGGCCATGGAAGGGGCGCTCAAGCTTAAAGAGATCTCCTACATCCATGCCGAAGCCTATCCGGCCGGTGAGCTCAAGCACGGCCCGCTGGCGCTGGTGGACAGCGAGATGCCGGTGGTCACCGTGGCGCCGAACAACGACCTGGTTGAGAAGCTGAAGTCCAACCTGGAAGAAGTCCGGGCCCGGGGTGGCGAGCTGTTTGTATTTGCAGACAAGGCCGCACAGGTGAAAGCGGAAGAGGGCATCCATGTGATGCAGATTCCGTCGGTACACGAGATTACCGCGCCGATTGTCTACACCGTGCCATTGCAGTTGCTGTCTTACCACGTTGCTGTTATCAAGGGCACCGACGTAGACCAGCCCCGTAACCTGGCCAAGAGTGTGACGGTGGAATAAGCACGGTCACCCGTGCCAAAAGCCTTGTGGGGTCATAATAAAGTTGGTAACACCATAAAAGAGTTGGTAACTTTATAATAAAGTTGGTAACTAGCGGCCTATGTGGCAAAGTTAGGCTATTCTCCTCGGGAGTGATAGGGAATGGCCAACTACAAACTCGACAAGAAAACCCAGAAGTGGATCAAAGAAGAACGTGGTAAAGGCAGCGGTAAGGATTACCATCCATGGCTGACCGTCAGAGATCTATCTTCCAGGGGGCGCTCGCATCGAGTGATGGGCCACCTGACAGGACGAACTCATCATTTCTTCTCAGATACAGAGTTAGCCGCGTTCCTGCTACTTGAATGGAACCCGGATGTCACCGACATCCGTGAACAATTTCCTCTCCGAATAGAAGACACCCTCTCAGTGGCTGAGCAAGCCAATATTCGCCACCCCGAAGCAGGCGGATACCATCAGATCATGTCCAGCGATTTTGTGGTTGACCTTTCCACGCCTTCCGGGCCAAAGAGATTCGCCGTTCAGGTGAAAACCTCGCCCGACCTCATGGATTCGCGCACAGTCGAAAAACTGGAAATTGAGCGCCGGTATTGGAAACGTAAAGGCATCCCCTGGTATCTGATAACCGAGAAGCAGATGCCTCCTATCGTAATGGCAAATCTGGATCTGCTTTACTCGGCCCGGGTCCAAAGTGAGAGCCTGGAGATCCTATTCCAGAGTTTGCCAATCTATGTCGAGGTGTTGGCAAACAATCCTAATGCCAGGCTATCCGATGTCGGCATGATGGTTGACCATTCCTATTCACTGGAGCCAGGCACATCGCTCGCAAGATTACGGGCGCTGGCAGCTTTAAGGGCATTGACGTTTGATATATCCATTCCCTGGATCAAGCTGGTATCACAAGACTTACAGGTGGTTGAGGACATCGCGCTGCTGAGGGCAAGTTATGCTGCGAATCAATGACGTCTTCCAGCTGGAGCAGGAACGGCATCGCATATTGGCACTGGCGGACCAACATGTGCTCTGGATAAATATTGACTCAGATAAAGCATGGCCGGAGTTGGTAAGAACCGCTGAGATCGAACAATGGATACTTGATGAATCACTGCGCCGGGTAGAAGATCCCTATCAGGAGCTTGCCGCACTGATCGTCGAACAAGGCAGTAAAGCCCAGGTGATTCGGGATCAGCGATATGAATTAATAGCTCCTCTGCTTGCTGATGAAGAAATTTATTACCGTAGTGGCAGGGGCCGGTTAGTTCAGTCGCGTAGCGATGAAACTGGCACACCCAGGAAATCGCTTTATAAAAACCTTCGGCAGTACTGGCAGCGCGGTGCAATGCCCAACGCTCTGTTGCCGGATTACCGAAAATCCGGGGGAAAAGGGCAGAAAAAAGTTTCCAAGAAGAAACTGGGTCGACCCCGGAAAACCTCACCGGGTACCGGGATTACCGTTGATGCCTCCATCGAAAAGATGTTCCGTCTGGTACTTGATCGCTACTATGTGAACGACAAAGGCCATTCCCTGCCATACGCCCATAGACGATTCATCGACATGTTCGAGGCCGCCAACCCGAATGTGCAGCCCGAAGATTATCCAACAATTGCTCAAATAAGATATTTCTATCACCGAGAGTATGAGAATGCGGACCGCATTCGCCTTAGAGTAAACAGAATCTCCTACCAAAAAGATATTCGGCCCTTAATAGGGACTGCCACAGCAGGAGTGGTGGGGCCAGGCTCAAGGTATGAAGTTGATGCGACGATTGCCGATGTTTACCTGTTATCGGCCGACCGGCAACGAGTCATCGGTCGTCCTACTCTGTATGTGGTGGTTGATGTTTTTAGCCGCATGGTGACCGGCTTCTACATCGGTTTGGAAAACCCATCCTATGTGACAGCAATGAATGCACTGTCTACGTCGATGTTAGACAAGTCTGAACTCTGTGCCCGTTATGGCGCGGAGATTACTTCAGAGCAGTGGCCAACCGTTGGCGTGCCAGATGCGATTCTCGCGGACCGTGGGGAATTACTGGGGCACCAGATTGAATCTCTGGAAAAAGCATTTGGCGTGCGCATTGAGACCACCCCGCCATACCGGGGAGATGCAAAAGGCATTGTCGAGCGTTATTTCCGAACCCTCCAAGCAGAATTCAAGCCGTTTACGCCCGGTGTGGTAACAGGCACAAAAGTTAGAAAGCAGGGCGGAAAGGACTACAGGCTGGATGCAACGCTAACTCTGGACGATTTCACCCAAATCATGGTCGCCTCGATTCTTCACCGAAATCAATATGCCGTGTTGTCGAAGTACGACCGTGATCCGGATATGCCAAACGATATGGCGTTAACCCCGCTCAATATCTGGAATTGGGGCATAAAGAATCGAACTGGTCGGTTGAAGAACGTATCGGAACAAGCCCTGCGGATTGCTTTGTTGCCGCGTCAAAAAGTCTATCTTTCTGATCTGGGGGTTAGTTGTTTTGGCGCTTACTACACGTCGAAGGAGTTGTTAGCCTCCGGATGGCTCCACCGTAACGGAGAACGCAGAGTCACAGACCTTCAGGCAGCCTACGATCCTGCAGTGGCTGATCATATTTATCTGTTCCCGGAAAAAGACAGTTCGGAATACTGGGTGTGTTCTCTGACCGATCGCTCACGCCAGTTTCGCGGCAAGTCCATGTGGGAGTTATGGACCAGCCAGGAAGAACAGCGAAAAGCCACGAGCGCCGCAAAAGTGGCCGAGACAATCAGTAAACGGGACCTGGAAAATCTGGTCAGCAACACCATCAAAAACGCCGAGCGTTCCCGTCCCACCATCAATAAACAGCAATCCAAAGCCGAAACGGTCAGGGGCATACGAGATAATCGCAAGCAAGAGCGAGATGCTCAAAGGGCCGAACAGACAAAAGCCCGGCAGCCCGACAATAGGAAACCGAAATCTGATGTAACCTACCTACATGGCAAACCCGACGATGGCGCCTATCCGGATTTACTGGATGAGCTGTTTGGAGACTACGAATGACCTTACCTTCCGGCATGGTAACTGCTGTTTACCAGGACACGGGAATACCGTCATACCATGGAAATCCACTGATTGAGGCTTTACCGCCAATTCCAGACCGTAAACAGCTCATAGCCGGGCTCAGTGAGACCACGGAGCTCCGACCGTCCGAAATATATCTGGACGGTCAGAGACGGGTTCATATCATCTCCCAGCTACTGGACGGCTTCTTTCAGCCGCTGGCACGCCATATTGAGCTGGAAGCAAAAATCTCGATCATGCTGCGCCAGGGGTACGTGGGTCGAAACATTGCTACTGGCGACCTCTCGGCCCACTTACAGAACGGCTATGAGCGCATCAAGAGTGGAGACTTGAAGGCATTCCGGTTTGACCATGTTGAGTCGACTGCGAAAAGCTTGGCGTTTATCGGGTGCTCGGGCTCCGGGAAAACCAGCTCTCTGAACCGTATTCTGGCAACGTATCCCCAGATGATTCACCACCCGGAACACAATTTCACACAGATTGTCTTCCTGAAAATCGACTGCCCCCACGATGGTGCTCTCAAGAGCCTATGCCATAACTTTTTCCGGGAAATCGATTCCATTCTAGGAACAGATTATGTCCGGCGCTACGGAGAAAAACGCCACGGCGTAGAAACAATGATTGCGTTGATGTCGCAGCTGGCAAACACCTATGCGATTGGCTTACTGGTCATTGATGAAATTCAGCACTTGAATGTTCGCGCCTCAGGCGGAGCGGAGAAAATGCTGAACTTCTTCGTAACGTTGGTAAACGAGATCTCCGTGCCGGTGGTAATGGTCGGAACACCAAAGGCTCGACCTGTCTTTGAAACAGACCTGAGGTCTGCTCGGCGCGGGGCGGGGTTTGGCTCCATATTATGGGAACCCCTGCGCCAGCCCACAGCTGAAGAAAATGTAGATCGAACCGAATGGGGCGCATTCACAAAAAAGCTCTGGAAGTACCAGTGGCTGACCAAAGCCAGTGACACTATGCCGGATGATTTAAGGGATCTTTGGTTCGACTTGTCTCAGGGCATCATGGATGTCGTCATCAAGTTGTTCGTGTTGTCCCAGATACGGGCGGTTGTAACAGGCACGGAACGAATCACGCCCAATATCATGAAAAAGGTTTATCACGACGAACTGAAGCCGATACACCCGATGATGGAAGCTCTGCGTTCCGGAGACCCGAGCAAGATAGCCCAATACTCAGACCTCACGATCCCTGATGTGGATAAGAAGATTTTGGAGCTCAGTACCCTCCTGGATTCAAGCAAAGACCAGATCCGGAAATCCGTTCAGTACAACGGCAACGATCAGGCAATTCGGCTGCACAACCTGCTGGTTGATATGGGCCATGAATCAGACCTTTTGGAACCGTTAATTCAACGAGCGTTCGAGGAGTACCCTGACCTACAGCTGAAAGACCTGATGCCCATCATTCTTAACTGGTACCAGTCTTCCGAGAAGACGCTACCGGTGACGGGAAAGCAAAAAATCAAATCGATTAAAATGAAAGAATGGCACACCCTTGAGTCAGACGATTTGCGCTTTATGCACTCCCAGGCGGCGAACGAGGACGAAATGCTGGATGCCGCGCGTCAATCGGGTCTGGTTTTTAACAGCGACGAGTGGCTCGGTTTTGGTAACCAGGCTTAGCTGCCATGCTGAACTTCCCGGTTCCGTACCCTGAAGAGCTGATATATAGCACAGTGGCCAGGGCAGGCATTCGGGAGGGGATTATTAGCCCTAAAGAATTGCTGGATGAGGTGTATGGTAATCGCAACGTCATCGCCACGCTGGATTTGCCCAATCAACTATCGAGGATTTCTCGGTGGTTGCTCACTGGTTATAGTGTTGAAGTGATTGCCTACTACCACACTCTATTCCCCTTGTACGCCCCATTCATCCCGGAAGAACGCCGCAAACGGTGCCTGGCATGGATGGCTGGCGAATCCCGAGGTGCAGTGCACCTCGCGATGGGCGTCGCCGCATCGCTTGTGAAGGTGCCTGGCCGTGTTCGATATTGTCCCGGGTGCCTGAAAGAGCAACAACGTACCTATGGAGAGTATTTCTGGAAGCGGGAGTGGCAGATAGCCGGAGTGGACTGTTGTGAGAAGCACGGCGAACTCATACATGCGGCCATTCCCCGCCCCTTAGTCAATCAGCACCGCTACCATGACGCTTCGCCAGACACTTGTCCGCTATTTCCTCAAAAACCTGATTGTAACGAATCAGAGATGATTCTGACTCAGGTTAGGGAGCTATTGAAACAACGGCCGGCCATTTCACCGAGTTATGAGCAGTGGTCTTTTCACTACCACCGATTGGCTCAACAGTCTGGTTTTATTCGCGGCCAGGCTCACATTGACCATGCTGCCATTGCCGAGACTGTTTCAGACCACTGGCCTGCGAGGTTTTTGCGCCGATATGGTTTGGGGATAGATCGGAATTCGGATTATTGCTGGCTACGAGGGATTTTCCGGAAACACCGGAAATCCTTCAGCTACCTCCAGCACATTATTGTTCACCACGCGCTTTTGCCTGAATGCTGGTCGATCACCGATGTTATTGAGAGTGTCAGAGAGTCGCGCATGCCCCTATCACCAGGGCCATCAGAGTCAACCTGGGAGGCGTACATCGCGGCTACACACGGCTTAACGCCAGATCAGCACGACTGGATTAAAATGCTGGCAGACCGGTCACCGAAAAAGGCCCGTGTAGCGGCCCCGGCGCTTTACGCCCGGTTGTATCGGTACGATCGATTGTGGCTGAAGCAGGTCAATCAAGTTCAACCACGAACGCAGGCTCTTAAAAGAAAACCGAGAATTGATTGGCGGCAGCGGGACCGGCATTATTTAACCAAACTGCGGGAAATTCTCAGGTTTTTGCGTGCGGCCCCACGCGGCCCCCGGCATTCACAAACGTATTTGCTGAAACAACTGGGTAAGCTCTCCACGCTGGAAAAGACACTCGATCGGTTGCCGCGAACCCGGCGACTGCTGGCACGTTATACCGAAAGCGTTCCCGAATACCAGGTACGGCGGCTGAGAAACGCTTGGTGGGAATTAAAGCAGGAGTTTCAGTACCCACCACGTTGGCGTTTGATCCGTATCGCCGGGCTAAGTGAAACACGGCTTACCGACCAAGCACGGGATTACTTGCATGGCCTCGAAGAGAACGAAGAAGACACCAACGATCAAGGGAATCAAGGACAACAGCCAGGTTAAAGAAATTGGCTCAATGGTTCGTGATCTGCGAACTCCAAACTGGTACATCGAGGTGAAGCTGGATCCGGCCCAAGAAAAGGAAAAGTTTGGCATATCCCAGCTGGGCCTGATACCGAGGCGGCGTGCGTTAAATGTGACAAAGGCCGGAGGCTCCAAAGTTGCCGGTTATGAAAAGGACTTAAAGATAAACAGTACCAGCACCTGGTCGTCTTGCCGGATAGCCGACTGTCCAATAGTAAACATTCGCAGGCAGGGAGACCGGCAGCAATGGTGTTTTAGCTTTGAAGCCGGCGATACACAGTTTTTCCTGCCACAAATAGAAATGGCCCGGGCCCTTTTTTTCCATTCTGCCTACCTGACTCGCCTAGCAATGAACCCGAATGGATTAGACGAGGAATTCGACGTTCAGATGGGTGAGAACCCGAATAGGGCAGAGATCCATATCTTGCCAAGTAGCTCACTGCCTAGGGTAGTGCGAGGTAACCCCAGCCAACGCAGAATGCTGGCGTGGCTTCTGTTGGATAAAAAGGTTCGGAACTCGTTTCAAAGCATCGCCCAATACCAACTGACAGAGGGCGAAGTTAGAAATGGTCCCCGGTACTGGCCGTTCCGTTTCGATCCCCCGCCTTTAGAAAACGTGAAAATGAAGGTGCGAGGTCAATACGCCAAAGAGTCTGAGCTTTTTTTCGTGTATGAAATACACAGTCTTACAAACCTGAGCAGCCAGATCCCGAAAGAGATAGAGTTCTTCGATCCGAAATTCAAGGAGCAAAAAGCAGGGAAAAAAGGCAGTACCACAGAAAGAGGGGGAACGGATGGCCCACCGGAGATTAATGATGACGAGCTGCCAACTACCGATGCAGATGAGTACGTGCTGGAGGTCCCGGAAGTAGAATTGGAGTTCTCCGAGCCTGCTTACACTACCCGCAAGCCTTCGGATGGCAGACGTAAGTCTGCTGCCAGAAAGGGAAAATCAGAGGGAGGCGTTGTTGATCTGGCTGACGGCACAACGGATGTCAGTACTGATGAGCCAACCGTTCGAGGAGAGCTGCCAGCGGGTGTTTCTGATGGCATTGATGACCAGAGTGAGGATTCACATCTATTCACCCACAAATTTGAAGCATTTATTGCCATGAGCGACCTGTTGGAAATCAAAGGTTGCCGAATCGTGGCTGAAGAAATGATTCCGCTACCGGCGCTGAAAGGTCACTCGAAATATCGACTGCCAGATGGCAACCCAAGATACTTGCTTTACCGTGTGTTCAGATATCAAAACCAGAATTATGCATTGGTGGAGGTTGATACCGTAGGCTCTGAAGCAAGACTCTCGACACTGCTTCTGAAGCAACCATCTGAAAAATACGATTGGCACTCAAAGCTTTCGGCTATGGGCTGGTCGTTGGTGAAGGCTTCCTTACGCTGGCCTGCCAATGAGAAGCTAAAAAAGGACTTTCCTGCTGGGTTCCGTCGAATTTCTCATCAACAAAACATCACATCAAGCCTGGGCCCAACAGACACGGCTACATTGTGCCATTGGATGGGTCGGGTCTATGCTGTGCTTGCTGAATTACATACTACTCGGTTGCTCTAGGTGCATCAGCCCAATCCCGACTTTGTGCTGGCTCTGTATCCGATAGATCGTTAGGATTGAGCAGCAGCTGCCACTTTACGTCATTCTCGGCTTACTACTTAAGATAATTGCACTTTCATAAGTTAATAAATTTATTATTATGATGACCAAAATCCAAGTTAAAGAATTAAGAGAGAATATTTCGCCGCTCCGTAATTGGGACAGTGAAATGCAGATGTTCTATGATGAGACTAACAATGTTAGGCGTTTAAAGTTAACGGAAGTGGGGCTAAATGCGCCGATTGAAAATCCTTTTGTTCTTGCTGGGATTGCGACCCAAAGCGGACTCCCGGCGTCGAGCGAAGAATCTCTCCGTGATTTACTTAAAATCCAAAGATCTGCTAATGAAATCAAGTTCGAATATCTTTCTAAAGGAAGCTACGAAGATGCTTTGGGGTCAGAGAGGATTTCAAATTTTTTGGTATGGATTTTAGACAACGATATTTATATTCATTACTCTTTTATAGACATCCTTTACTGGTCAATTCTGGATATTGTCGAATCACTAATGCCTGGAGATCCTCTTGGAATCATTCCGTTTCATCTAGAGATTAAATCGGAACTTCATTATTTTGTGAGTAAGAATTCATATGAATTCATGCAATTGTTGGTTAATTTTAACTATCCAAATATAAAGCGGTCTGAGGTTTCTAGTTTCCTTAGTGAAATTTTACGATTCTTGGATTCCCAAGTAGTTGAGGACCGAAGTCTTGCAACACCTATATTAAAACAGACGATCAGAAATGCTTCAAAAATTAGAGGGCTAGAGCTACCTTTCTTGCATGATGATGAGCCGGGGGAGTTAATTAAAGATTTTAGTCCTCATTTTTTACACCGTTTGTATCTATTTAAAAATGCTTCCCATACTTTTGATAGAGAAACGCATATAGAGAAGGTGCTATCAAAAGTGGAAGTCTATGACGGATCCAAAAGGCTGGATTATATATTTTTGAACTCAAAGAGCAGCATCGGTGTTCAGATATCTGATGTGGTAGCAGGGCTAATGGGAAGGCACTTTGGTTTTGTTAGTCAGAATTCATTGCCAGTCTTACGACAGAAAAAGAAGAGCTTCTCTCAAGCTCAGTTAAAAACTCTTGAGCTATTGCGATTACTAATTGATCGTTCCAATGCTTTCAGTGAGGGTTTACTTCATTCTGTTGCGCCGTTGGAAACTTTGCTTAGAAATGATGCGTTTCTACACGATAGATCAGTGCCTGATTTTTTGGGATAGTATGACAATTATGAAGAATGCGATTAAAGTTACTAGATATGGTGTTGTGACCTGCCCGTCCTTATCGGTCGTGGGTTATTGTTGGGAGCGGGCATCCATGAACAGCAGAGCCACATTGAGGAAGGCAGGTCAAAACATCATGCCATCTCAGTTGGTGGTCAACCCCCCATCGACGGCCGAAATTGATCCAGTAATCCAACGTGCCTGATCCGACCCTAGAAACACTGCTGCTCCGGGGGACTGTATGATTGTCGCCGATAACGAAACATCTGTTGATCTTCTGTATTACGAAGCCATTGCTCATACCGTAGTGCGTCTGGTTAATGAGAAGTCGGATGAACCGCTGACAGTTGGCGTTCACGGTGACTGGGGCGCAGGGAAGTCAAGTGTGTTGATGATGGTAGAGGATGCTTTTGCCGACCGTGAACGTGTCCTCTGCGTGAGATTCAATGGATGGTTATTTCAGGGGTATGAGGACGCGAAAGCCGTCCTTATCGAGACAATTGTAGAGGAACTGCTGCGGAGCCAGTCAGCATCGACCCGAGTTGTTAACCAGGCAAAAACGGTTTTGCGTAGGGTTGACTGGATGAAGTTTGCGCGCAGAGTCGGTGGTGTGGCCTTCACTGCAGCGACCGGTGTCCCGCATCCGGACACGCTGAAGGAACTCTACGGCGCTGCATCAAACCTGGTTGGAAAGTCGGCTGATTCGATCACCCAGGGTGATCTCCGGTCAGTCGTCGAGCAGGCCGGACAATATCTGAAGGAAGCGGAACCTGAAACTGAAACTGCACCGCAGCAGATGCATGCCTTTCGAGAAGAGTTCGAGGAGCTTTTGCGCCGCGCTGATATCGATCGTTTGGTTGTGCTAGTAGATGACCTGGATCGTTGTCTTCCTGAGACCGCAATTGAAACTCTGGAGGCCATTCGCCTCTTCCTATTTGTGCCTAAGGCAGCATTCGTCATCGCTGCCGACGAGGGCATGATCGAATATGCTGTGAGGCAGCATTTCCCAGACCTTCCGGTGGCTGCTGGGCCAGCAACGTATGCGAGGAACTATCTCGAAAAGTTGATTCAGGTGCCATTTCGTTTGCCATCGCTAGGGTATGCTGAGACTCGTATCTATATCATCCTTTTGCTTGTGTTGAACGAATGCGGTGAGCAGTCGGATGAGTTTCAGAAATTGGTTGCCTTTGCGCGCCAGGTTCTGCGACGCCCATGGAAAGGTCCGGGACTCGATCGAAACGGCGTTGCGGAGGCGCTAGGGACCGTGCCGCCCTCGGTAGAGCGAGCCCTCGATCTTGCGTACCGGATCGCGCCTATCCTGACTGACGGTGCACGCGGCAATCCACGGCAGGTGAAGCGGTTTATCAATACGATGGTGTTACGCCTCGCAATTGCGGAGGAGAGGGGGTTTGGTGATGACCTCAATCCAACTGTTCTGGCGAAAATCATGCTGGCGGAACGCTTTGCGCCGGAGGTTTATGATGCAATTGCGCGAGGATCAGCAGGGACAGGGGCCTCTGAGGAGTTGGCCGAGCTTGAAGCTGTAGTTCGTGGTGACAGGCAAGAACCGAAGGATGCTGAGGGCGGTAAGAAAAAAGATACAGGGAGCGACGTGGCCCTCGAAGCATCGGCATTACCAGATTGGCCTAATCTGGAGTGGGCCAAGCAGTGGGCCATGATCGATCCATCACTTGCTGAATACGATCTGAGGCCCTATGTCTTCGTAACTCGTGATAGGCGCAGCGTTTTCGGCGCGGTCACGTCGCTCGGGGAACTTGATGAGCTACTCGCTAAGCTTAGCGGTCCACCGCTTCAGGTGCGACAGGCAGCTGCGGAGGTGGCGCGTCTGCCTGGCTCCGAAGCCGAGCAGCTTTTTGACGCCTTGCGAGCCAAAGCCACTGTAGCGGAGGACTTTAGTGAGCAGCCAGCCGGTGCGCTAGGTCTCGCAGTAATCTGTCAGCATCATTCGTTTTTGCAGCCTTCCCTCATTGCCTTTCTAAAGGGGCTGCCGGTTTCCAAGCTAGGCCCGTGGGCTGTAACCGGGTGGACGAATGCATTGACGTCGGAGGATGTGAAGGTGGAATTCAAGACGCTTCTTTCAGAATGGGCTGCACAGGATGACAATAAACCCTTGCAGGTCGCGGCCAAGGCAGCGAGGCAAATGGGTAGAGGCGGGGAGAGACGCTAGTGGGGACGTCAGGATCTTTTGGTGGCTCAAAGACCGGGCTGGTGCCAAGCTGGGTTGATGATCCACCTGCTGTGCCGGTAGCAGCACCCGAAGGCGGTGAATCGCCTGACGGTAATGGTGATAGTGACGGTGAGCTGCCATCACCTATCTATCCTCCATTACAGCCCCCGCCCCCGGGCACGGGACTTGGTCAAGCGCGCGGCAGCCTTACACGGGGAGCCAGAACCTCTGACGGCAACGCTATTCGTCGCGGTGCCGGGCGATATGTAGCCGCGAGTGGTGGTGGAAGGGGTGCTTCGCGCCGCATGCCTAACTCACGGGCTACAGCCGGTGGTGTTGCTGGTCTAGTTCGCACTTTTGCTACACAAGGGCCTGCTGAGGCGTTGAAGCCATTCAACCTTCAAGAACTTGCAGGTGCGCCAGCCGTAGATGTATTCGTCGCGTTGACAGAAGCATTGTGTCCGCCGGGAGGGACGATCGATGAGGCGATAGCGCGTGATGCGATGCTCGAAACCATCGCAGCACTGGCAGCCGAGGGCATCGGCAATTTTGACGAGATGGTGCCGGCCGATCTTCAGGAGTTCTTTATCGGCGTTGTTAGTCGATCTATCGAGGGTAAGATATTGAACGAGGTTGGTACGAACAGCATTCGCGTCTCGTCCGATCTCACCTCAGTAGAGCGGGCGCAGCGTATGTTACATGAGTTCGTCGAGGGTTGTGTTCGAGACAGGTTTTCGTCTTTTGGATCCAGCTTGGCCGATGTGAGTGGCCAACAGATTGATAACTTCGTTTTCGATCTTTACGAGGCCGCATTTAACCTTATGCACGCTATGGGTGATGCGTCATGAAAAGGTTTAGCCTGATTGGACGACTTGGTGCCGATGACAAGGCGAACGTTCGGGTTATCCAGAGAGACTCTGCGGAACATGAGATCAACTTCCTGAATGCTGACAGGAAGATTGACTTTGGAATTGGGCACGCACTCGACCAACTGTCCTCACTAGGGCTGGAGCCAGCAGAGGAAGCTGTGGACCTTGTGCTGCTCGCCGCTATGGTCAACGCCGGTGATACACGTGTGTCAAGGAAGATAAATGCTCAGGATGGCTGGACCCGTGAGATCGATCTATATGTGCCAGTTTCAGACCCGCCTATGTGGACGCGGCTATCTCGACGGCTTGAATCGCTTTTGAAATTCCTAACCGGTGACCGTTGGCGACTCTTCTTCCGAGCTCGTCCGGAACGGATGTCATCGATCGTTGAGCCAACCGAAAGTCTTTTGCTCGATGGCTTTGACGAGGTTTGTTTATTCTCCGGCGGGTTGGATAGCTTGATTGGTGCGATCGATCTTATCGATGACGGTAAGTATCCCCTCCTTGTTAGTCACTACTGGGATGCAGAGACAGCCAAGGCCCAAACCTATCTCCTTGAGCGTATACGGCGACGGTTTCCCACCGTTGAGCCCCAGGCTATTCGGGTGCACCTCGGGTTTGATCATAACCATCTGGATACCGGAGAGGTTGAGGAAACCCAGCGTGGTCGGTCTTTTTTGTTTTTCGCTCTAGCGTCTCTGACGGCCTCAGCATTCCAAAAGCCGGTAACTGTGAATGTGCCGGAAAATGGTTTGATTGCACTCAATGTTCCGCTAGATCCTTTGAGGTTTGGTGCGCTGAGCACGCGAACGGCACATCCTCACTTCATTGCAGGTATAAACCAGTTGCTTGAAGCTATCGGCATCCAAGCAACGCTTTTGAACCGGTATCGACACAGCACGAAGGGGGAAATGGTGAATTCTTGTGCGGACCTGGATTTTCTTAGAGAGGTAGTCGGCAATTCGATGTCGTGCTCGTCTCCCGCCAAGGCGCGTTACAAGAAACTTTCACCGCGCCACTGTGGCTACTGTGTTCCGTGCCTTATTCGCCGAGCTTCCTTAAAGGCTGGACTTCGGTCGAGCGATCCCACGCTTTATACTGTTTCGGACCTCGCAGCGCAAACCCTCTTTACTGACAGGTCGGAAGGTGAACATGTAAGATCATTCCAGCTTATGGCCAAACGATTAGCCGATCGGCCGGAACTAGCCGACATTCTGATTCACAAGCCCGGCCCGTTAACAGCCGCGCCGGCTGAGATACCTGATTATGCCGAGGTTTTCCGACGGGGTGTCTTGGAAGTAGCTGAACTACTTGATGGCGTTACCGCCAGACCGAGTCGATGATATGCGTCCTGAATTTGTGGATTTTCATTGTCACCTAGACCTATATCCTGATCTGGAGGGTGCGATCGCGGAGTGTGAGGCACGGCAAACGGCAACCTTGGCAGTCACCACTACCCCCAAAGCTTTCCCGCGAAACAGGCAGTTGGCGAGTAATAGTGAGTTCGTCCGTGTAGGGTTAGGTATTCACCCTCAACTGGTTGCTGAGAGAGCCCATGAGTTGAACTTGTTTGAACAGCTCCTTCCAGAAACGCGATATGTCGGAGAGGTTGGTCTGGATGCTGGACCGCATCACTATCGGTCATTCGATCAGCAAAGGGAGGTTTTCCGCTCAATACTTTGTCTTTGTGCGCGGGCAGGAGACAAAATCCTAAGTGTGCACAGTGTTCGATCTGCGAAGCATGTTCTTGATCTGGTCGAGGAGCATCTACCAGCCGACCGAGGGAAAGTAGTCTTACACTGGTTCACAGGAACTGTGTCGGAGGTGCGGCGTGGTGTTCAGTTGGGGTGTTATTTCTCCGTGAACGAGCGGATGCTCAGTTCGCAGAAGGGGCGGCGTATTCTGTGCGAGATTCCTGATGATCGGTTGCTCACGGAGACGGATGGCCCTTTTGTAGAAAGATCTGGCCGGCCCGTGGGACCGGGAGACGTAAAGCCGGCGCTTGGAGAAGCGGCTAAGATTAAAAACATAGGTATAGAAAATTTGCAAGATCGTGTCCTGAAGAACTTGAGGGATATTTTAAAGGTAAGCTCCGCTAAGGATCAGTGAGGCAGATAACGTTTAATCTGTTTCGTTCATTAATGCTTGCTGCTGGGGTCCCACGTTTATCTTTATTTTTTCACCTCGCCCAGAACGCAACGTCTGTTTTAATGTGGTGGGCGGCACTCTCTTGTCTTCCGCTGAGGTGTGGGCATTGCTGGCAAAAAGATCGGCCTGAAACTCATAGGACATAGGAGAGAGATCATGAAGCTGAGTGCAAGATCGTTATCCAAACTCAAAGGCGTAAAGCCTATTACCATGTTGACCGCATACAATTGTCCCGTGGCACGAAGCCTTGAAGAAGCTGGTATCCCGGTGATTCTGGTAGGCGACACTGTGGGTATGGTAGAGATGGGATTTGAGAGTACGCGGCAAGTCACCATCGAGCACATGGAGTATCACATTGGTGCTGTTCGAAGAGGCGCCCCGGATACGCATATCATTGGCGATCTTCCGTTTGGCACTGATAAAGATGCAAACACTGCTCTAGTGAATGCCCGGCGGTTGATTGCGGCCGGAGCGGATAGCGTAAAACTTGAAGGGCCCAATGTCCCCGCGATCCAGTGCTTGGTTCAAGATGGGATACCGGTTGTTGGTCATGCCGGTCTATTGCCGCAGACGGCAAGTAGTTTCAAGCAGGCAGGTAAAACAGCGCCAGAAGCCCAACAAATTATGGAAGGCGCGAAAGCAATTGAGGGCGCCGGGGCGTTTATGGTGGTTTTGGAACATATACCTTACTCATTAGCCGGGCGGATTACGCAAGCACTTTCAGCCCCGACGATCGGTATTGGCGCGGGGCCTGATTGTGACGGTCAGGTACTGGTTATTAATGATGCGTTGGGACTGGGTGACTATTGGCCACCTTTCTCAAAACAATATGCTTATGTCAGCCAGACAGTACTGGATGTAGCGCGCGCCTTCTCGAAAGAAGTTGAATCCGGAGAGTTCCCGAACAATATCATTCGAATGACTGGGACCCATTGGAAGTAGATGGCAGTGACGGTGCTTCAGAAGCCACCTTGCTGTAGTTCATAAAGGAGAATCAACTGTGACCCTATCGACGATCCTTTTATTCATACCAGCGAGCTTTGCTTTAAACATGGCTCCTGGGCCAAACAACCTTCTTTCAATGGCGAATGCCAAACGTTACGGCATCAAGGCAGCCTGTTGTGCTGGCATTGGTCGGCTTGTTGCTTTTGTGGGCATGATTACTCTTGCAGCTACGGGTTTGGCAACGGTGCTGTATACGTCGGAGAAGTTATTTCTCGCCATAAAAGTCGTCGGCGGACTATATCTGCTTTGGCTGGCTTTCCAGCTTTGGACAGCTGATCCAACCGGTGCCGATGATGAGTCACCTGCGGGTAAAAATTTGCTCCAACTGGCGAAACAAGAATTTCTTTTAGCGGCTGGTAACCCAAAGGCCATTTTGATTTTTACGGCCTTTCTCCCTCAGTTTGTCGACCCGTCAGGTTCAATAGGACTCCAGTTCTTGATTTTGGGTGCTCTTTTTCTGATGCTTGAGTGGATAGCGATAAGCACGTACGCCTTCTTTGGTAAGGGATTGCGCCACTGGTTTTCTCGTCCAGCTATGCGTCGACTATTCAATAGGATCTGTGCTGGATTTCTTGGGAGTGCCGGAGTCGGATTGCTATTGGCTCGCCGTGAGTGAGCTAACTAAGCGCGTAAGGCTCCTGATTGGGAACGACAGTTACCTCTTGCTTCCCGCACCGTTAACTCACGTAGCATTCATCAATGCCCCAAATTGGTTGGATTTGTCATAATGTTTGGCTTTCTAGCTTGTTAGCCAGATGAGCAACCTCTACCACACCCAGACTTAGTGCTAAATCATGATTCTCTAGGCTGCGTATCGGAATCCAGCGTGCATCCAGGGCATCATCCCCAGCAACGGGCTCACCGGCAATCCATCGACATAACACTGCTATAAGCACAAAGTGCTGTTGGATTTGTCCAGAGTCATCACGGCCAAAGACGTCTACCGCAGTGAACGTGTTTACAGCGTGTGCCTGAATTCCCGTTTCTTCATATAGTTCACGTATTGCTGCGCTTTCAATAGTTTCGCCGAAATCTATCTTTCCTCCGGGAAACCCCCAGAACTGAGCATCTGGTGGGTTCTTTCGGCGGACTAGTAACACGTTGCCATCTCGAATCACCGTAGCAATTGTTGCAGGGATCGGGCGCTGCAAAGAGCTGGGGCCGGGTTTGTGTGAGTTTTTCTCCATTAGTTCATACTCCTAACACCAGGGTTGGCTTTTGGTCTGATCAAGCTTGGGGTGCTACCTCCGCAGGACTTTATCCATACCCATGGTGTTCAACGAGTTGAACTGTCGTCACTGCAAACCGAAGTAGATTCAGCTCCACCGAGCCAAGCGCGATGCAGATTGCGGGCGGTACCTGAATTACCATTGCGCAAGGCCCCGCTGTAAACCAAGACTCGATGGTCCAAGCATTCCCTCACACATCACCCACTCGGTCTCGCAGGATATTTTCCAGTATATCTTTGGCTTCCATGGCTGCGTTTCGGTTCCCCCGAACATGAGCCATAGATATAGCCCCCTCCTTGAGCAAAACAATCAGGTTTGTGAGCTCGTTTGTTAATTCCTCTGAAAGAGACAATTCGTCGACATGCTGTCTAATTAAGGCCGTCACATCGGCTTTGTGTCCTGCACAAGCCTGATGGATGGCATTGTCTCGGTCACCAAATTCAGCACAGGCATTAATAAAGAAACAACCATTGAAGTGGTCGATCTCCGGCACACGATCATGAAACCAGTCATCCAGGGCATTAAATAACTCCAGAATAGCAGCCTTGCCTGCGGAGACCTGCTCCAGCCGTGAGGCCAGCCAAGCCCTGTAATTGCGGTCACGGTACTGGATTGTGGCCCCTATCAGATGCTCTTTGCTGGGAAAGTGATGGTAAAGCGTTTTCTTGGCTATGCCGGATTCTGCCAGTACAAGATTTACACCCACGGCATGGATGCCCCGGGAGTAGAACAATTGAAAGGCAGTACGAACCAGCTCTTCTTGCTTGTCCATGAATACAGAACCTGCGTTAGTTAGCCCAGACTCTTGCATATTGACACGGGTAGACAATACTGTCTACCCTGAGTAGACCAATCTGTCTACTGGAGACTTACTGATGTATCAACGCCTGACCACCTCACGATATTTTGTTCCTCTGCTGGCCGGCCTGGGAGCCATGCTGTGTATTACCACCCTCGGAAGCCTGGGCAGCGCTTTTCAGTCTTCTGTCTGGTTGATGGCGCCCTTTGGTGCAACGATGGTAATCCTGTTCGGGTTGCCGGAAAGCCCGCTGGCACAGCCAAGAAACATCATCGTTGGTCATTTGTTGACCGCCGCGATCGGCCTTCTTGTGGCTACCTTCGCGGGCGTTACACCATGGTCTATGGGGTTGGCAGTAGGGTTAGCCGTATGCTTGATGTTGTTGACCAAAACAACTCACCCACCGGCTGGAGCCAATCCGTTAGTTGTTATGGTGGCCGGTGAACACTGGGATTTTTTGCTCATGCCCGTAGGGGCAGGTGCCGTTCTCATTGTGGTATTTGGGGTTTTTTACCACCGGCTTATTTCCGGGCATCGCTATCCGACGCACTGGTTGTAAGTCTGTCTTCCTACTACATACCGGTCAGGGGTTGTGAGTTGACCAGTTCCCGGAGTTTTTCACTTAAGGGGTTTCCCTCCTTGCTGGCCATCAGAAGTGGCTGAGAGCAGCACTCACCCGCCAAAGGTATGGTGATCAGGCCGTGAGCCATAGACGCAGCACTGGCAGGAAGGATTGTGATGCCGATACCGGCTCCAACGAAACAAAGCGTACTGCCAATATCGGGTACCTCTAAAACACGGCTTATGGACATCCCTGCCTTGTCTGCTAACGTCTCCAGTTGTCGCCTTAGAAAGGTTCTTTGGGTGGCTGGTTGGAGCAAAATTCGTTCGCCGTCAAGCTCCTTGAAGTTGATTGATGATCTTTCCTGCAGCCGATGGCCTCGGTTCAGGATCACAAAAAGCGGCTCATCTCCCAACCTGGAAACGGACAAGCCAGACAAAGAGTCTTCATTCAGATCAGCCCGGAGTATCGCGGCATCAAGCTTGCCGGCTTTAAGCGCCGTGATATGAACAAGGGCATTCCCTTCAATTATTTCCAAATCCAGCATTGGGCGTTCGGTGAGTAGGTGAGCCAGAGCCGACGTGAGGGTTGTGGAGAAGATCGCGCTAGCCGAATAACCAACGCGCAACGTTCCTATGTCACCATGGGCTGCCTGCCTTGCAATACTGACGCTTCGATGCGTTGCACTGAGTACCTCCAGACTTTCTCCGAGAAAGGCTTCGCCGGCTTTTGTAAGTTGGACTCCCCGGGTATTCCGCTCGAAAAGCTTTACGTCCAGAGTTTCTTCCAGTGCTTTGATGCTTTGACTCAGCGGTGGCTGGGTAATATGCAATCGCTCGGCAGCTCGTCTGAAGTTGAGCTCTTCCGCAACCGCCACAAAATGCTTGATCTGTTTCAGTTCGACCATCTCATACATCCCTCCCTTCAGTAGAGAATACCCTGATTTATGACCCAGGGCTCTGTCAGATCCTGTATCACTGCGATACTAAAACCGACATTCATTCGGGCTTGGTTCCCACGTAGCTTATTCCTGTCTGGAAAGGAATAAGTCATGCGTACAGTCTTGATTATCGGATCGCTCGGCGCTTTTTTTAACTTGTATCAGCTGCAGGCCCTGTACCCACAGTTGGTGGATCGGTTTGGTACAACGTTATCTGAGGCTGGCTGGCTAAATATGGCGTCGTTGCTGGGGATGATGATAACTGCGCCGATAACCGGTGCGATGACCAAACACGCCAGCCCTTCTAGGCTCCTGGTATTGGGGTTCCTGGCACTGGCGACGCTTAATGCTTCGGCTGCCTTTTCTACGAGTCAGCACTGGCTTTTCATACTGCGGCTTGGCCAGGGAATCGTTATTCCATTTCTTTTGACATCAACAATGAAGCTGGTCTCAACCCGCCCCGGGAGCTTGGTGCCGCTGTATGTTACCGGAACGATTGTGGGTAGCACATTCAGTCGGATGTATCCTGCGTGGTCAGTTGATGCAATTGGCTGGGAGCTGGGGTTCCTGAGTTCGGCATGCCTGATGGTGCTGTCCGCAGTGACGATTCACTTTCTTTCGGATGCCTCCGGCGCTGCGCCAGCGAACGGCTTCGAGCGGCATCAGGTTCCGCAGCAATACGCGAGACAAGCCTTCGCCGACCGCACGCTGTTCGTTGCGTATCTCGCAGGATTCGCACTGCTTTTCACGCAAAGCGCGGTTTTCACGGCACTCGGTCTGCGGCTTTCCCAAGAGCCGTATCTTTGGGATTCAGAGCAGATTGGAACGATCTATTTAGCTTGCCTGCCTGCACTTTTTTTCGTTCTTACTTCGCGCTTCGTGAGGCGCTACATGAGCGAAACAGCGCTGACAGTATCACTGATTTCGTTGATATGGGTATCGCTCTGGATGATCGGCGGAACCAGCACGTCCATCATTGTAGGCGTTGCGCTGTTCGCCACAGGAACATACATGTTTCAGACCGTGACGACGCGGTTGTTAAGCAGCTCTCGCAAAGTGCCGGTTGCAGTGGCAACCGGAATCTACCTCTCTTTCTATTACTTGGGCGGCGCTATTGGTGCAAGTCTCGCGGCTTATGCATTTGCTGCATCGTCCTGGAACGGAGTTGTTGCGTGTATCGCGATAACCCAGGCATCCATCTTTTGGCTGGTTCTTTGTGTGCGACATAGTTCCTTAATGCAGCGCACAAAAGAGTTGAGATGTTGATTTTGATCGCCCTTTCTCTGGGACTTGAGCGGATAGTGATATGCGCCTACGCCTTCTTTGGTATGGTATTGAGCCACTGGTTTTTTCTTCCGGCTATGCGCCACTTGGTCAACAGGATCTGCGTCAGATTTCTTGGGGATGCCGGGGCGGGCTGCTACTGGCTGAGCGTGAGTGAACTAACCTATCGCGTAAGGCGGTGTGGGCTTCGCTCAGCGTTATGTTTCTGAGTCATCGAGATTGGAGTAATGATGAATTTAGATGGGTTGATTGTGCGGGAAGCAAGGGATAGTGACTATCGCTCTCTCGTTGCACTGGAACAGAAAGTGATTGATGCCGAGCGACCGTATAATGCATCTCTGAAAGATAAAGATGCCTATTACTACGACATCGAAAAGCTGATTTCGGATCGTGATAGTCGGTTGGTCGTTGGAGAGGTGTCTGGCGATATCGTCGCTACAGGGTACGTTCAATTGCGCCACTCAAAGCCTGCCTTGGACCACGATAAGCATGGATATTTGGGATTCATGTATGTGGCAGAGGAGTATAGAGGGCTCGGGCTAAACAAGGTTATCTTGCAAGATTTGGTCAGCTGGGGTCAACAACGAGGAGTGGTAGACTTCTACCTTGACGTGTACGCGGAGAATAACTCTGCGGTTCGAGCGTATGAGAAGTTTGGCTTTCGTGGTTCTCTGCTCGAGATGAAGTTGAATCTTGAGGGTTGATTCAAAAAATAACTATTGCAGCATGCGCACCCTTTCCGTTGTGCCTTCAGCTCCATTCCATAGGCGCATGCTGCAACCATTAGTCTGTTTGCGAACGAGAGCCTTAATACGTCAGGGATGCTGCAGCTATGAGTTCAGTGAAGATCAGGTACCCCGAAGAAAGAGATCGAGCGTTGGCTGTAGAGATGTTACGAGATGCTGAAGTGATGCGGTTTCTTGGGCCTCGTCGCCCCCTCACACAGATAGAGGCAATGGATTGGTTTGACGACGCGCTACACAAACCTTCCCGTTTTGTTATTGCTGATGCGAAGACAGATGAGTTCGTTGGTTTCTGTGGCCTTAAAAAAATCAATGATATGTGGGATTTCGGTTACTTCCTCCGGTCGGAGTTTTGGGGGCGCGGAATAGCAACCGAAGCCTGCAGAATAGCTATTGAGCGGCTATCGAATCAAACTGATTTCTCGAAAATCCAGGTCTTTATTGCCGACGACAACAAAGCGAGCAAACGAGTAGCTGAAAAGCTTGGATGGAATAGAACACAGTCAGGTTACAACAACGGTGAATTTGGTCATTTTTATTTGATTGCGCCGTAAATTCAGTAAAGTGTCAGAAGTGTAGTGTGAGCGACTGCTTTTGGTAGTTCGGATGACATATTGATCCTCATTAAAGTGGCTGCACATTCCAACCATGTTCAGTCCCAACCAAACAATCTGTAAGTCCGATGTTTTTTAGAAATGTGTCATCATGGGACACCACGACCAACGCACCGTGGTAGTTACGTGACATGACTTCTAAAGCTTGTACTGAGCGCAAATCAAGGTGATTGCTCGGTTCATCAAGTAACAACAGTTGTGGTAGTGAATCGGCGTAGAGTATGCAGGCTAGAGCTCCCTTCAGACGCTCACCGCCACTTAGTGACCCGCTGGGGGGGTTACTATTTTCTGTGCATCAAGCCCCAATTGAGCTAGGCGCATACGTAAGTCCCTTCCGGTAGCTGTACGGTTTGCTGCTTGCAACTGTTCTAATACCGTCTTCTCCGGACTCAGGTTTTCTAATCGCTGATCAAGATATGCGCTTTCTGGTGTCATCTTGGCTTCCCCGGCCACAGGAGCAACTTGGGAGGCGGGCCGGTTTATGGATCAGGCGGAGACAGCCCTCGGGTAGACCCGTACTGAATGTCCTGCGGGCTGGTCAGCTCATATTGTCGTCTGCCTGATGATTGATAAACCGGAAATAGCCTCGTACGCCAAGGTAAGAGCCATCAGAATGATTAAGCCACCTCCGATACGGTTTACGATTTTAATACTGTCCACATTAGCAAAAAGGCGGGAGCTTACGCTGTGCGCAGTTACAACCCAGACACTATCGATCACAATACCCAACATGATAGGTATCATCGAGTACATGAGCAGGACGCTTGTGGGGCTCGCAAGATTACCGCTGAGAAAGCTGGGGACTATGGTTCCAAACATGATGAAAGCTTTCGGGTTGGTTATACCGACTATCACTCCAGCAGTGAGCGGTGATTTTCTCTTTGTTGGCTGTTCGGCTGCAACCGGGCTCGCGTTTTTCGAAGCTACAAGATATCCTATGCCGATAAGCAGCAAGGCGATCGCACCCAGCATTCTGATAGCAGACAAAGCGAAATCGGACTTCAATATTAGAGGGCCAAGTCCAAACGAAAGAAGTATCGCAATGCTCAACATGCCAATTGCATTGCCGATCACGCCACGCAACGCATGACTTCTACCCTTCATGATTACCTGTCCAATAAAAAGCATGATGCTTGGGCCTGGTACAGCAATGAGTATCGAGCTGGTTATAATTAGGCCCAGTATCCCAATCCCACTGACAGATACCCCAATATCTTGCATGTAAATATTCCTCCATGGTTACTCATTGCTTTGTCTCTGTGAATCACTCGATCCCCACAAAGGTTTCACATGAGGAAGATTGGTCGTTTTTCAAATCCTCTACGATAGTTCGATGGGGTTTGTCCGGTAAACTTCTTGAATTGTTTTGAAAAGTTGGAGGCGTCTGAGAAGCCAGAAGAAAG
>Ga0208180_1000130_pt1 | contig 74532 bp, 102 predicted proteins | sample MalvireepMed_s16_FD_184241 | JGI IMG/M metagenome (GOLD analysis project Ga0208180, IMG submission 184241) | Marine viral communities from the Global Malaspina Expedition - Malaspina viral metaG DeepMed_s16 (SPAdes) (version 2) | ecosystem: Environmental > Aquatic > Marine > Oceanic | place...
CGCAGAATGCGTCCTTTGTATAATCTGTTTCTTTTTTCTTGAGTATTCTCACTTCCTTCATGCATGAGGACAGTGATTCCATTGGAACATACTGCGTCATTCTATGCTCCTGATCGTTCATATTACCGAATATAAACATAACGATGACGCTAATTACTTCCATTTGATTCCCTCAATTTATCCTTGAGCTTCTCCACGTCATTAAGCAATCGCTCTATGTCCTGCTGCGCTCTCTTTATGTTCACGGAATTTGACATCATTGACTCCATATCAGACTGCATAGACTCAATTTGAGAACTAAGAAATTCTATGAGAAGGTCCTGCTGAGCGTCCGCGGGGAGGGACCCTAATTCACCTCGCGGCCATTTTATGCGGAATTCCGTGTTTTTCGTGAGGTCTGATTCGGATAAGGTTACACGCGTCTCAAGCGTATTTAGGCGCTCCTGGATCCCAAAAAAGGCCCAGACGCCGACCGCTGTGGCCGATAATATGGCCAAAAGGTTGCGCATAGGCATGCTGATCGCTGTGCGGTCCGATACATCGAATCTATCATTTGCCATTACACCACCACCATTACAAATATTATTACTGTGAGAACTGCTAAAGTTATAGATGATTTATCAAACCAATCAAACATTAGTCGCCATAAGAGTAGGAACCACCTTTAGTCTGGTTCTGTTGAATCATATTATTAGACCCTCCCTGCAACATTTCGAAGAGATCCTTATGCTGGCGCTCTATGGATTTATTTTGCTTAACTATTTCTTTGTCTTTTTTATTCATCTGCTTCATTTCTCTTTGCAACTCCTTGACATCTGCGATGAGATTTTCCAAATCAATTTTCATTTTGACCTGATTTTCGATGACTTCTTTTTTATTCTCCTCTTCGAAGCTTTTGTACATCTGGTCCACCCGAGAATCAAGTTTCGAGACGTACCATATGACTGCCACACCCTGAATCAGCACAAACGCCACGACGGCGAATGATATTTTTAGCCCGTTCATTGCTGTGCCACCATCACAATTACTCCCCCCACAATCCAAATAGCATATACAGTTATAATCAATTCCATTTTATTCCTTCCATACAAACTCCTGTTTCACGGTTATCTGCATTGAATCCTTTCTCTGATCTTTTTTGTCATTATCCTTGTCCACTTCATCTTGTCCATAGGTTGTAGTGACACTTGTTTTATGGGGTTTCATAGACATACCCGAATATACATTACATCCATACATACTGAGCGCACTAATGATAGCCAAGCTAAACATTAGCTTGTACATTAGCCTTTTTGATAAAGGATGGTTCCGTAGATAACTGTTGTAAATGTATATTTTAAGCTTGTATCAACTTTAATTCCATCGCCAGGAAATTCAATATAATTTGAATTTTCTGTTGTAGCGCCATCTGGTATTTGTATTTTAAATACCTCAGTTGTATCATCATATAATATGATTGTGCCAGTAGCTTCAGTATTCATATAATAAACACCTAAAATTCTAGCAGGACCATTATATATAGTTTGACCTGAGCCAACTGAAGTAACCGAGAACGAACTTATGGATCCTTGAATACTCATCTTTTTTATCTCCTATAAAAGGTAGGGCTTTTACACCCTACCTTGGTTAATTGTTATTACTTAGTAGATGAACTACCAAAGCTTCTAGAACTAATCGCTTTAACATAATCAACCCACATAATAGCTGCGGTTGTTGTATTGTTTTTAGTTCCCATCATAAGTCCTAATGCCAAATCATCAGGTAAATTAGTAGTTGCAATTGAGGCAACAGGCAAAGGCTGTTTTCCAACAGGACCTAAGTATGCTTGAATCACAGCAGTATTTACATTACCATTTAATCCTTTAGGAACAATGTTAAATCCAGCAATAAATGAATTACTTGGAGTCGCTAATTGAGTAGCACTAGCTGTTTGCAAGGCACCATCTTCAATTACAAAAGTATCACCAGTGTATGGATCAACTAATGCATCACTTGAAGTTACCGTTCCATTTTTTTCAGCGTGAAGGTATAAACCAGTTCCAGCCGTAATTGAAGTAGGATCAGCAAAGTTAGAGAAATATACTCCGTCAGTAATATTTACTACTCCTGAAGTTACATCTGTATCAACAAATCCAAAAACAATTTCTGTTGCTGAAATATCTTCAACTGCTACTCTAGCTTCAAAACCAGCATTCATACCTGTATTTAGTTGAAAAGCAGTAAAAGTATTAATTTGGTTATAAGCATCATCAGTTGCATTTACTTCATCTAGTTGTAACCATCCACCATGAGCGTCTGCTACTGGTGTAGCGGTTTGAGTACTAGCAGTTTGGCTCAGGTACCATCCTGGTGAACCTCTTCCATTATTACTTGTATTGGTTCTTGTAATGGCTGAATAAAAATCATCCATAAACGAAGTTTGGCCTAGAAAGTCATATCCGCCACCTTGCGTATTGGTAACCGGAAATGGATCAGGCATCATTGCGTTCTTTAACGGGCTTTTATCTTTAACCACGTTAGTAACGCCATTGTTAAAATGTGTTGTCATGTCAGTCTCCTTTTAATTTGACCAGTAAATACACCGTCCTTATGACGTGTATTCACCAACATTAACACTTTAGTTGTAAAACAAAAAAGGCGCTCTTTCAAGCGCCTTCTTCTATCTGGGAGGATCCAGTGTAAGTTTATGAACCTTGTGATCCGTATACACAACGAGGATCAGAGTAACCAAAGCTATATCTCTCACGTGCTTTGTATCTCATGTTTCCTGTATCGAAATCGCCTTCCATGCCAGTGGCAAGGGCGGCTCTTACGAAATGCTTGAATCCATTAGGGCAATCAGTTTTCACGAACCACGCGTCTGTGTCAGTTAAGTAGTGATTCACTACATAACCTTCAGGTAGCATACCCATGTTTTTGATTGCATTAATATCATTATCAGCCGTACCGACTCTAAGAGTGGATTCTAAGATCCTATCGGCTACAAATTGAATGTTGACAGGGATAATCATTTTTCTGCCTTTCATTGCAACTTTTAAGCCTCTTTCATCGATAAAGCCAGCGATGTCAATCAATGCCTGCTCTAATGAGGTTTCGTTAAGGTCAGCATCGGTAGCACTTCTGTTTGACCAGTTTCCACCGAATGTTGTTGGGTGAGTAGTTGATGCTAAAGTTGCACCATCACCGCCAGTAGTCGCGAACGCAGTGTTCAGGATATTGGCTCCCCTAACTTGTTTAGTATAAGCCATAGATCTCGCTAGTGCTTTAGTGTAACGAGCAGATAAAGTATCGTAAAGGTTATCTTCCACCGCTTCTTCCGTTAACGCAAATGCCAAAGCAATTGTGTCGTGAACGTATCTTGCAGTGAAGGATTCTTTTGCAGTATCAAAATCAACTGCAGCGCCTTCCGGTTTTACCGCCGCTTCACCAAAACCAACTAACATTACTTCTTCTTCAAAAGCTCTGTCGCTTGATTCTTGACTAAATATTTGTGCCGCCTCGTTCTCATAACGAGCGTACTCCAGTCCAAACAATGCGTTAAGACCAGGTTCTAGCTCTTTGGCGAGCTGGGCTCTATTAATAGCCATTATTTAATCTCCTAGTCTACACGCCCAGCGTACCAGTACCACCCATAAGTTGAGAGTTGTTGATTTTTACGACAAGAATTGAATTGTTCGCAGTAGTGTTATTACTTGGAACATTGTAAAAATCTATTAGTCTCACTTGAAGAGTAGCAGTAGTGTCCGCTGAACTTGAATCTATTTCTACGCCAGACACACCCGTAGTGGTATTGCCTGCGCCGAAAATGAGATCCGCATTTTCATTTAGATTGGCTGCAACTATATTACTGACAACAGAATCCTGCTGAGCAATAAATGTTTGCATTGGATTATCCCATACAAATGCTTTCGCATCCCCTGGAGCTAAGCTCGCAGGAAAATATGGGGACCAGGTTGGTTTGCTTGTTGTAGGGTCCGTATAAAAACAGCCTCCAAACACGCCCAATAGAGGGTTCGTCGCCGCCGCTACTTCAATGGTTCCGTCACTTTTATATTTAACGGGGTCCCCTGTGAAGATAGCTGTGCTTTGAGTGTCTCCGATCGGGTACTGTGATTGTCCACCATTATTATCCGTTTGTCCCTGACATGCAACTGGTATCAGCCCGAAGGCCGCATCAATGTTTGCCATATTGACATCCTTTTAATAATGTTTGGTGACGCCTTTCCAACCTATTTGGACTTGGCACCTCCACCAAAAGTTACTCTGCTTTGCCGTTCTTTTGAGATTGGCATCGCTGGATGCTCGTCTTTCATTAAATCATTCTCAATAGATGCTTGCTGATCGGCAGTGAGATTCTTAAAATAATCATCTCTATCCTGTTTTACTTCGATCGGACATCTCATCAAGATCAATCCTCCAACTCCTATAACACCTTTATACTTACCTTCAGCAATCGCCGGTAGATCCAATCGATCTGGATATTCACTAGCTTTCACTGGTTCATATCCGCTTCGTATGCGTCCCATAACGTTTTTTTCGTCCTGGGTGCCTCGAAACTCGAATCGTATCCATCGATGATGAAAGCCTTCAGGTGGTTCCGGTGCCTCTAAGTTGGATGGAGGAACCCATCCTCTTTTACGAGCAACCTTTTCACGGGTTTCAGCTTTGCGTGAGGTTTTCAGTTTTGTTTTTACAGTCATATTACGCCTCCTTCACGTGTTTTGCGTATTCTTCCAAGGGCACACCAAGTTTTTTTGCGATAGCTACTTGTGAAGGTGTGAGTCTCACAGTGCGGCGCCCAGAAGGCGATGTTCTAACGGCCGAAGCAACTTTTTGTTTCGGCTTTGTTACGGTCCCCCCATCAAATTTATGAGGAAATTCTTTTCGTATACGTTTGTCTATCTCACTATAATACTCATCTGTCCTAGGATCAACCCCTTCTTCAACTAATTCCCTATGAATATCGTATGCTGTGTAGGTCATTGCATTCTGAGTTCCAAACCAATCATTATTTGATGCCCACTTTTCAGCTTTCAAATCACGGGGAGGAGGGGGTGGTTGATCCGCACTTCCTCCTTCAGACACTTGAGTGACTTCCTGTTGTTGTTGGGTTTTTCGTTGTATAGCCTTGGCTTTTGATACTTTCAAGCGTTCATCTTCAATGGTCAAACGAGCAATTTCCTGCTGAGCTGCAACTTGTTTTTCAACATCTTGCGCATTCATTGCGGCCTCAAGAGCTCTTTTTGCAAATTCACGTTGATTAGTAAGAGCCTTTTCTCTTTCCGCTAACATTGTGTCCGTTTGAACCAAAGTAGAACTTTTAAGTGTATCAAACTTCTTTTTCGCTGCTTCAGCATACTCGATAGCGGCGTGTTCGCGTCTTTCCGCTTCACGCATTTTTTTAGTTAATTTATCAATTCGTTTTTTTACCCCCGCGCTGTATTCTTCCAGTTCTTCTTCTTTAGTTTCTTGGGGCTGTTCTTTTACTTCTACTTCTTCTTTTTCTTCTACTACTTCAACAATAGGAGCATCTTCTTTTGTTACTTCTTCAATACCTTTTTCTTTATCTTCTTTTAATGTTACATCAACAGAATTACCCGACGTATCAATAGGTACTAATTTTTCTGATGATGATGATGTTGTTTCGGGCATGGTGCCTCCATGTTATAAAATATTGGATGGCAAAATATCCCGTGGATCATCCAGAACAGCGAGTACTTCGTCATCATTAATTATGCGTAGCTCTCCCCCTTCAATCTGAATGCGTGATCCTGAATACTTGGTAATCAAGACCCAATCTCCTTCTTTGCACCAAGGGCCAGTTGGAAATCGATCTTTATCTTTATATGCTTCAGAACCTATTCTTAAAACTTTACAAATATTTGTTGTTATCTGTGCCTGATCAATTGTCTCATCAGTGAGATGAATACCAGAAGAAGTTTTAGAATCCAGCTTTAAGGGAAATAGTACAATCCTAAACCCACATGGCGTAGGAATTTTATCCAGTTCTTGTTTCTGTTTTTCTAATTTCTTACCGTCCCATACATGTTTGGGTACAATTAATTTATTCATCTTCTAGCTCCGTTTTCTTTAGCAGGTCCGTGAGTTCCTGTTGTTCTTGTTCAAGGGCGTGTAATTTACCAGTCAAATACCGATATTCCGCCCAATCATTAGCGCCCGTCAATATAGCTTGTTTTACTTGGTCTTGTCTAGCATTTAATTGTTTCTTGTAATAAGTGAAAAAATTCTCAAATCTCATGTACTACATGCACTGTTTCATTATTTCAGAAAGTTCAGTACATCTTGCTGGCGTCTGTTTAGCCCAACGTGAGTCGAGCATCTGTACGTGGGCCTCAAAATAGTCTTTTTCTTCCAACGCCAAAAGCATCTTCTTAAAATTCCGAACGCCCTGGGTGCCCAATTGAAACACCATTTCAATTATGCAATTTTTTGCTTCGATATGCAGTTCCGTTATATGACCAACAAGTTGGTTGGCACCTTCTCGTGCTTTCTCCAGATCCTTATGAAAAAGATTCAGAAGTTCAGGTTTTGTGTATTCTATTCCTTCTTCAAAATTATCCTTTTCCGTGATGAGATGGCCGTAGCCTATGGTTTTTTTTCCAAGTGAATCTTTATAAATTTTTTTACGGAATCCTTCATGGTCCATGATTCGTTTTTCGAGCATCATACGTAGAGTTTCGTCCTTGGCCTTTTTTCCGGAAGCATGCGCCCGAACCCGCGCGGGGTTATGATCACAGGGCCTCCCTTGTTATATTTCTTTGCCCACCTTTTAGCGATTTCAGGCTTGTTGGCAAATAAAAACTTCTTCTGCTTTTCAGACTTGAAAGGCATTTTTGCCTCTCTATGAAAAACCTTTGAGCGTTTCCGCTAACCGTGCACGCTGTCCAAGTTTGCCTTTTTTCTTCGCAGCGGAAGCTAATGTTTTCGCTGGAATTGTTTTTCCTTTTTTAACTCCCAATGACGCACGTAGCGCCCCTGGTTTCTTGATGGCTTTTTGAATCCATTTACCGTCTTTTGCCTTAATGACCGATCCTTCTCGTGATCCTTTTGCCTTAGGCCCTGAGAGTGTGGATCCTTCTCGTGATCCTCTTACAGTTGCCCCTCTGATGACAGATGTTTCCGCCGAACTTGGGACAACTTTTCCACCACTCTTATATTTTTTAACCATTTTCTGTCCTGTCGTCTCAGCATGTTTTTTGGCCTTTTTAATTCCTACTTTGGTGTAGGGATATTTTTTATTTCCAACTATTGGCATTTAATCCTCCTCTTCAGAAATTATTTCTTCCATCTTCTCAACTATCTCCTCTTCCTTTTCATGAAGAGCTGCAAGCTTGTCCAATAACTTTTGAATTCTTTGAAGGGGTGTTTGTTTCTTTTTCTTAGTTTTTGACGTCATCATTTCTCCTTATTTGGTTAATCCTTTGGCTTTTTCGAAGGACCTCATTCCCGCTACGCCGAGCATTGAAGTGACGATTGCGAGCAAGGGGCCAGTTTGAATCTCCGGGGCTGTTAAGTTTAATCCTGCAAACTTACTGTACCATTCTATGCAGGGGGATAGAAGGAACTCGAATCCGAGAGCCAAGGCTCCCATCCAGCCGATCGCGGGCCGCCAGCCCGAAACAAATACGGACCGGTGACCAGCTTCTTTAGCGTTTACATCCAATTGCTTTTCAGCAAGTTTTTGCTGGATGCGTTGCATCAAAATCTTTTTATCTAATTTCTCTTCCTCTGAAGTATGTAACTCATCAATCACACCAGAGATTTGTTTTAAGGCTCCGTTTTTACCGCCTAACAATCCACTGATGAGGTTTAACATTATACAGCTCCTGAAATTTTTCCTAGAACTACAATTACTATAATGGCGACGATACCGGCTTTAATCCAGTCTTTCATTCCCCATTCGCTCCACTCTTTTAAGTGTTGCCATATATCCTTTAAAAGTTTCATAGAAACCTCCTTTTTAATTGAAAATGAATTTACTAAAAAACGCCCTTAAAAGCAACCTTCTTAATTTGCATCTTACTACGTTGCCCTTTTGGTCCCTTACCTAAATTATCTACAACCTTTGGTCCAGGTATTGCAACCTGCGCTGTGGATACTTCGGATGTCTTGTTGACATTAGGGCCTGCATAAGGATTCATCTCGTTAGAGACAGTCATTTTCGCATTGGGATATTTAGATCCATTTATATATTTTGCTGTAGCCATTTTTTCTCCTAGTGTATGGTTGGTTTTATCAGTTCAATAAAATCAGCCACATTGTTATCCATAACTTGCTGTCCCTGTTGCGGTCCTAATGTATCATAATACACAACTCGAGCGACACTCATCATAGCACCAGCTAAAAGTATACTATCTTCAGCACTTTTGGAAGTTTTTTCTACCATATTGAGTAAATTTTGAAAATAATGCTGTAACCTTAAATCCGCATTAGTCATAAACTCATCATTAGATTTATTTACCACTTTTACCTTCCCAACATTAGTTATCAAAACGGACATTTTTCTGAACATCCACTCTTCTTGGACTTTTTTTACTCTTTTCAATCTCTTTTTGCTTAGTTAAGTTAACATTAGCCCGTAATTGAGCAATATCTTCCTGCGATTGTATCTTGTCTTGTGTTAATCTAGCATCTTGATCCAATTTATCCTGATCGATACCTATTTTAGCCTCATCGGCGCGAGTTTTTCGATCAATGTCCTGTTCACGAAGATTAATTTCTTGTTGTTTAAGGTCTATGAGTGGATCTTCTCCTAATACTTCCATCATTTCTTGTTCTTCTGTTACCATTTCCTCAATCATTGAAGCAATCTTCTCGGCTATCTGTTGTTCCATTGCTTCCTGGAACTGAATTTGCAGTTCTTGAGGTAATTGACCACCATATTGTTGGGCTTGCTCTTGAATTGCTTGTGCATTTTCTTCTTCCACTTCCGCTCTAGCCTGTAAGCCCACATGTTCAACAATATGACCTTGTAAAATTGACATTACTTGAGGATTATTTTTAACTAAAATAGAAGACATGAACGCACGATGTGCATCAATATGAGCTAATTGGTTTTGTTGTCTAAATGCCAAAAGAGGCTCTCCTTTTAAGGAAGCTGCATTTTCTACTGCTGGATCTTTTGGTTGAGGCGGTTCAGGAACAGGTAAAATAGTATCAATGTCCTTTACTCCTAGTGCCTGATACATACGATGATAGGCTTCATACATATTATGAGCCTGAGGATCGGCTTGTGCTAATTGCAACTGTGTCTGTGCCAATGTCACACGCTGGGCCATGGAAAAAATATTTGGATCTGAAACAGGAATAATATCTATTTCATCACTAAAATCTTCTGCCTTTAAACTTGGAACCGCATCTTTTCCAACTTCATAGGGATACATTGGAGGAAGGGATTCTGCAAATATTTTTGCTAATAATTTAAATTCAATTTTTTGTGCATAATGTAGGCGCTTATGAATAGCTGACATAATACGAGCACCTCGTTCCATGAGGGCCATTGTAGTTCCGACAGGTGCATTGGATGCAACACTGTCCCCGATCTTTTGATCAGCAACAGAAGCAAATCGTGTTCCCGCTTCTACAACGAAGCCTAATAAAGCAAATAAGGTTTGGCTTGGTTCTTTATAAGGTAAAGGTAGCAACCCTTGGCGAAGATCGCCCGAAGGGGCGTCTACATCCCTGAATTCTCCTGGTTGGAGTGGATTGTCATCGTCTTTAATGCGCAGTCCTCGAGCTTTAAAACCCGCTGGGAGATTGGACAGCGTACCTGCATCGATAAGTTGTCTAAGAGCTGACGTTGCGGTTCTTGATAAACCCCCGAGCATGTGGATAAGACCAAAACCGTAAAAGCTAAAGCCAGGTAAGAACTTATAATGAACAAAATACTGTTTCTTTTTCTTCTTGGGATCTTCTTCATTGTAATTTCGGTAAATAGAAAGAACCTGTGCAGATCCCTCATCTAAGGTGACAATGTAAGGAACTTTAATTCCGTCTTCACTATCTATGCCTTCAATGTTTAAATCAACATGCATTTCCAATAATTGATAATCCTCTTTTTGATAGGATTTTTTCATTCCTGAAATCTGATCTTCTTTCTCCTGAACTCCTGTTTCCGTGGCGGATACCATGAGATCCACATCGCGGTACAGTCCCGCTACTTGTAATTTTCTTACTTCATTTTTACTTCTACGAATAGTGTGAGTAACACGTTCGCATGACGGCAAGTCCGTTGCTAAGTAAGGAACATATAAATCATCTGAGGAAATAAATTTTGATACAGCGCGTTCCAGTCCTTCATCATAATAGACTTTTTTAAATGCCGATCCTGACAAAGGTAAATAAAATAATAATGAATCCAGATCAGGATCATATTCTTCCATAACATGGGAAATTTGATAATTCATATAGTCCTTCACCCGTTGAGCCTGATCCTCTTTTTGAGTGGTAATGTGTCCTAGAATTTGTGTATTAACCGGTCCTCCTGGTGGCAATAATTCTTTATAGGCTTGCGCTTGGAATTGTGTAATGGCTTCAGACAGCATAGGGTGCGTGACACTGCTTGCTCCCGCAAAAGGCATTGTTCGTTCCTGATATTTAAATCCTAAAAGATCCAGTCCCTTTTTGTAGGTGTCTTCCCAATCCTGTCGTGACGCCTTGTCGTCCTCAAAAGCTTCCCGCAGCTCGTTGGATATTCTTCCCAATTGGGACTCTTCCAGAACTTCAGCCAGATTCATATCAAAACTGGTTTCAATAGGTCTTTCCTGTTCTCCCACAATAGCGCTTCCATCATCCAACAATTCTATGTCAGGTCGCGTTCCATCCTCTACTTGCATTTCCACCATTTGCTGTATCGCTTGTTCCTGTTCTTCAGGAAATCCTGGTGGTGGGTTGGGAGTAAATCCAATAGGTCTGTCAATCGCCATTATGCTGCCTCAAATATATCAATTATCTCAGGAGTATACACCATGCCTCCATCTTTTCTATGAGTTTTATGTGGTAATAACATTTCCGGTGTCAACTTTATAGCAAAAGATTCAGTATATGTATCTGGTCCAGTTTTTACTTTTATTTTTTTTACTTCTGAATTATTCTCTTTGGCCGCGCGTATTAATGCTTTTTCCAATACGGAAGTGTAATGTTTTGGCTCGGCCGCTTTTACTATGTAATCAGCTCCTCCTCCAAGTTCATGTGCATATTGTCTTGCCTCGTCTTTGGAAGCGAATTTTCCTTTTATCACTCTTCCATCGCGATCCACAATCTGCCACGTCTTTGGCGCCACGGCGTTGGGACCGCCGTAAAACTCATCCATTCCTATTCCTTTCATGTCCTTTGTCCTTTGGGAAATCGGAACGGAAACGTCTCCTGCCTGACCGTAACGATCTCTAATAAGTTTGCTTGGTGAAATGGCGTACCAGGTTGCCGCATCATCGGCCTTCTCGACAAACAATCTTTCCGCCGCCTGATACAAGTCGCGCTTGATGAGAGTTTCCCCCCACTCATTTCTGTCCTTGAACGGAACATTGGGTTGTAAGATCTTCATTGATTCTTCACTCAAGGACTTTTCTAATTCACCCAGCATTTTTGTTTCCGTTACCCGTGCGGCCTCCGCTCGTTTCATCAGCTCCTTGGACGGCCACTTTCCTGCCGCCGCTAGCTCCGTGAAAATCTTCTGTGTCTTGGCGAACTCATCCATGAACATCTGCATCTCCTGCGCGGTCTGAAAGATCGGACGAAAGATAGTTTTGTTTTTAAGAAAATACTCAGCGACTTCGGGGTTCATGTTGTTGAAGCGTCCTTGATACCCTCTTGACTCTCTCAACATTTCCTGTTCCCTGAATATTTTATTCTTGTCTATGAGATCCCCCAAGGCCTCCTTGAACTTTTCCTCCATTCGCTTGGCGTTCTGCAAGACATCGGATTGAATCTCATCGGCGAATGTCACGCGGATCTCCTCCCCCTTTGACGCCTGTTTCATTTTATCCAGCTTGAATTTGTCGGCCGTCAGTTTGTCTTCAAACTGCTTTATTTGTTTGAGAAGGGGTTCGTCCAAAGCTTCCAGATCAAAGGTAAATTGATTAACAGTGTCTTTGATTTCCCTGCTGGTTAATTGATCTATAGGTCGTAGATCAATTTCTCCTTTTCTAAATAATTTACTGTAGGCCGACGCGTAGAGTCCATTCACCTGACTTTGAACCTTATTCACATTTTTGGAAATAAGTTTCATCTGCTTAGGATCAATGGTCGTGGTAATTCCCTTTTCAACGGGAAGCTTCGCCATGCGATCCGAGAGCCGCGACCAACCGATCACGTACCTCTCACTGAAACCATGAGTCGGTCCTTCAAATGTTGAAAGCTTTCCTGGATCCAGAGGAATGTGCTTAGGATCAAGATACAGAACGGATTCACGGTATGTTCCAGGAATCAATCCCGTCTCCATGTTTCCCCCGGCGTACTTCGCCTCCTTGTCTCCAAGCCATCCGTAATTGACGGTTTCCACCTTACGCATCGGGGACTGGCGAATAATTTCCAGCATTTCATTCTTGATCAAAGGCGTTCCGTTCTTCTCCGCCATTGCAACGTAGCGCGATAAAATATTGTCCTCCAGTTCCGGTTTGGAAATTCCACGCGTGTGTAAAAACTTAAACAATTCGTCGACTGTCGCAAAACTCTCCGGCGTGTTGGGATCCATCATCTTCGCTTCCACATTGGAATAGAACACTGACTCCGCCGCCTCGGGCGAATCCGAAATAGGCTTCAAGGGCTTTTTCTTCACTGCCGTGGTTGTGGTTGCTATATCCTCGACAACCTCCTCCACAGGCTTTTTAGCTGTTAAGCCCAGTTTCTCGGTGATTGTCCTGAGAATACCTTGTTCATTTTTAGTTAAATTCTGTGCGAGGATCTTGGCCTTTTCCACACCGCCCACGGCCCAGATAGGAACTTTTCCTAAAAGATTGGCCACTTCCACTTCTTCATAGCCCGCGTCCTTCGCCGCTTGAAAAACGTCCCTTTTACTTGGAATACTTGGAATCTTTTTAGTTTCCTCAAACAAGTCCAAGTCCTGAGGTAATTCAAATGGACTAAGATCCAAATCCAATTCCTTTAAATCAAAATAAGGGTCATCCCCCGCAACCCCTGAACTCAATTCCTCGGGATCCCCTCCGTAAGCCAGACCAGGTGGTGGGCCAACAGCAGGTGTTGTGTCTTCACTGTACAGTACAATATCTTCCTTATCCGCCCATCCCTTGATGATCTCGTCCACATCTCCAGTTGGTTCTATTGTTTGAGGACCTTCATGACTTTTGGAAGAAATCTCTGCTATATGGTCTGCCATTTTTTCTAATTCTTCTTCATTAATATTTGCTGTTGACGCCAATGTATGTATCACATTAGCTCTCATTGGGTGTTTTGGATTTGTAAAGAAATTAAGCATTCCTTTTACACCGTATCCTTGAACTAACCATAAAGGCTCCAGAACTGGCAAGAACTCCGTAAGAAACTCCGTTGAAACGTGAAGCATTTTTTTCCAGGGAAGCTCTGTAACTTTAGATTTAAGACGAATGTCTTTAAAATCCTCGCTGGTCAATGCTCCTCCCATCCCTTCATTCATTTCAGCGACCTCTGCTTGTACAATCTCGTCCGTTGTCATGCCTTCCTTATATTTGTCGCTTCTTTCTCTAAAATGCTGTGCCGTATGACCAAATAGGGCTTCTGAAATATTCAAAAGCAATCGGGGAGAGGCTTGTGCGTAGGCGGATGCTTTCTGAACAGTAGATGATTCAGGGTCTTCGATAATTGCATCAAGCTCCGCAAATGTTCCTGGATCCCAGTCTTCTCCTGCTATTTTTTTAACAGGATTGGCTAGGCCTTCAAACACATTAGCAATACCTGTAGCAACACCGCCCTCCAATGTTTGTCGCGTTTTTTTGGCGTTTTGGTGTTTTTCCCAATCCGTCAACTCTCTTTGTCCCCAGAACTCGGGTTTTACACGAATGTCCTTTTTCAGCCATTCATTAATTTTTCCCAGTACGCCTGGTTCTTCCGTAATCTGTTCCTCAAAAATATCTACATCATCCGCCATTATTATATCCTATCACTTCTTCAATCGAAGCGAAACCCCCATCTGCGTATTCAAATAATTGTTTAGCTATGTCTGGAGGTAACTCTCCACCAGCGGCATCAATGAAAGGTTGGTACATCTGACCGACTTCTTCCGCTGTTTTTTCTAGTGATTTTCCAGCGCTAGGCAGATTCTTCTCATATACAATGAAATCAGTTTCAATGAGTTTTTTAGTAGTATCATCTAATTGCAAATAATCTATCAAGCGTACATTAGAGGCTGTATTGTCCCCTGTCTTGACTACAACGTGAGGCATTCCAATTCCAAAATCTGTGTTTGGATTTGTTTTTTTAAAATTATTAACAATAGTTTGTATGTCCTGTTTTATATCCAGTGCTTCTCTGTACTTTTTATTTATTACTAAGTTAATCATTTTTTCATTAAGTTTAAAAACCTCGTCTTCCATAGCACTTTTATTTTTCACTGCGGCGTTCACTGGTGTCATACCAGGTGCGAGTGTTTCCCCCTTATGGGATCCTTTTATAATCAGTCGTAAATTAGGTTTCTGATTTGTTCCACCAAAACGAATAGGTGTAATATGATCAATATCAAACCCTCCTGCTACATTTTTCTTAATAGGCTCTAAAAAATCACTTATTATAGGATCACGGTATATGGAAGATTTAGCGGAATTCCATGTTCCATCAAGATCCAGTAATTGGGTTTTTGCGTGCTTTAAGGCCAATCCCGTTGTCCTGTCCCCTATGGCAGTTTGTTCCCAAGCAGCTTTATTGGATTGTATGCCTCCTCTGGTTATATCTTTTTGTACACCACTTGCACCATAGCGCAGGGTGGTGGGAAGATGCTCTAGTTTTATATTGCTTCCTTGAAAGTCAAGCATTAGTTGCGCCAAATCTCTATCAGTCTGATATTTATTACTGCCTCCCGTCCCCTTAAAGGTACCGGGAAATATTTGTTTATATTCATTTGCAAATGCTCTACTAAACTCCTGGTCACTCCATTTATAATTTTCTGGTTGTAAAGCTTTGGTATTTTCCAAAATTTCAAGAATCTTTCTTTTTGTGTGTAGGGAAGGTATTTTCATTACATACCCCGTATCTGGATCTATTCGTTCGGGCGTCAACGCCTTTATAATTTCTTTATTATCTTGAGTTGTACTTTTAACTTTAAACTCTTGTGAAAGTATACCGCTCTGAGGTTGAGTTTTAATCCAGTCCTTGTATTTTATGCCAGCAGCATTTTCTACGCTCTTCCAATTATGACCAACATAACCGAGCTCATTGGCCACCGCTTCTTTTGTTTTTTGACCGGAAGCTATTAACTCAAACTGTTCCAGTAAATGTTTTTGTTTATCTTCAACACTTAAAGCGTGCCAGGGTTCTCTTTTCTTTGGATCAACCTTGGCTTTGGCTCTTTGATACTTTTCTTGTGCAGGTGTCTTAATGATTTTTTCTTCAAAGATATCTACAATATCTTCCGTAGCGGGTTTTGTTTCAACCTTGGTTTTCGCCGGTAATTTTTCCACAGTGGAAGGCTTTTTTTTAAATCCTTTAATTAAATCTATTAAAGCATCCAGGCCATGTTTTGCAACCGGAGCAACGGCTTCAACATATTTTAGTAAGGGGTATGGGTTTCCCATTAGTAATACTGTCTTGGTTCGATATACATCGGCTCATCCTTGTAGTCGGATTCGAGTTGAACAAAATTTCCCTGACGGAAGCGCAGGAGAGCCTGCGTGGTTGAATCCACTAAATCATCATGCTCACCATAAGGGAAAGCGGCGCATTCTTCAATCACTTCCTCCGCCCACCTCTCGTCCGGACACCATATGTGCCCCGCCTCGAAAAGGGGAGCGACCGAGTTGACGCGGACATGCTTGTCCTGTCCCTTGCTCGGCGTATAGGTCACAACGGGTATGCCCACCTGGCGCAGCTCGTGCGTCAATGGCAGTCCGCTGGCCTTGGCCTCAATCAGAATTGTTTCGGGTTCCCAGTACTTGTACTGTTCCAGCGCGATCCTTTTCAGTTCGGGAAAATCCCACCTTCCCTTTCGCATCGCCACCAGGATCAGGTGAGGCGGTCCGTGCTCCACGGGACGGAAAACACCCCACGTGGTAATGGCACTAAAGTCCGCCGTTTCCTTTTTCGAATAGGCTGTATCCAGGCTCTGGATGACATGCACCAAATCGGGAATCTTCTCCCTTGTCCACATCTTCCACCATTCCCGCTTGATGATTGATCCTTCCTCACTCGTCGGAGCCTGCTGCCACTGGGCTTGCCACTTCTGCTCGGACAGGGACGCTTTCACGCCTTCCAGTTCCTTCAGATTCCAGTACTCAGGCCACATCGGCTTGTCATTAAGGATGGCCGGAAACTCCACAATCTCCCACTGATCCGCCTTCGGCTCGCTCTGGGCTTTGAGAAGCATTCCCGTCAAATCCTTCATGCTCCATCTCGTCATGACAATAACGATGGCACCACCAGGCTGAAGCCTCTGCCTCGGTCCTGAGGTATACCATTCCCATGCGTTGTCCAAAGCTGTCTCAGAAAGGGCATCCTGCTCGGAGTGGGGATCATCAATGACCAGCAAATCGGCTCCACGACCGGTGATCGCGCCCCCCGTTCCCGCAGCGAAGTACTCCCCGCCCTTGTTTGTCTCCCAACGGCCCGCGGCCTTGGAATCCTGTGATAAAGTCACACCAGGGAAAACATCCTTAAAATCCTGTTGCTCAAAAAGATTACGCACTTTTCTACCAAATCGATAGGAAAGCTCTGCGGTATGGGTAGTTTGAATAATTTTTAATTTAGGGTTCAGCCCCATCATCCAACCAGGAAACAAATTAGAAGCAAACTCTGATTTGGTATGTCTAGGAGGCATATTAACAATTAAGCGTTTAATCTCTCCACGTGAAACAGCTTCAAGTTTTTTTGCAATAACACGATGATGTGAACCTACAATAAATTCAGGCCATACTTTTTTTACAAAAGTTAAGAAGGAGGAACGGGACTCCTTAGCCACTTTTAGTTGAAGATTCCTTAATTCATATTTTAATAAGTCAGTTGGAATTGTTTTTGAAATCATAAAAAAGTTATAACATAATCTCTGTTCGTGTAAAACTCTCCACTAAAGGGAAACTCTCGAGCGACCAGCTGCATTTAGGGGGTGTAGGGGTGTTAACATACTGTATTTGGTGTTTGAAGTCGATCGTAAGTACCTAAAGCTCTGGAGGAAGCAGGCGGAGTTGCCTGTTCAGGCATAAAAAAAGGGCGGATAAACCGCCCTTCTGCCAGTCCCCTAGAGGAAACTATTCAGTATCGTGTACAAATTCATAGGACTTGATCCAACAAATAGATAAAATTATCAACACTACATCATTAAGTAGTGTGTATTTCATAAAGTTATAGTCGGTTAATAGGAAAGCGATCATTAAAGAGCAAACCATTAACATAATCATTTTAATATGTTTATTCATCTGTTTTGAAACTCCCTCATCTTAGCTTGACCATTAGCAATTAAATTCTCTGCCCAAGCCTTAACCTCTGCACTTGCATTGGGGTTAAGTATTAATTCCTCAACCTCTGACTCTAACCATTTATAGAGTGCTTTCCAATTCAAATTAATAGTAATACTTTCTTGTTGGTTATCAACATCAGTATTATTAGGATTAGTTGGTTGAGTGTTTTGTCTTAAACCGATTGTCTGATTTAAAACTGTTAGTCTATTTTGTAAGTCATTATTATTATCTGGCATTTATGACCTCTCTTTCTATCTACCTTATTAATCCCATTACATTTGATAGTCAAACTTTAATTTATCTTTTTTCTTTTTATTTTTTTACTTGACAAAAGTCAGAACGCCGTGCGGGGAACTTTACTATACTATAGTACTCCAAGTTTCTTGGGTGACAATGGAATGGAGGTCAGCTGCTGCCAGCTGCGCGGGAACACTACTACTATAAAGCAAGGAATTCCCTGGTTTCAATGGAATGGAGGAACACAATCTTCCACACCCCCTGGGGAAGCCTTAACTATACTAATACCCACTTCCAAGTTTCTTGATCGACAATGCAATGGACATAAAAAAAGGGCAAAGTTTCCTTTGCCCTTTTTCACCAGAAAATAATATTAAACAGCTAATTGAAAATCAGATAATTCTCTAGTTGAGTAACGACCAGAATCTATAGCCACTCGCTTGTCATCTATTGCCATAGCTTGAATAGTTTTATATTGTGTTGGAACTTTGCATTTGTGGTATTCCAACTCGCCAAGTTTTTCTTTTACTAAAGCAGTATCAATCTTTGCACCAATCTTTTGAGAGATATGTAAAGAGTAATCTTTGCCATGTAAGAGGTTGGCGTTTTCGCTGATACCCATATCAATTAATAATTGACGATTTACTTTTAAGAAGTCAGCGATGATCTTTTGCATTATTAACGCTCTGCCATAAGCGTCTGCAATTTGCATTTTAGCTTTCTTGCTCATATTCTTACCTTGATGAGCTTTTTCTAAAACACTTAATATATTAACAGCTTTTGTCATTTGTTATCCTTTCGACTTTCTAGTTAATTATATCCCTTATATATTATCCCACTTCATTTGTCAATAAAATAATTTATTTATTTTTCCAACCGACCTTCCACTCACCTGCTGGGCTTCGGTATACTATACTAGACGAGGAAATTCACCGAGTTCCAATGGAATGGAGGTAGCTGCGCCCGGGGAAGCACAGTCATCACGCAAATAAGGGCGGAAATCCACGAATGTAGCTGATGGAGATGTTCTCTTCATGCCTGGTCGGCGAAGACTCACCATACTAAAGGGCAGAAAACAACGAAACGTGGTCAATGGAATGGAGCGACTGAAGTGCCGGTTCCCGTGGGCCCATCCTAAACTATACTATAGACAGGGGAAATTCGCCCGATGTACAATGGAATGGAGATATTCTCTTTATGCGTGATCCCGTAAATACTTTTCGGGATCACGCATAGGAAATAGTTTACTATGCAGCTACGGCGACCAGGGAATCGTAGTCCAGTCCACCAGGTTCATGAGCCCAGCAGCCAGCAGGATGGTAAACGCCAGGACCGGCTGCGGGAAGCAGAGAAATGCGCCAATGTAAACAATTAAAAGAATGTAGAAGTAATGCAAATTAAGTCGCCTCCACCATATCTTCCAGATGACTCCACGCTTCAGCATGCTGCTGCGGGCTCAGGGTCACCTTAGCACCGTCGTACCAGTCCAGGTACCAGTATTCAATGCGATGGACACTCTTATCCGGATTAATGTAGATCCTGAACTCATCGCCAGGGCCTCCCCAGGAGAGCTGCCAACGCCAGTAGCCTTCAAGTTGGTCGTCCCAGGTCTTCGGCTCCACGTAATCAAAGCAAAGCCCCTCCACTGTCTTGAGATCTTTCAACCTGTCTTCAAATTCTCCTTGAACCAGCTGCGCGCAGCTATGTAAACGTTTTGTACTTGTGTTCATTCTTTTCCTTCCTGTTTTAATGCGTCCTTTTCACGGTATATTAAACGGTTTCTAGAAGCGGACGCAGTCTCCTGGTCTTCAGGCCTAGGCTATTAGTGCTCACCTGATCCTGTTACTTATATAGTCCCACTTTATCCGTTAGTCAAGGGTAAAACCAAAAGAACTTCCGTCACCCCAGTCAGCTGCTGCGTGCGTTGAGAGCTCCTTAACTATACTATACTAGCCACCGAAGGCGAGCAATGGACAATGGACAATAAAAAAGGCGAGGATTGACCTCGCCTTTAAGGAGTTAATAGTGAAAAAATATTTTTTAGTTTTCGATATAGCCTCCCCCATTTTGAATTTCAGCTTCCCGATTTATTCGGTTGGCTCTGTCTGCTCCCTCTTTCATGGGAGGAACAACAGAATTATAATGCCCTAGAATCTTTTCCAGCGTTGCATTATTTCTATTGAGAGCTTCGGTAATGCCTTTTAATGTGGCACATACCATGTCCATATTTTCATCAGATAATACCATATCTTTCTCCATTTCTGATTATTAGATTTCTTTATACTCCCATCTTATCCCATAGTCAAGTTTTATTTTTTTTATTTTTCCTGACTGAAGTGCCAGTCCTGCACAGGGACCATCCCTGACTATACTACAGTAGAGTGGCGAGAAACTCGGGCAATGGACAATGGAGATCCCTGACCAGCTGCGCGCTGCTGCGTCCGGATCGTCGCTCATCACCCTTGAAGATGGCGGAAATCAGCCAATGCAAATTCAACAACCACCTGCTTCCCCGGGAGGGACTGGGCTGGGGAGCTGCACCTAAATAACAAATAAGTGGCGGAAAACGGCGACAATGCGTAATGGAAATGGACACTTCCCGTGCGGCATCCTGCCTGGTACGCCGGACTCACCTTATACTACCGCAGTTCGTGGCTGTTTTTCGCCAATGGACAATGGAGAACATCTCCTGACACAGGATGCGCCCGGAAGACCGTCCCATTTTATTACTGACTAGGACTGGGCTGGGGGAATGGGCAATGCAGAATGGAGGAAGAGGGACGCCAGCTGCTCCCTGGGCCAGGGAACCAGTGGGAATGACCAACTGGGCGTGGCCAATGCGCCTTCGCTCGCAATGGAATGGACAACGGCTCCTGGAAAGACACAGAGTAAGCTCTGAGAGAGGGTCTGGGCCATGATAAAACTTCTGCCACCACGCAAACTATACTTATAGTTCCACATTATTTGGTGAGGCCGTAAATTAATCTTCTTACTTGTAATTACTTTTAGTTCCACCCAGAAAGGAATGCTGTCTTTTATTCCATGAACATCAGGAACACCAGGTGTAGCCCAATTCTCAAAACGAGTCCAAAATATATCTGGCATATTTTCTTTCATCAAATGCCAAAGTTTAGACTCTGGTTTCATTAAAAAATTAAAACTAAAATTACAATAATGACAAAAAGTATTTTCCAGCTGCCCCACATCAAAGAAGCAATAATCAACGTCCACCACTCCCTGTCAACATCAGCAGTTATTTTATCTTTGCAATCCCCTAAAGGAATTGAATCTCTTTTATCTACCATGCGCATACCTCCTCTTGTCAATATTCTTGGACAACTCATATAGTTTATCCGTCCACATAGCACAACCAACTACATCACCTACTAATCCTCTGGCTTTTATCATTTTCTTTAAACGCTTTACACGCCACCAGAATAACACTTCCTCCTTATCCATAGGGGAAATAATTTTACCATTGGTACTCATTTACTATTTGCTCCAACAATTTCCTGTGCTTTGGTTAAAGCGTCATTCCAGCCCTTATTGTATTCACTTGTTTTTTGATCTGCTACCATTTTATCGAGTTCGTCTAGCACATTTTGATATTCCTCCTCTGGTGTATAATCAGCGTGTGCCCAATTAACCCGAGTATTGGTTTCAAGCATCTCTCTTATTTTTTCAATTATTTCTTTGTCCGTCATGACTTTCTCCCTTTTTAATGATGCCTGGCAACAGACTTTGGTCTAGGCCACCCTTGCAGTTTTATCCTAGCTTCATCTAGCTGGGTGCAAAAAAAGTACCAGGCACCGTGTTTACTGTCTTTTTTTTATATGTGCTACAGCTACACATGATTAGTATATACTCCCACTTTATTAGATAGTCAAGACTTTTTTTCAACTTTTTTCATTTCCTTTAAAACCTCGAAATCAGCTGCAATACTGTACTGTTCTTTAAGCTGTTGCAACTTAGCCTCAACATCATCCCGGCTCATTGAATCAATCGTTCCTGTAAGAATTTCTTTTTTGTCAACATACAATCCTGCGATCTGACCTCTCCGAGTCTCTGCCGTCACCGCAGCATTCCAATTCCCTGACGTACTGGCCTGATCCCTAATTCTTGCTAATGTAGAAAGTGATCTTTCCTGTGTGCATTTGTACCTTTCAACAATGGCCCTTCGCTCATCTTCAATGGCTTTTGCAACCAATGGAAACTTCTGAGGATTCTGCAGCTCCGATGCACGAACCACGGCAGATCCTTTTGCGTATCCAGCCTCAATGGCACAATGCATGGCAGTTTTTAATCCCTCAGAATGGACTAACAATATAATAAATTTTCTTTGTTTCCCTGTAATCTTGGGATCAAACAAAGAATCCGACAAACCAGAGGGAATAGTCACTTCTTTTGTTTCAGTTTGTTTCTGTTGTTCCATAAAAGCTTATTTATATAGGTGTTTTTTACCAGACATTTGCATAAAATGCAAAAAATCAAGCTTTCTGTTTTCGGTTTGCTAAAAAGGATACTTTTGGATACCTCTAATAATTGTTAAAAGTAACCTTTTTTTGGTAGCTGATAAGGGATGACACCTGGATACCTCAGATACCTCTATTTCTGGTAAAAAATAAAAAAATATTTTTCTCTCAGTAAAAACAGCTATAGGAAACCCCTATTATGAAAAGAATACGGGATTTTCCCTTACATTCTGTAATAATCTATCTAAAACTTCTCTGCCTTCAGTAAGAATTATTTCCCACTCATTTTTTGTATAGGCGCGGTCGTGGATAGGGTTGTAAAATTTAATGGATATGGTGCCACACTTAGTGCAGCTAAATATTTTTCTTACCGGGCTGTTTGGTAGGGATGTTGACATTTAATCTTCTCACCTTGTGTAATGGAAATGGAATAACATTGTCAGGCAAATCTTTCCTGAAATACACGGTATCCATAAGTTTAAGAGATTCTTCTCGTTCGCGGTCCGAGAGCCGCGTAGCAAGCATCGTGTCCAACAAATCCCGCTGGGCTATGCTTTCCAAAATTTCCTTGTTACTTTTCATAACGCCTCCTCTAGATACTGCCCCCCGTAAGATTCTTCATCTGAACAGGGGCAGTAAATTAGAAATGAACGGCGTTAGTATAGCCTAAATCCTATTTTATTTCAATGGCTACATTCCATAGGGGAGACGCCGACGGCATGAATCACAAAACCGATCAAAACGGGAATGGATCTTGAACTCCTTGAGACAGATGTTGCAGTCCCTTTTCCCGATGACAGGCCCTTTGTAGACTCGGGCCATGTTGTTTTTTCTCGTTGTTTTGGGAGCAGTTCCCCACTTGACGCGAAGCCTGTGAATCTTTCCAATCACCGCATTCCTGGACATGGTCAGTTTATCGGCGATCTCTCTGGATGAGAGTCCCGTGTCCATCAGGTTTTCCAGGTCTTTTGTTTTCTCCTCTGACCAGTTCTCTCTCATGAAGTGTCCCGAAAAGTATTTACGGGATTATGTATGATCCTGAGTTTGCGAAACAAGGTATGATCGAGGCACGGGCCGTGGTAGTAGGTCGTTGACCACTTGTTCTTCCAGTTCTTATCCTCATACGTTTGGGAAAAAAACTTGTCCGCGGGGACTTCTCCCTTGGAGCTGCAGGCCTTGCATTGAGCCGTTGTTTTCTCCGCCTCGAACGTGTGCCTGGTGAAGCCATTTCCCTTGCAGTTGGGGCAAATCATCTTTGTCATATTTCCTTCCTCTCGTAGCGTTTAAACAGTATGCAATGAATGCGGTCATGTCTCCATCGGTCGGCTACCTGGTTCCAGGTTCGCGGTTCGCGAAGGGCAATCTTGTCCAGCCGAACTTTCTCTTTCTCCAGTCTCTGTCGCAGCGTTCTTTTCATTCTTTCTCCTATTGTAGCATCGGATGCAAAACAACAATTCCAGGGATCTGTCCCTTATAAGGTTCTCCCTGATGTATTCCTTTCCACAATCCTCGCACGGTTGTACTTTATCCTCATCAAACATTGATGACGAGCCTTCGATCGGCGTTCGATCGAGTCCACTTTGACGATGGCACAATGCTCCACATGATGGAATTGTAGTCCTCGTTGTTGCAAAACTGCTCCAATGACATCTGCGTTCCTATCTTGTATTTTAGCATGTGCTTGATGCGCGCCTTGGCGGCGTCCTCGCCGTTAAGGGGAGTGGGGAATGCGAGCCCGTCAACCTTGATGATCGTCATAAAGTCATTCTCATCAATCATCCAGGAAATCTTTCCCGCACTCACGCTGCTCTCCTGCGTTGTCGTTTATCTTCTTTTTCCACCAGGTGCGTAATTTGCATTCCAGCGGAGCGGTTGTCCTTTTGAGCTAGCTTTTTAAGTATGTTGTATGTCTGAACTCGAACAGCCACCGATTTAAATTTTTGAGTATTCAATTTACCCTGCCTTTCTGACATCGAACTGATTCTCATCAGGCTCGCTGTCAATTATTTTTTCTGGATCCCCGAAATCTAACACGGGTTGCTCAGGCTCTAGTGCCACCTCTGGGCAAAATTTCCTTCCAGCATTATGAGCGAGATCACTCCATTGTTTTGCAGCTTCGGCATAAAATGTAGCCATGACTGTATCGCCAAGCTCCCTTGCATCCTTTGCTTGCGCATATAAGATTTTAGCCCGCACCAAACGCTGGCCGAGCCTAAAACCCTCCTTGAAGGTGCTCTCAAAATCTTTCTTTAAAAGTGTCATAACTTTCTCCTTTTTAACGGTTTCTTTAATGCTTTAGCCAAGTGTCTTTTTCCTGTTCCTTCTGGCATGTTATATTGCATAGGACCCATTCCTCTTTTTTTTGCTAGGTTAGGTATATCTACCAATACATCTCTAGGTTTATTAGCTCCTGGTACCATTTCAATAGGTCTGCCATCTGAAGCGTGCGTTTTAGCTATTCTAGTATCATGCTTAAAAGGTTTTAAAATTTCTTCTGGTTGTTTTTTTCTTCTTCCTAAATGCACACCCATACTTTCTCCTTTTTTGTTAAGTGAGTAGGGGGATTCTTTGACTACCCCCAACCTTTTCCCGACAAATCAACATTCCTGAAGATAACGGTACTTCAGTACCACCCCCTGGAATATCAGCCATTTGGCCATACTTTCCAGAAAATGTGCCTTACAACTTTGTGATTGTTGTTCAGCCATACTCTACTACTATGCATAGTAGCTATTTAAATGGGAATCTACAGTACTAAGCTGGCGTTGTCAAGTGGAAAATAGTGGGATATGTCCTATGCAAGTATGCAACGGTGTCCTTGACCTTGTAGGCGTAGAATGGATCAATGGCATATTGGCGCAAGGCATCCACCACGTCATCAATGTCCATTTTCCCGGTCATAAACTGTTTTAGTCGCAACTGGCGGTATTCCTTGAAATTGTCATGGGTGTTGAGAAGGGTGATGTAATTGGCCACGCTTTCACACTTGTCGTTATAGACCTTTATCAGGACGGTGGGATCATCAAGGGCCTTTATGTGAGGTTTCTCTGGATTAGACTCAATAATACCGTAGAAGTTATTACCCAATTGAGCAAAGCGTGAGTTACCCCAGTCGGATTCCAGCCCAGCCTGGGCCACACTAATGACAATGACCACACGATGCTCGGGAGGAATGACCGCATTAAATGCTTGTGTACACTCCACAATGCCCCTAACGAATTGATCCTGATTGTCATATTTAAAATCAAAATTACTAATAATCGTCTGGCAAAGCAACAGCAACGTCACACAGATACCTGAAATAATATTCATATTTTACAAATTTACACTTTATCCGGGACAAAGTACAACACACTTTACCGTGTGAATGCTCTTTTTTATTGTATTCTTGTTAAGGTGTAAATAGTGTCAATCTATGGAAGAAACAATCAAGATCCTGTCAGACATGACGAAAAGGGACGTGGAGAGACTATCTACTTTAGTGAACCCAACTGATAATGGAATGACGATCCCCTTGATAAATGGGAGTGATCGAATGAGGAAAGCAAGGATTACTGGGAAACACTACCGCACTATAAGCTAACCTGGAAATAACATGTTCTCCCCCAAAGAAACTAAAGTTTCCTCCCTGATAGTCATCATTAAGAAGGAGTGAACAACTTAGAACTCTAGGCTTCATGAACTGAGAATGATCAACATGCTCTTTATATTCATGAGATTCCTCTGCCTTGTAGAGAAGATGATCATATCCACTGTCCTCCATTTTTAATCCATCAAAGAATTTAAGTTCCTGAATGTATGATTTAAAGAGGTCCTTAAAAATGGTAGAAATTTTCTCCTTGAATTTTGGTTCAAGCTCTTTGACGTAACAACGGCGTGCCTCATTAGTCTTTCCCCCTCCCGCAGTAGCGGGAAAGAATTTTAAATCAGGTTGCGTTATGATCTCGTTAGCGAGCTCAGGGGAAATAATATTACGATATTCTTTAACATAGTAGGGTAGCAACAGCTTTAAATGTTTTTCACTAGTCATTTGTTAATTTTTCCTTCTGGTCCATTTAAAAAATCTATCAGTTCCTTGCTAGTATATTGACTGTCCTTTTTATTTCTTTTATCCTTTACTATGCGCTTTTGATATTTTGGTGTGCGCAACTCTTTCGCGACGGGGTTTCGTTTTTTCATTTTCCAGCATCCCCCCAGCTTTTCCCTATTTCTATGTCAACCCTGCTCGGTACTAATAGTTCAACAGATGTTTCCATGATCTCTTTTATTCTTTCCTGGTCTTTTTTACTACTGATGGAAAAATCTAGTTCATCGTGGACTTGGATATGCGCCATATAGCCCTCTTTAGAGAGCTCCAGCATAGCTTTTTTTGTTTGATCCGCAGCTGATCCTTGAATTAATCTATTGAGAGCCTTATAAGTCCAGGCGCGTTTAATCATATGTTCGCCATATTCGTCTTTCGCTTGTTGTAGCGGAAGAGCTTTTGAGCCCCATTCATTAGTTGGTTCCCATAAATCAAAACGGCATCGTCTTCCCAGAAGTGTGCGTAAGTATCCTTTTTTTCCAGCCTTATACATTGTGTCCTTCATCAATTGCTTAACAAAAGGAACCCTTCCATGATATGTGGCCAGTATTTCTTCAGCGTCTTCTAAATTAAGGCCTAATTGTGACATCAGTTTTCCTTTTCCCATACCATAAAACAATCCTAAATTAATTGATTTAGCCTGTTTTCGTGGAATGTTAGCAATGTCAGCGACGAGTTGATGAAAATCCGTTGTGTCATCTTCTTGATAAGCATCCAAGAATTTTGATGCTCCGGAGAATTCTTGCAGGGCTGCATAGTGGACCACGAGCCGTGGTTCCTGTTGCGAGTAGTCAAATATACCCCACTCACAATCCTGTTCTGGTACAAAAATGGAACGAATTAATGGACCAAGTATGGCATTGCGAGCGGGGATCTGCTGTAAGTTCGGATTCGAGTAGGAAAACCGTCCAGTGACGGTACCACCCTGATCCGATCTCATTTGGTGTATTTCTGCGTGAATCCGTGCTTGGTGCGAATGATTGGAGATACTTCCAATGAAGGCTGTTCGCGCCTTGTTGATCTCCCTAGCTTCCACCACCATCTTTGCCAAAGGGCTTTCATGACTTGATAAAAAGTTTTTATCGAACTTTGGTTTGCCCGTTGGAGTGCTGTCGTAAGGGATACCTTGGGTTTTAAAAGCTTTCGCCACCGATGCTGCTGCCCATATTTCCACACTCTGACCTGTGAGCCTCTTAATTGAAGCCAGAATCTTATTCTCTTTAGATAATAAATCATTTTTTATCCTTTCCGCTTTGTCAAGATCGACCCGTACTCCTTTTTGTTTCATTTTGAACAAAACGGGAAAGAGGTCTATCTCGAGTTCAAAAATACTTAATAAGTTCTGTGATATGATTTCTTTTTTAAGGTGATGCCATAGGCGTAGCGTTACAGCCGCGTCCTGTTCTGCGTACTCGCCTACGTGTGAGGCGGGAAGCTTCCACAACTCCGATTTCGGATTGATGCCCCACATTTTTGCCGCTTCGTAGAGTTGGGTTTCCGATTTCGATTCCTGTAAATAGTCCTTTCCTAATGAATTTAGATCGAAACGAAACCTGTTCTCATCTACCAATGGTGCGGCAATCAAAGTGTCGATTATTTTTCCTCGGATGTCAATACCTAAAGTGGATAACCAGCCTACATCATAAAAAGCATTGTGAAAGACGTAGTTCATGTATTCGTAAGAACATTGTTTTTTCAACCATTTAGTCACAATTTTTTTATCCATGTTGGGCGGTGTGTCGTGGGCTATGGGAAAATATCCACACCAGCCATCCACCGCAACGGCAATCCCCACCACTTCTCCGTGTTTGGACACCCATCCTGGACCTAGTGTTTTTAGTCCTGGGTCACGTGTTTCCAAGTCAATAGCTATTTCCGTATACTCAGAGAGATCGGGAAAGTGATCGGGCATTACCCACTCGCTGGGCATTACATGAACTTTAGGAAACCAGTTTGGCTGTTCTTTCATTTTTTTCCTTTAATTTAATATAATAATCTTTAACGGCTTCAGATCTTTTCCTAATATGTTCTTCTGATTGTTTTCGTCCTTTCCAATAATTTTTATATTTGTCTATAAAAGCTTTGGTTTGAGGCCTGCCTGCCATTTTTTTCTTAAATTCTGGGGTTCCTCTTTTTGATCGATTTGCTTCTCTCTTTTTGGTTACCTCTCCTGTATAACCACGTAAAAGATTATATTCTTTAATGTTTTCTTTAACATAAACTTTATGAAGTGGAAGATTTCTTCTTCCTTTTTTAATATACTTCCGTGCGAACATTCCTTGTTTTCTTCTTCCTTCAATAGTTGGAGGAATAAGTTCCCCTTTAGCAATTCTTTCTTTTGCATTATCTGAATGTATCTCACGTGTTTCATTGCATATTAATGATTTACCCCACAATATACCGTATTTTTTTTTATAATCATTAATACTTGTTTCATGAGATATATTAAGGTGGACACCAAGTGATCTGTAGTGCTTGCCGCATAGAAGACAGATGATACTGTCTCCAACAAAATATTTCTTGTATTCATCATAATTTTTAAAAACGAAATCTTTTGGATAGCCTGGCATAACTCGTCTTCTAGCTTCTTTATTCTTTTGTGATGCAAATGGACTAGGCATTATTTTAATTATGGGGACAAGGTATTGGTTCTAGTTCATCCTGCAGCTCTTCTGAGGGTGTTTTGTTTAATGATTTAATGTATTCCTCCGTCTTTCTTCCTCGTCGTTCCCCTTCGGATTCAAAAGATTGATCTTTCGTTTCACTGCGGGCTTCTATTTCCCCGGCAATGGCGGCGTAGGCAGCCATATCAATGTAGCTGTCTTTTTTATGTTGGTGCATGAGCCGTGCTACTTTTACCAAGGCCATGCACACCGCTACGTTATGCGCCGTTATTTTTGTTTGGAGGAAGATCGACCACAACGCAGCGATGTTCTTGTGATTGGTTACCTTGTCGCCATAGTCCTTATGACGATCGGTACCAATTAAATTCTGTGCTTCTTTTAAAATGTCCTTTGATATCATGCTACCTGACTTGCATAGTGAAAGATGGGTTCATATTCATATGTCCCCTCTGTTCGGTGAATAATATATAGTTCTTCTTTGGCTCTTGTTGCGCCGACGTAAAAAACTCTTGCTTCATCATCTCTTCCTTGTTGGCTTTCTGTATACGACCTGTAAGGGGCATAGGATAAGTCGGTTAATAACATAACTTTTTGTCTTTCACCACCCTTGGATGCGTGAATGGTTGACACTTCAATACGGGGAATAGCGTCAAGCTTGTTGCCAGATCGCATTACCGCACGTAAATAGGTTTTACGGCGTTGCAATCCCTTGGAATTCAGCATGTCATACCAGGCTATCTCCCTGGTGCTGAGTTCCTTTTCTTTTGATAATTTAATTGTTTCCCGCAGGCCATAATCTTTAATAAGATCTTCCAGGCTATATGTTCCTTCGGGTTGTCCCTTGAACACTCCGTAATTTCTCTTGATACGCGTACTGTCCATATGATGATAAATGACATCACATACCACTCCTGAGATAGACTTCCCGTTTTGAAGCGTGGTCCACGCTCTGATGGCCTCGATGTACTTAAAACTGATGGTTGGAAATCCATACCGTTTATAAATCCATCCATATGTTTCCAGTGTCTCACACACCTGCTTTACAACTTCGTGAGTCCTGCATAAAATTAACCACTCACCTTCCTTCAATCCTTGATGTAAAGGTCTGATATTTAGGACTTTTCTTATCCCCATTTCATCTCTTGGTTTGTATTGTTTTGGGATGCGTTGGGATATTGACTGTCCAAGTTTTGTGGCAAGACTGTGAACGCTGATGGGAATGCGATATGACTGAGTAAGGGGAATGATGGTATTCAGATTATTTCTGTCCGCCATTTTAATGAAATGTTCAATGTCCGCTCCCGCCCATCTGAAGATGGCTTGATCATCATCTCCTGCTATGTAAGTTTCAAGCGCTCCGGATTTCTCCTGGATCATGTCCACTACATTCCACTGTTGTGCGCTCAGATCTTGCGCTTCATCAATGAATAGATATTTCAAAGGAGGAGGATTTTGTTTCTTGAGAAAGTTAAAAAAATAATCAACATATTCATACTTGTCTCTGTCTTTTTTAAATTTTCTTAAATCTAAATCCATTTGTTCAATGAGCTTTCTCGCTCCATAGTTATTTAAGGTGGTGTCTCTAAAAACTTTATATAAACGATCATTGTCATCAGGATATTTAGCGTATGCTAGATTAATCAGATCTTGGTATTCACTCTTTGCTGACGGCATAGCAATATCTACACCATTTCCTTTTTTCATTTTATTGACATATTCGTGGCCCGTGATCCGTGATAACTCCTCATAGTCATAATCGTCCATGATCTGCGCTTGCTGAAGCTGCAGACGACGATATGCCAGGGAGTGTAACGTGGAGAAATAGGGATACATAATCTTAACTGTTTCCTTCGTGCATTTCTGCTTAGAGTCCTTGACGATGCGATCACGTATTTCTTCCGCCGCTCTCACGGTGAAACTAAAGTAGCCTATATCCTTTGGGGTGCATATGCCCGCGTTAAGAAGCTCTTCCACCCTATCTTTTAGATAAGTGGTCTTTCCCGTGCCAGGTGGCCCTATGATAACGTGTCTATGCATCAAGTGCCTCCAGGATTGAAAGTGCGATACAATAGGGAATGTGCGGGACTAAACTATTCCCTAACGCTTTAAGTCTGTCCACCCTTCTGGGTATCCCATGATCCACTCTACCCACGTCGGGTTCAACTGCCCACCAACTTTCTCCCCAAGGTTGCCTTTGCCCCTGTCCGTCGTGCTGTCCTTGTACATGAACTCTCTGGGTGTCGGCCACATCAAATTGGGATGCTTCACCTGGTCGTTGAGTGATATTGGCATTTTCTTTTTCAATTTTAATTTCATTCTTTTCTCTGATGAAGGTCCCCTGTCGCAGTGAGCGTCGGGCGTTCTCCAGAGATTCCATCTTGGTTTCTGATCCTTGTTGGGTGACAGTCGAATCTGCTCCATCAGGGAACCAGGAGGAACTGTCGTCCTGCCTATTGCCAGTCTCTTTTTCATTTTTCTTTCCAAGGCTTCCTGACTTCTCTGGTTGATTCCTACTGCCGTTGGCGTTTGCCACAATCCAGACTCTTTCTCTTTTGTGGTTGGCGCCGATGCTAGCAGCTGAAATACTAAACGTCCTTGTGGCGTAACCTTCACTCTCCAGGTCCGCGAGCACGGAGTCAAGACCGAGTTTAAGATGTCCACTAACGTTCTCTCCAATGACGAAAGAAGGCCGACACTCTTTGATAAGCCTAAGATACTCTGGCCAAAGGTGTCGCGGATCTTGCTCACCTTTTTTTCTACCTGCTTGGGAGAATGGTTGGCAAGGATATCCTCCAGTGATAATGTCGATAGATCCAAGTCCATCTGCTTTGAGTTTGTCATAAGTCAGCTCCTTTATATCTTTATATTGTTTAACATGTGGCCAATGCTTTTGCAGCACTTGCCTTGGAAATTCTTCAATTTCACAGAATGCCACCGTTTCAAAACCACCCGTGGCCTCGAGCCCCAAGCTAAAGCCACCAATTCCACTGAATAGATCCAAATGTCTTAGCATCAATACACCTCATCCGTTTCTTTGAAATCTCTTTCCTTCAGTTCGTATTCAGTCTCTTGAATATCAATTGGTATTTTCCAACAGTGCGTGGAATGTCCCTCAATCTTGAGCTTGTCTGTTGATCCTTTAAGTTCATTGAATATTTTCATTTGGTGTGTTTCATTTATTTTGGTAAAGCGTTTGGTTTTTAAGAATTCACGAAAGGACTGAGGCTTAAAATAAAAATATCCTTCGTGCTCATATGTTTGACCCAGACGAATTTCATCACGGTCTTTAGCTCCTTTTGTATTGCCAATGAATGTTTGAAGATGGGAAAGGAATTGTCCTTTCACTGTCACTTCTCCTGGAAGGATGACATAATCTTTTTTCTCTTTCATTATGGCTAAAAGTTCATCCACTCTTTGCGCCCAAACTAAAGGGCCGACGGGCCGTGGGCTTGTATCCGCTTGTGCAATACAGGCTTTACGGTAAGCGGGATGATCCGCTAGTTGATCCACATTGAGAATAACGACTTGTCCGTTATGAGTCAGTTCATACATAGGATTATCCGATACCCATTTCTTCAGGCTGGAAATGTCATCCGTTGCCGAGTTTCCAATTCCATACTTGTGCGTCTTGCATTTAATTTTCTCACACACCGCTTTAAAAGTAGGTTCCTCGCATCGATAAAAATACTTATCGTCCCCGACTTGTTTACAAATAGTCAGAACTTCACGTGAGGGGAGAGGAGGTTTAAAATACTTGGTATTGTACTCATCCAATTTTGCTTCCACTTTATCGGGAAATCGTTCCCGCAAATAGATCCCCACTTGAAAGAGGCATTGGTTACGGGATCCTTCGCTGAATCCTTGTTCAGCCAAAGTTACGATGCACGGAGGAGCGCCTTTGAAATCTTCTTTGGTATCAACTGTTTTAGGAATATCAACATTGCTAACTTGCAATATGACTTTTGTTTCATAGTATTCTATAAACTTTCTTAACGTATCTAATGCATTACCTTCATCATCGAACGCATATCTTGTTGGATGTTCTTCATGGTTATAGGGTAAGTTTAAAAAATTACCTGTGGCTTTGGGGTTCAGCTCAATTTGTTTTGGGAATATCTCTGAATCAGCGTAGCCTAACCATGCAGCTATCTCTGTTAATTTTAGTTGCATATCTTTGGCAGTTGCTGGTTCGCGTACAAATAAATATATATGTGCGCCACCACTTTTTGATCTACATACAACCAGTGGTAATTTCTTTTCGACAATTTTTTTAATTAATTTCTTGTGGTCTAGACCATCATAGGAGTCAATATCAATAGCTCCCCAATTACAGGTATTACCTTCCCGAATAGGAATGATCCCTAGGCTCGGTTCACGACCTTCTAAATGGTCATACCATTTTTCTTTTGTTAATTGTTCTTTTTGAATCCAGGACTTGGCTTCAATTTTGCCAGCCTCATTTTTTGCACGACTTTGTGTCTGACCATAGGCTCTTTCCAAGCCACTAAATATTTGTATAAATTTTTCTTTGTCGTCCATAAATCTTTCTCATTCATTAAAGAAGGGGCGAGGTTACCACAGATCGCCCCTTCTTATTTTCGAAGATTACACATTCTAAAAGAATATATAACTTAAGCTTTAGTAAGGAGTTTTTTCCCCAGTGTCAACCTCGTCTTCTTCATGCTTAACTTTTATTTCACCTTTGTCCACGCTTTCCGCAAACGCTTTCGCTTGATGATAAATGTTAGCATCTTCAACAGGTCCGACACGGGTAATGTCCCAACCAAACCAATTACCTAAATCATTCGACTCCGAAATCGTTTTCAATAGGTAAACATGAGAGTACGACGGAGGAGTGAATAAACCTTTCGTGCCCTTCATTTTAAGACCCAGCATCAAAGAATTCCATCTCTTTGATTTTTTTCGCTGAGTACTTTTCATAGCAACGAGTACTTGGGAATAAGTACCATCATTGCTAAGAATCAAGCAAAAGTGATTAGCGGTATCTTCAATGTAGTTACCGTTACCCAATCGATCTTTTTTTTGATCATCGCGAGTGGTTTGCGAAAGAATATTACTTTCGGCTGGATAAATATTTACAGGAGCTCCTGTGCCTTTTCCTCTATCCATCCACTCAATATATTGACGCTGATAAGCGCACGGAATAACTTTTACTCCTGCCTCACCATCGTATATTTCTTTTGTAAGCGTGTTGTAGACCATTCCACTTTCCGCTCCCTCTATGTAAAGAGGATCCCTTTTCTTTATCTGTGGTGACGTGTCACTCAGAATACGAAGAAAAGGAATAGCTAAATCGTCCATCCCGAGATTATTCAATCCTGCATTTGCATCTTTTTCAAAGATGGTAGGATCGAACTCTATGATGTTCGTTTTTTCTTTTTTCTTTATTGCGTTTGCCATATTTTCTCCTAGCTTTTTCGCGTTATTTTTGTCTTCTGCCCGATAAACAAATTAAACATATTGTCTGGGACAGATCTTCCTTCCTCATGCCACTTTCTAAAGGTGGCTTTCAGTGTTGAAGGATGCACTGAAACTTTTACTTCGGGAATATACCCGAGTGTATCTTTAATATAATCTTGTAATTTTATCGCTTGTTTTCTTTCCCCCATTCCAAAGGCAATCCCTACTTGGTTCTTTATGATGTCACCAAGTCCGTTGTCCGTGAGCCATTGATAGCAGTCCGATGATTTTTTAGCGTCTTTGGGAATAGAGACATAAATATCTTCAACCACTTGTACTTTTGAACCGTCTAACATTTCAGTAGCCGTTAAGCCGAGTTCCGCCATTTTAGTGGGAATAGTCTCTCCTGATAATTTACGTAAATTTTCTTTTTGTATTTTTACAGTTTCTTCTAGGGACTCTATTAATTCTTCTAGTTTTAATTGCTCTTGTAATAAGTTTGCAACAGATTGCAAACTTTCCTGTTTTATATTGGTAACAGCGTCACCTTCAAAGTTTATCTTGCTCATTAATTTCGCCTTTCTCATTAATGTTAATACTTACGGAATAATATCTCTTTTGTATTTTATCCCATTTTAATATTTTAAATCTTCCTCTGTTTATATCAGAAGCGATACAGCATGCAATACCCATTGCGGCCGGATCTCCCATCATAAGTAAATGGTCATTATCGTCAAAATCTTTAAGTTTTCTGCGTAATTTCCTTATGGCAGGCTGTGGACTAAACATGATTTGTTGCCCACTCTCAAATAGTAAAACAATGTCGCCATATTCCTGGGCGCTTAATACATTTATATAGGGATTTTCTTGAACTAAAAATACCGTGGGCTTTTTTTCTTCTTTATCCTGCTTGAATTCCATCTTTCTGCGAGTCCTTTATCTCTTGTTTTTTCTTTCCGCAAGTATTATATAGCTATTTTAGAAAGTTATTATGAACTATAGATTTAAAACGAAGCCTTTTCAACATCAATTAGATGCTTTGGACGAGAGCTGGAACAAGGAAGTATGGGCCTTATTCATGGAGATGGGTACAGGTAAAACCAAGGTATGCATTGATAATGTAGCTATTTTATATGATAAAGGAAAAATTAATGCGGCTTTAATTGTTGTTCCCAACGGAATTAAGCGCAATTGGCGCAATGAATTACATATCCATATGGCGGATCATGTTTCTTACAGAGTGGGAATATGGTCTTCCTCACCACGAAAACTAGAGAAAGAGGAACTTGATCAGTTGTCCGTGATCAGTGATGACTTGTCCATCTTGATTATGAACATTGAAGCGTTTTCCACCAAGAAGGGATATCAGTTCGCTTACAGCTTTCTTTTACGCAACGCCGCTTTATTATGCGTGGATGAATCCACTACCATAAAAAATCATAACGCTTCCCGTACAAAAAATATTTTAAAATTACGCCATATGGCAAAGTATCGTCGCATCATGACGGGATCTCCTGTCACTAAATCTCCTTTAGATTTATTTAGTCAGGTGCAGTTTCTTGACCCCTGGTTGATTGATCAGCAAAGTTACTATAGCTTCAGGGCTAGATATGCGGTGGTCGTGCAACGCAGTGTTGGATCTCATTCCTTTCAGCACGTGGCGAAGTATCAACGACTCGATGAGCTGCAGGAAAAGATAAAAAGCTTTTCCACGCGGATTCTAAAAAGTGAATGCCTTGACCTTCCCGAAAAGCTCTATACAAAAAGAACAGTGGCGATGACGATGGAACAAATGAAAGCTTATACAGAAATGAAAAAAGCAGCCATGACCTTCCTGGAAAATGAAAAGATGATGAGTGCTACCACAGTCCTGACGCAATTAATACGACTTCATCAAATAACATGCGGCCACGTTAAGACGGACGAGGGCGATGTTATGGCTATAAAAAATAATCGTATTCAAGAACTATTAAACATACTGGAGGAAACAAATGGTAAAGTTATTATATGGGCTGTTTATCGCTATGATATACAGGCTATTGAAAAAGCAATCGGAGATATTTATGGTAAGGGAAGTGTGGCGTCTTATTATGGTGATACCAAGGATGTTGATCGTCAGCATATTGTGGATCGCTTTCAGGACAGCGATAGCTCTCTCCGCTTTTTTGTTGGAAATCCAAAAACGGGAGGCTATGGGCTCACTCTTACTGCTTCTCACACTGTCATTTATTATTCTAATGATTACAGTTTAGAAGTACGCATGCAGTCCGAGGACCGCGCTCATCGCATCAGTCAGACAAGTAAAGTGACGTATGTTGATCTTATTGCGGAGGGAACTGTTGATGAGAGAATTGTAAAGGCTCTCAATAACAAGATTGATCTGGCCAGTCAGGTTATGGGCGAAGATCCAAAAAAAATATTATTTTAGGGGGTATCTGCCCTACCACTCATGTGCTACAAACGCTCTGTAGGGCTTTATATTGATAAAAATTTTCGCAGTAATCAGTAATTTTACCTGTCGATGTCTTTTATCAGTATATCGAGCATTACTTCCAATTTTATCACTCGTTCCTTTATTTCTGGAATATCTCGTAGCACTACTTGTTCTATTGTGCGCTGTTGTTCTTCTAATGCTCGCACTTTTTGTGACAGCATGCCATACACACTGCCAGCACTTATTAGAATCATGGAGATCCAGACGACGTTCCGAAAATTAAAATCTTTTTCCATTATCCGTACCTTCCTCTTCCTCTTCCTCCGAAAAGAGAACTTAATCCACCAAACATTGAATAAGGATTAAATCCACCGTAAAATGAACGAGGAGGTTGTTGCTGCATTGGTGATGATTTATTTAAACCGGCAATTCCTTCTTCTATCTTGCCCAAGCGGTCACTAATGCTACTGAACTGCTCTCCAAATCCACCCATTTGTTCTCCTAGTCCTCCTAAAGTGGATTCAAATCCACCCAGTCTTTCTCCGTAGCCTCCCATTTGTTCTCCTAGTCCCCCAAGTGTTTCTTCAAATCCTCCTAGTTGCTCACCGTATCCTCCAAGTGTTTCACCAAATCCTGTTACCTGCTCGCCCATTCCTTTAATTCCCCACGGATCCTGATTCAGTATTTGTGGCGGCTGTTGGTAAGGGTGTTGAGGTTGTCTTGGCCGTCCTGGATATTGAGTGAATTTTGGTCCCCCCATGAAACCAGCCAGTCCACCAAGTCCAGATATACCAGCTCCCACAGATTGTATTAAGGGATTAAAAGCTCTTCTTTCGTTAGGATCGAACTGCATTGTTATCCCTCGGCTATGGAATCATTGATCGCTTTTAATTTCTCAAAGGTTGACATGTTGGCGTAGCCGCCGTCATCATATTGCTTTAAATATCCCCCGTCCGCTTGACCTAAACTATTTAAAATGTCAAAGGCCTCTTTTTCACTGGCAGAAGGTGTATTCCCATATGTATTTATTGCGTCGAGTGCAAAACTACGGGGACCTTTTACTTCAGTTCCAAATATGTTCATCGCTGGAAAACTTCCTACGTTAAAATCATTTGTGGTCTTACCATAATAAGGAGTTCCATCCGTATACTTTTCTTTTGTTTGAGTTAAAGGTTGATCAGCAAATCCTGTAATTATATTGTCTTGGGTAATAACATCTTGAGGATCGATGGATTGATCGCCTCCGATATTAAATATATCTTCTTGGGGGGTTAAATCTATCGTTCCCGCTGTTGGCTTCTTTTCAAAGCTTCCTGTTTCTGGATTCCATACTTCACCTTTCTCTTCATGACTGCGAACCATAATATAGGTGGAATCAATTCGCCCGTCAGAAAATGTAGACATGTCGTGCCCTGTTGCCCGTTCAATATGGGCTAATTTGTTCGCCCGCTCATCTCTTATTTCTTCAACATTTGCCGATGGTGCATAGAAGAGATCGGGTATGCTCTCAGGGGGGTTGGTGAGATAATTGTATGGCCAGTGTCTTGATTCCGCTAAAAGATCGTCTAAGTCTGTTGAAATTGTTTCAGCAGATCTGTCAGTTATCAAGGCATCGAGTTCGTCTAAAATATCAGGAGGTTGATATTCAATGTCAGTCCGTGGGATAAACCCGATTGACCTTCTTGGATCATAGGCGATGTCTTGAGCTGCATCAACCGTTTCCGTCCCCACTAGATCTTCCAGTATTGCGTCCTGAGTATCTTCAAGGGTTTTCTCACCTTCTACAAGGTCTGCCTGTGCAGTTGTTTCTTCATCCTTGATGATGTCAAGATTGGCTTTTTGTGTTTGATCAAGATTTTGATCAAGTTTTCCAGTCAGCAACGCCTTGCCATGTCTCGCAAAGCCACTAGGGACTCCTTTTAACTCCTCCCATATTTTCTGTACACCAGGTCCCATATCCTTTCTTATTTGCTTGGGAACAATGTTCGTCAGTCCTGATTGTGCATACTTGGCAAGGTCGCCTATTATTTTTAAAGGCGCGGGCGCCAGGGCGTTGAATGCTGCGGGAATTCCCAGATTAAGTGCTCCTCCTATAGGAAAACGGTCAAGATATGCGTCGCGGGCTTCAGGGCTTGATTTAATAAACTTGTCAAGATCGCGTTGATAATCGCTTCTGCCGTCCGAGTAGAAATCAAGTACTACTTGCGCCGCTGAATTAAGCGAGCCGTCTTTTCTTCTATTTCGGTTGATGAAATCCTGTTGTTTTTTTGTCATGCCTCCAATGACTGTGCTCGGAGAGGAGATACCTGATCTGTAACCTTGATCCTGGTGTCCTTGCGTAACAAGCCTGTCTAAGTCTCCACTTTTTATCATTCGGTTTAATTCTCTTGCTGTTGTCTTTTGGCTTTTTTTATCGCCTTTATTTCCAGCGGCTGTTCCCTTTCTGCTGCCTGTTTTATAAGCCGAAGGTCCTGCTACGTAATCTTTATGTTGCGCTGAACCTGAACCTGGTGGTCCCCCTCCTTGCAATTTCATAATACCGTACATTATATTCTCCTCTGTGATCCGAGGGCCAAGGCCTCATCAAGGTTGCCCCCGGCCAACGCCACGCGCTGATCTGGACTTAAGGGTTGTGTCGCCCCTCCCGTTGGAACGGTCTGGGTCATCTCTTCAAAATCCACGTTCAAGAAAGGATCCTTCTCTAACGTTTTAAAAGGGCCTTTCGTTGCTGGCTGTCTTGGAGCTTTAGCTTGTTCTTGAACCTCATCCACCATAATCTTCTGTCCTGTTTCCTGTCCGTCCTGACTGAAGGTCGGTTTACTGTCAGCCTTGACAATGTCAAGGCCTGTCGCATAGCCCGCGTCATCAGTCTTAATGATCATTTGCTCGTTTCCAGGGAAGGCGCTTTGGTTTTCAGAGAAAATAAGATACTTCATAACATCGATTGGATTGCCAGAATCAAAATTATCTCTTACCTCAGGAGGAAGATTTTCATCCCCTCTTACATCATCCCATCTCATGCGACCAAGAGTCATTAACGCCTGTCGTTTTGCGAGATCGCTGATAGTTGGGTTCATCACCGTTGTAATATTTTTCAGGAATTTTGGATCAGCCAGGGTGGTCATCCCATACCGTGCCATCAGCATCAGTCCGAGATTTCCAAAAGGATTGGAGGCCAGCATACCGCCTGTAATCAGGTTGGTAATAGCATTCGCTCCGCCCAAGAAACCACGACGCTTGACGAAATCGGAAACATCGCCGAAGCTTGTCTGTTGCACCTGTCCCGCCAGATCCAACACGTTTTCCATTTCCTTGTATACTTTTTCACCAAGAATTTCCTTCATGCCCGCGACCCTGTTTTTCCCTGATTCCCCCATTCCAAATATCGTTTTCATTTGTTCTACGTCTAAAATAGGAACATTGAATTGCGCTGTTCCAGTTGTTCCCCACTTCGTTGCTTGTTGGCGGTGCGCCCCAAAGCCTTCCGTTCCTGGAATCCATCGTGTAATTCGTTCTCCCCATGTTTGTCCGCCTGAAGTCAGTTTTACTTTACCGCTGATGTAGCGGGTGGCAACTCTCATTTTATCATCTAGAACAGACCGTGCTACTGCATCAAAAACATTTACATTTGTTTTGACGCCATTAATCATTACATCAGCGTTTCCTAACGCTAATCTCATTTCCTTAATGGCCATAGGTGATGACATGCTTTTGCTGTCCAATAGTATTTCCGCCAATTGATCGGCTTTCAGCCATCCAGGTTGACCAACAGCTCCTGGCTTTGCCACATTCAAATCGGCAAGTGCCAGAACTTGCGCCGTTCGGTCTTTTAAACTGTCAATATTATCCGTGAAAAACTTATTCGCCATTGTATAGCGATTGGCAAAAGCGTCCTTGAGAGCGTTTTTTGCGGGATCATTAAGATCGGCAAAGCCCTTGAAATCATTGATAGCGGTGACCATTGCTTGTGTGAATGGCTCGACACGGTGACTAATGGCGGATCCTGCCGCTCCAGCCTCACCCGCATGCTGTAGAATGTCATTGAGGCTTGTCTGAAGCATATCAAACTGTCTCGCATTCATATAGTCTCCCTTTATAAACTGAAGGGCTGGAAGAATTTTTTCAAATGCTCCTTGTGTTTTAAGGGTTGGAATAGTTGCCAGTAATTCTTCAAAATCGATTGCCTGTGCACCATAATCTCCTGGAAGATCAAGCATGATTTTTCGCTGATCCAGACCAAGACGCTTGGACAACTTAAAGGCCTCCTCTTTTATTTGTGCTGTGGGAATAAACTTATCCCCAATTTCATCGCCGATGTCTAAAGCGCTCTTATAAAGCGTTTCCTTGGTGGAGGCAAATTTTGCCACGCCTTCTCTAAAATTCTTATCCGCGAGCATTCCTGCGTCATTCAATAAACTAATAGGAGAATAATTGTTCAGTGTCCTATTAATTGATTGAGCCATAGCTACTTGTTGCGCGTTTTGGGCCTGTCGTGCCTTGGTCGCCACAAAGGGGAAAAGACCGATGACTTTTCCTGCCCCTTTAACAATATTGGATTCCGTTACAGAGAACACATTCATGGGAACACCGTACTGCACTCCTTTTTTCATCATATCAATACCTCCCTTGGTCACTCCCACAAGAGGTGCGAATCCTCGTTTAATAAACGGCCACATCTGCGACAGTCCTACAGCCCCTCCCGACCATAAAAGCTCGTTGCGCATGTCATAGAGATTGCGTAGGGTTTCATCCTTTTCCATCGCCTCTGTCAGATTAGGAATGTCACTTAGGTAACGCGTTATTTGATTAAGCATGTCATATGTTTCGTTGGCTGCGCCCCGTGCAAATATGTTCATTGCTGTTAAGGCCGTTGCCGATTTGGCAGGACTGTTCTTCACTGCATTGGAGATTAAGGCGTTGTCCATCACACGCTTTCCCGCAACTCCTCTGCTCAACAATGACGCGCCCACGACATCGGAAGCAATGACAGCGACGTCTCCCAAGGTTGCCTTGGGGTCCTTGCTGGTCAGCTTGGTTGCTCCAAAATTAAGAATGCCTTGCAGTAGTTTTCCTGGTTCAAAGGGATCACCTCCTGGTGGAAGATCCAGTAGTTCCCCCATTCCTTCTATCAGTCCCGGGCCTGTCTTGGCTTTCTCTTGTTGCTGACGCATATAATATCCTATGGGATCTTTTATTTTCGCTTGTCTTTCTTGAATTTTCTTTTCGTAAGCCTCTAAGTCAGCCATAACGTTTCCTGAAACATTCCCCGCTGCTTTTTGATATGCCGTTACCTTTTTCAGAGCATCAATTAATTGTTGCTGTTCAGCCTCATTACGTGGCCAGTCGCTTACAGGTTTTCCTTCTACCTCCCCTGCCTCAATTCCACCAATGGTAACCGGACCTATGCCCTGAATTCCGTATTTTGTTAAATCTAATTGTATTGTTGTAGTTGCCATTATTTTATAAGCGTTACGCCACTCCCCTCTGGATTAACTTCAAAATGAAACTCAATTTTAGGGCCTGCCGCTTCCTCTCCTGTCTGTCCTATTTTACGAATTCTATCCAGATCAATGGTATCATATCCCAGTTCCTTCATTCGGTTAAAGGACTCCTCGAACGCAGGAATGACAGCCAAATCGCTGTAGGACTGCATACGCGCTCGTCGTAAATCGCTTTCCAAGAATTCAAGTTTCTTGATAACGGAGACAGAGGATGTCCAACCAAAAAGGTTCAAGTCCATCGCCGCACGCTCAACGTCATCCAAGTTCAATCGTCCTGATGACTTACGCGCTCTTGCAATTGCATAAATGATCGCATTGGCACGTGCCTGGTTCAATGGAAGATCTTCATCAAACCATTTAAGCTTGTTCATAATCTTATCCTGCTCGGCCGCGCTTTCAAAAAGATCTCGTCCCAACGCATCCTGATTTCCATAAACAACATTTCCGCCAGGGGCTGTGAAGTCCGCTCGCATTTCCGCCTGCCCCGCAGCTCCTATCTGGTTGAATGTGCTTTGAAGACCTCTGAGAGCCGCGATGTCCTCTTCCTGAACAGTACCGTTTGCAATGTCTTTCTGGGTGTCGGGATCCAGTAAGTATTGGTCAATGAAATCACTAATGAGAACAAGTTTTGTATTGGGTTGAATTCCCTTTTCATAGCCAACGCCTTGTACATTTGGATTGCCACTCTTGAAAAAGTCATTGAAGGTATAGTTCATCGTATCCGTCCATATTTGCCCAAAATCCTGTGCACGCATTTGTAGTCCTGCAAGGAAACCAGCACGCCTTGGATTTTCAGCGATTGATGCGCGAAGATCACTTAAATACATGATATTTCTGTCATAGGTGTCCAGCTTGTTTTTAATGTCCAGGATCGGTCCGATTCCACGAGAGGTGGCATAATCGGAAGGCGTTCCTGACATCGCAGTCGTCATTTCCTGTATGCCTGCCACATCGGTCATGAGTTCAAGAACGGGCAAGCCGTCCTCTCCCAGCTGATCCGAGGGGCGATAGAATTGAATCTGTTCTCCTGGTTCCTGAACAGTATAGGCAACGAACGGATCAGACCATTCGCCGTTTTCCAACGGAAGCCTGAACTGTCCTTTCTTCGGCTTAAACGCCTCGATTTCATAATCAAGAGCTTTGAGCTTTGCCGCCTTCATTTGATCGTTATAGGCCGTCATTTTTGCCTTATCAGAAGCGATGTCTTGATCGTATTTCTTATTTAAAATATTTAGCCTTAGACCTCTATCGGAATCATAAACCGCTTTGGCATCAGCTATCTCTTGCCCTCTTTTTTGTAATTTAGCGGTAAGGACGCCGCGTTGTCGCTCCTTTTCCTCCGCTCGTTGCAGTTGTTTTATCTTGGAAAGGTTCTGGGTGAAGACTTGTCCCGCCTGACTGATTGCAGGCGCCATTTTTCCTCCGCGTGTCGGTGCCATCAGGCCAAAGCCGAATTGGGCGAGTGCCAGTCTCTTGTCTCTTGAATAATCAGAAGGCGCGTACATCGCCTCAATCTGTTCATCGGTCAGGGTCGGGGTTCCATATTCCTCGAGATAGGACTTATCTAAAAATAAATCTTTGAAGTACTGCTCGGGGTCGGGGTTTTGCAGGATAGGGGCATCCGGAAACATGCTCCCTGGCAATGAAGTAGGCATTACTTTTGGAGTTGGTACGGTTACCTCTAGATCTTCATCTTCAAAAATGTCAATATTTTCGTAAGCCATTATACTAATCCGAACGCTCCACCAGATCCGCCTTGCCCACTTAGGATGCCGTAGGCACCCAGTCCCATGCCCAGTGCTCCGAGCATCGGATTAGTGTATGGAAGTGGTTTTTGCGTTAATGTTTGTGAAACGGACGGTACTCCCGCCATCACGTCGCCGAAGTAGCTTAGTCGCCCGTATGGTTCCATACGTTTTGCTTCTGCCATTCTGTATTGTTCGTTAAGTGCCGCTTGTTGTTGTGCTTGTTCTGCCCCTCCGAACTGGAATAGGGTTCCAAGACCTTGTTGTCCTAGACCATATTGCTGTTGAGCGAGGTTAGCCCCCATCATTCCCATTTGTCCTTGTTGGGCTCCCATTTGTGCTTGTTGGGCTCCTAGTTGCCCAAAAATACCAGCCCCTTGGAGTTGCCTTGCCCTTGCAGACTCGGAAGTGCCAATTGCTTTTTGTTGCGCTTGCTCAAAGTTTTGAGCCAGATCCTGGAATATTCTCCTGGATTTAATGTCTTGTAGATTCTTGTCAAGTTCGGCTGATTCAACGCCAAATCGTGATCCCCCGAAGGCTCCTGCCTGTTGAGCGGTATCTGCTGTACGTTTCCGTGCGACAGCTGCCTGCTCATCCATTTGTTTAAGAGCTTCTTGAGTTACATCCCCCTGGTATTGATTGAAAAAATCCGAATAGTTGCTTGTGCTGGGGTCATACTGCTGTGTTGCCCCTTGAAGTGCTGGAATTCCCATCCCTGTTGTGGCTATTCCTGCTCCTGTCGTGGCTTGTCCCGCACCCAAGGCGTTGAAAGCCGTGGCGAAAGCCGGATCATATTGAGCACCTGTTCCCGTAGGAAGACCTGTTGTAGGGTCAATCCCCATCATTCCCGCTGCTCCAGCGATGGCTCCCGTCTGAAGAGGATCAAATCCTGCAATGCCCTGAGGCGTGACAGTGCCTGGCACTTGAGTCACATCAAATGCCCCCTGAAGCAGTTTCCGTCTCCAGTCCTCTAGATAGGGTGCTTCACGCGTTCCTTGCCAATAAGTTTCGGGCATTATACTATTCCTCTTCCTCGAGATGAGTCAGGATCTAGCCTGTTCATCAGGTTATACATTGATTTTGGTCCTCCCGCATTGTCAACGGCTTTTGCCGTCATGACGAACTCGCCGTCACTGAGCATCGCCGGTATCTTGTCCTCTTTCGGCCCTCCCGGTCCTCTGATCGAGCCAAATTTTCTTGGAAAAAATTGGGCAATTCCCGGATTCTCTTCCAGCCTGTCGGCTAAATCTCCAGCGGTTGAACCGCCATTTGCGCGTGTGATATAACGGGGATTATACCCCATAATGCTTTCAACAGTGGGATCTTTTCGTCCTGGCATTCCTCCCCCCAATGTTCCTCGGTTAGGATCAATGTAAGGTATTCCTCCCCCCTGATAACCTGTAATGCTCCTTGCTGTCGGGTCGGGGGACCGTCCCCTTGGATTCATTCCTCCTCCTAAAGACCCGCTGATGCGATTTCGATTCATGAAAGGATTTCCTCCCCCTTGCAGTCCTACGATTCCCCCCTCATTAACGCCAAGCGACGGACGACGATCAGGATCAATAATAATCCCTTCTTCATCCACCTCGAAATCCTTATATTTATTGCCAGCAACATCATACTCCTTAACATCATAAGACGTGTCGGTGATAGGATCATAATGAAGCCCCCTGAAACGGTCTGTTGCTCTTTGCGGTCCTCCTGTTATGTCGTTATATTTTAAATCAATCTCGGATAGGCGATCCTCTTTACTCAGAGGTCCTTCTTTCTCATCCTCAAACTGTTTCTTGGCCAGCATGGACATAATAAGACTCATAAGCCCAGCCCCAGAATCAAATCCTTCTCCCTTTTTTCCTGATCCTCCTAATAATGACCCTCCGGCTCCAGCAATATTCTTGAGAATTCCTGCAAGTCCAGATGCGTCTGTTCCTTGTTGATGAGTTAAAGGACCAGTAGATTTTGTACCAAAAGTCCCCAACATGTTCTTCATGAAATTCCCAAATCCGGATCCGCCAGTTGTCGTACTAGCACCGCCCATCATCGCGGGTATGCCATACATTGCTGCCAGAGCCATTAACATTTCAGGATTGTTCCTGAAAATATCCTTCCCACCGCTGAAGACATCTCGACCGGCTTTTTTTACCCGATCACGTATTTTTCTAAAAAACTTTTGCATAATCTCCTAATTCCGCAATTTATGTGATTGTTATTGGCAAGAAGGCTACGCTTGTAATTTTAGCCAATTTTATTCTATATTTATAGTCAAATTCTTGGTATATGACAACAAGTAAATATGGCAAAGAAAGTTAAGACAGAATCAGCAGCACTTTTCAATCATAAGTTTGAAGCCATTAGGCCATTTGGTCCTACTGTTATTAAAGGAACAGTTCCCATGGATCTTATTCACTTACTGGATAAGAAAGCATCAAAATTGCTAGGAAGTAAGCAACTTTCCAAAGAATTTAATCATGCACCCAATCTGGCGGGAAATGTTCACAAAGAAGTTCGTTATCCTTCATCGTGGATGAGTACCGAAGAATTCAAGCCGATGGTTGAGTTCATTGGAGAAATGGTAAAAGCTTATATCTCCATTCCCCCTGCAAGTGAAACCATCAGTCCTGAGTTTGTGGGCAAGCTCGTCATTCAATCAATGTGGACCGTGAGCCAGTGGGCGGGAGACTTTAATCCTTTTCACATTCATGAAGGACAACTGTCAGGAGTTATTTATTTACGCATTCCACCTGGATTAAAAGAAGAATACGAAAAAGAGGATCATTACCCAACAGTGGGAGATATTGTTTTTTATCACGGTCAAGCGGCGACGTTCAGCGGACATAAGTTGCAGTACACCCCTAAAGTGGGTGATGTATTCTTATTTCCCAATTGGCTCACACACGGCGTCTATCCTTTTAGAACCAAGAGACAGGAAAGACGATCTGTTTCCTTCAATCTTGAACTTATTAAGAAGGAGGGTTCAACAAGTGGAAACGCTGAAACATTACGTAACCAACAATTTTATAAAAAATAATGAAAAAAGTGGCTCTTCCGAAGAAAGTCAATGCGGGACCTTTTGAAGTAGAACTTATTCTTATTCCCCATGAGGTGGCTTATGAATCATCGGACTACCAAGGAAGTTTCGTTAGTAAGCCTCCCTTAAAAATTTATCTGGATGAGGACATAATTAATCTAGGGGGAAAGGATGCCATTAATGTGGTGATGCATGAAATGCTTCATGTGGGTTATTATCAATACCATCTCAAGGACAAGGAGGAGGAAACTCTGGTAAATTCTGTAGCCAATTTTTTAACGGAACTGCTGTCGCGTTCAGAATTGAAAGAGTGGATAATAGACAACATGAATAAATGAATAATTCATCCCTTAAAACTAAATCCAATGACAGTATTACTCCCCCCTCTATAAGAGTGTTTGTAGCCACTCCGTGTTATGGAGGGATGATCACCGTCAATTATTTTGAAAGTTGCATGAAATTAATGGCCGAGTCCATACGAAAAGGAGTGGGGTTGCAGTTTGCCACCATTGGAAATGAATCATTGGTGACTAGGGCTCGTAACACACTGGTTCAGTTGTTTATGGATGATAAAAAAGAATACACGCATTTGATGTTTATTGACGCCGATATTGGTTTTGATTACAACACGATCTTTCGTATGTTGGACATAGACAAGGAAGTGGTGGCTTCCATCTATCCCCGCAAGGCTATTGATTGGAGAAAGGTAAAAAAGAAAGCTCAAGAAAAACCTGATGTCACACCCGATGAACTCCACGCTTTTTCATTAGAATATAATTTAAATGTTAAGAATCCCGAACGTGTTGAAATGAAACAAGGTTTTATTGAAGTTATGGATGCCCCAACAGGCTTTATGCTCATAAAACGAAATGTCTTTAATAAAATGAAAATGGCCTATCCTGATCTCAAGTTCACCAATGACCAGCATTTGGGACAGCCTCATGAAACCAAGTTCAAGTACCATGACACATCGGACTGGAACTACGCCTTTTTCGACACAATGATTGATCCAGATTCCAAAAGATACTTGTCAGAAGACTATGCATTCTGTAGATTATGGCAGAAGATTGGTGGTACCGTTTATGCGGACATAATGAGCGGACTAACGCATTATGGAACCTATGCTTTCAAAGGAAATGTAGGCACTCAATTCTTGCCACCAGAGAAGAAGTAACTTATTATACACTATTATGGAACTGACCGATTTAAAATTTCAACCAGGAATAGACAAGCAGGATTCACCTTATGCGGCCGGTGATGATCGACGCTATGTGAACTCTGATTTTGTTCGGTTTCATTACGGAAAACCAGAGCGTTGGAACGGATGGGATTATCTTCCTAATCCTAATACAACAATCGTGGGCGTGGTCCGTGATACGCATGCGTGGCTAAGTCTGGACGGAACAAGGCATCTTGCCTTGGGAACCGACAGGAAACTTTATGTTTTTACGGGAGGAGTGTTTAATGACATTACCCCCATACGATCAGGACCAGATTCCCTTACCAATCCTTTCACGACCAACGGTACGACGACCGTTTCCGTAGCTGATGCGGCGCATGGAGCTAGTCAGGGAGATTTTGTGACTTTTGATTCATTCTCCACCCTTGACGGCTTGGACATGAATAATGAATTTGAAATCACCACCATCACGGATACGGATAACTACACCGTTACCCATACAGACACAGCCTCGGGATCCACGTCAGGTGGAGGAGGAACAGGAAATGCTAATTATCAACTCTCTATTGGAGAATCAACATCCACTTTTGGATATGGATGGGGTACCTCCACATGGGGAGCCAGTACATGGGGAACAGCCCGTTCATCATCTAGTGTGGTAATTTACGCACGAAACTGGTCACTTGATAATTTTGGGGAGGACTTGATTGCAACGGTCATTAATGGCGGAACTTATAAATGGGATCTTTCAGGAGGTGTCTCTAACAGAGCGGCAGTTGTTACCAACGCGCCGACAGCGTCTCGGTTTAGTTTAGTATCGGCCGATACAAGACATTTGTTTTGTTTAGGAACAGAGACAACGATCGCAAATACAGCCACGCAGGATGACTTATTCTTTAGGTGGTCGGATAGGGAAGACCTTACGGATTGGACTCCCGTGGCGGCCAATGAAGCGGGATCTCTTCGTATTGCGGATGGATCAAGAATTATTGGAGCGGTCAAATCAACAGGACAAATACTTGTGTGGACGGATAAATCCTTGCACGGTATCCAATTTGTTGGAACACCTTATACTTTTGGACAGCGTCAATTAGGTGCTAATTGCGGATTAATCGCTCAGCATGCCTGCATAGATGTAAACGGTAGAGCTTACTGGATGGGAGAAAATTCCTTTTACATGTATGATGGTGTGGTTAAAAAAATGCCTTGTTCCGTACAGGACTTTGTGTTTGATGACATCAGTTTCACTAATAAAAATGACATTGCATGTGGACTAAACACCGAGTTTAATGAAATTTTTTGGTACTATGCTACCGCCAGTGCCACTCAAATTGACGCAGGGGTTGTCTATAATTATTTGGAAAACACATGGTATACCATCAGCCTTGACCGTACGAGTTGGTTAGCCGCTGAAATATATGAACAGCCTATCGCCACTCAATACAGTACAACTTTAACGGCTAATTCCGCGACTATTATGGGTTTAACGGCGGGAGCCTCTTATACATATGAACACGAGAAAGGAAATAATCAGGCCGATGGTACGGCGATTAGTGCAAGCCTGACTACGGGCTCCATTGAAATTGCCTCAGGGGATAATCTCATGTCTGTCAGCAAATTCGTTCCTGACTTTACTAATCTAACAAATAATGTTGCTGTTACATTGACTCTGGAACAATATCCACAATCAGCATCTAATGTGACAACAACAGGAAACGTCACGTCTTCAACACAGAAAATTGACATACGGGGAAGGGGAAGGTCCGTGAACCTCGCTTTTGTATCCAATACTGTGGATGATACGAACTGGAGGCTCGGCTCCATGAAACTGCAGCTTAGACCAGACGGGAGGAGATAATGGCTAAAATTACCATTACACGTTTACCTAACGCGACACCCGAGTATGAAAGTGGTCAGTTTGATCAAATGATCCGTCTTTTGGAGCAAATTATCTTGGTGCTTAATACTTCCTATGCTCAGGACATAGAAGAACAAAGTAGCGGAAGGAGTTGGTTCCTTGGCTGATACATATAAAAATATTGGCCTAGATATGACCACTACTGGTCCTACAACCATTTACACTGTTCCAACGGCTAATCCAGGGGCATTACCCCCTGTTTTTCCAACCACAGCCGTAGTTAAATCTATCCTCATATGCAATGATTCTGCTAACACCACCGAGTATACCATAGAATGGACTGACAGTAGTGCTTCGGCAACCTATAAAATTACCAACGATAAGACCATTGCTACCGATACGACCTATGAAGTTTTATTACAGCCTCTGGTTCTGGAGGAATCGGACTTAATTAAAATAACTGCGAATGCCGCCAATGAGATTCACATTACAATGAGCTTTTTAGAAACAACAAAAGGAGCACTCTAATCGAACTTCATTCATTATTTATTACCCCTGTTTTTTCAGTAAATTTCACCACTGGCGATTATGGTGACTTAATTAAAGCCATCCGAGAGGTTCAAAAAGAAGATCCAAAAGGGATTCAAAAAACAAATCAAGGAGGATGGCATAGTCGTGACGATCTTCAAGAGGACAAGCGTTTTGGTGTCATTAAAGCGGATATCATTCACTACTGCATAGAAGCATTGGATCATTTAAGGGTAGAGGATCACTGTGAACCTGAGCTTACTGGTATGTGGGCCATGATCAATGGTCCAGGAACCTATAACAAATTGCATTCTCACCCCCATAATTATCTCTCGGGAGCTTTTTATCTGCAAGTTCCAGAGAACAGCGGAAAATTAACTTTTCATAATCCTCGCCCCCAATCTGAAGTTCTTGCCCCTCCTATGAAGACGGATCAATCCATTCATTTAGCCCCACGCGTGGGGTGGCAGCCAAAAGTTAAGGACTTGCTTATTTTTCCAGCATGGCTTAATCATGAAGTGGAAATTAACAATTCAAAAGAGGATAGAATTATGTTAAGTTTTAATGCTAAAATACAAAGGAAATTAAATTAGATGGCTAAAATCGTAGAACCAGCAGAACTTCTAGGGCATATGGATACATCGGATGGGAGAAGAATTCCGCGCTATAAGTGTAAAAGTGAAACTACTCTTACCAATACAGTAACGGGAGAGGAATATGATTCAGAAAACGCCATGCAATCAGATGTTGATAATCCTTCCACAGCGACACAAGAGGGGCATATTAGACGAGATGTTAAGATTTTTGCACCATCACTGGCGGATATGGTAGGGGAAGTTCCTAAAGATTAGGCACTACAAGCTTCACATTCAATCTCAGTTTCATTGCCGTTAAGCATTACTTTTTCATCAGAAGTATCATGACATCCGCACCCTTTAAGGTGTTTGGACAGTGTCTTTTCTAGTCTTAAATTATCTCTCTCCGTAGCTAATAAACGTTCGTGGTAGCGGCTCACCTTGTCAGCGAGGACAGCTATAGCCTTCAATACTTCCTGATTTTCCATTTTTTTCTCCTGATTTAAATTTTTGGGTGAGAACCAATTTAAACACATCTTTGATCTAAATCAAGACGATTAATGTCAAATTATGATAATAGTTTTCTTGACAAAGAAATTATGCTATGGAAGGGGCAGAAATAGGATGACAGAATTAAAGACAATAGACGAATTAATTCTAAAGAAAATAAGTGTATACTATACCTCTTTAGAGAACATGCATTTGTTGGAAACAGTGCATTCCTATATTGAGAATAACAAAGATAAGTTTACCGAAAAATCATGGAACTGTAATATTAAAACCTCTAAAACAATATCCCAAAATATTTTGTATGACATAGAAGAGTTTAATCATTTAGCCACTAGTTTAGAAAATATTATTAAAGAACTTTTATATAAAAATTTTAAAAAATACACCCCGTTTATGATTTTTGAATCATGGATAAATATTTTAGGGGAGCATGGTTATCAAGAACCCCACCTACATGGCGACTGCGGATCTGCTGTTTTATATCTAACAGAGAATAATTCTGAAATTGAATTTATTATTTACCCAGAGGATTTACGAAAAGCAATAGTCCCTAAAAAAGGTGCTGTTTTATTGTTTGACGGAACCACCTATCATAGAGTTGTAGAATCAAAACACGAAAGAATGTCTCTGGCTTTTAACTTTAATTTATTAAAATGAAAGCAGAAGTTATTACAGATTCTTTTTTTATTGGCCATTATAAAATAGCCAATAAATACATTAAAGATCTTAATAAAAGATATGAAGCTGCGAAGGACGGTTTAAAGAGTTACGGTCCCCGTTTAGCGGGGAGACTGGATAGTGAATTAGAAATGTTAAACATTATACAATCAACGGATTCTTTTCCTCAAATTGTTAAATGCATGGACAAACATATGAAACAAAGCATTGAATTTAAATGCCTACCCCGTAAATCTTATGATTTGGATATTATAGGATGCTGGATAAATGATATGAAAGCGGGGGAATATAATCCTCCCCATACTCACCATGACGGATCTGGCTGGTCAACAGTTTTATTTTTAAAGGTTCCCGAATTCATTAACGATGCAAAAGATCCCCATAAATTCAAGGATGGGGCGCTGTGTTTTATAATGGGAGGAGACACCACTTATTATGTTACCCCTAAAGTTGGGGATTTTTATATCTTTCACGCCCGTCACCAACATTGTGTAATGCCCTTTAAAACCAAGGGCGCTAAAGCAGTTCGTCGATCCATGTCTTTTAATTTTATTGCAAAGAAGGAGGAGAAATAAATGAAAACAAACAATATTCCTCCCCCTTTCGTGAAGCAAATGATGTTTGGCACTTTGGTCATGGAGTTTAATTTGAAGATAACATGCCCAGAAGTGAGAGAGCCCTTATTAAAGGAAATAAAGAAATGGATTAAAAAAGACCCTGGGGTGGTAATTTCAAACATGGGGGGATGGCACTCCCCACTGACGCATACGGGAGTCTTGGGGAAGCTAACTAAAATCATTGCTGATGAATACGCACCAATTTATGGACAGGCGATGGGATGGGATCTTGATAATAGAAAATTTTTTTCAGAAAGCGGGGCGTGGGCCAATGTCAATCCACCGGGAGCATCAAACAACACCCATGTCCACTGCAACAGCGTTCTCGCGGCAATTTATTACGTGGAAACGCACGGACCTGAACAAGGATCTCTTTTTTTTGAAGATCCTCGGTCATCCGCTGTACAGAATCTTCCTGCGATAAAGGAGTTTAATTACCTAAATACCCGTAGTATCGAACGCGTTCCCCAAGACCATGACTTACTTCTCTTTCCCCCTTGGCTTCCTCACAGAGTGGCGCTTAACAAAAGCAAGAAAAGAAGAATATCCGTATCTGTTAATTTTAGCGTGGGGGCACCAGTATGAGATACCCCCCAAGCAATTTATTGGAGGAGGGAATGAATCTTGAAATAATTAAACATAATATTTTTATTGACGAAGCATGGTCTTTTACAATGCCTAATCACGAAAAGTGGAGGAAAGAAATTAAAAATATAATACTCGTAGAAAACAATAAAGAAATACATAAGCACACAACAATTCCAGAAGAAGACTGTAACGTTAAAGCTAGAAGAACCGCATGGGATTCTCATTTTCGATATCCTCAGATACGATCCTTAACTGATGAATTATCAAACATTATAGGGGGTTGGGTTAAGAAAGAAAATTTTGATGCTCCTTCGATCTTGATACAAGACTGTTGGATTAATTGGTATAATAAAAATGATCATGCAGTGCCCCACGATCATCCATCCCATTTATCATTAGTCTATTTTGTAGAGGTGGAAGGTTCAGGAGCAGAGTTTTTATTTCACAAACCTGGTAGATTTGCATTAATAAGAAAAGAAAACAATGAAACATTTTGTAATAATATTCAATCCGTGAAAGTAAAAAATGGAACTGTACTCATGTTTAATGGGTCTTTAGCACACGCCGTCACTCCTAATTTATCTAATAGCCCTCGTATAACTTTCGCTGCCAATTATGAAGTAAGGTATCACGAAAAAAGGGAGGATTATTAAATGTTTGAAAAGAAAATAACTTTCATTGCCACTGATAAAGATTATGAAAATATATGGCCTCATCCCCGAGCTGCAAATCATTTTATTCCGCAAAATTATAAAAATTTAAAACGTCATGAGGATAAGAATCTTCACAAACCAACGGTTAAGACATGCATCCCTTTTTTAGATGCCTTAACTTTTGGATATATTATTCCTTTTGACCAAGATTATATTGTGGATGCAACGGAGACTGATTTAAGTATTTCATCTGCCAACAAAGAACCTGAACCTGCGGGATTTCATAGTAAGACCCAACTTCCGTTAGGAGATGACAAGGGAAAAGAAAACGCAGGAAAATTTCATAACAAATGGCTAATTAGAACCCCACCAGGATATAGCTGTTTATTTATTCAACCCCTTAATCGGACAGAAGAACGTTTTGAAGTCATATCAGGAGTGGTGGATACGGATACGTACATTAATGTAATTAATTTTCCTTTTCATTGGAAAAAATGGACTCAGCAAACCATTTTGAAAAAAGGAGAATCCATGGTTCAAGTAATTCCATTTAAACGAGAGTCATGGAAAAAATGGTCTGGCTTTGTAATGGAAGTAGCCCATGGTCAAACCCTTCGACTTCTGGAAAGTAAGTTTATGGATCGGTATAAAAAAATGTTCTGGAATAAAAAAAGTTTTAAATAAATGAAAAAATTAAGTGATTTTGTGAGATGCTACGAAAATGTAATTGACAAGAAGTTATGTGAAAAAATTGTCAATCAAAAAGATCTTACATTTTCACCCGCTACTACGGGAGGATATGATAAAGTAAATCCTGATTATAGGAGGTGCTATATGAAATACTTAGATAATAAATTTGATAAAAATATTTTTAATATAATAGGTAAAATTATTATTAAATATAAAAAGGAAATCCCAGATTTTTACACAGGACTAACGATTACAGACACAGGGTATGAGCATCTTTTATACAGGGGAAGTGAAAAAGGAGAATATAAAGAACACACTGATAATTCGGATACATCTCCTCGTGTTTTAAGCTGTTCTTTAATTTTAAATGATGATTATGAAGGAGGCAATTTTGCGTTTTTCGGAGGAGAATACATAGTTCCCAAGAAAGCTGGTAGTGCTGTTGTTTTTCCGAGTAATTTCTGTTTTCCCCATGCAGTCACCCCTGTTACAAAAGGAAATCGACACGCCGTCATCACTTGGATTCACTAATGAATTTTAAAAAACTAATTTATCCTATGGGACTCGAAGAGTTTCTTTTAAAATACAACAACAATGAATCCTTTATTATAAAAGGACATAAAGACAAATTTTCTAATTTAATTACTTTGGAGGAAATAGAATCTACCATTAATAATGGTTGTAATATTAATTCCCCCATGCAAATTATTAAAGATGGCGTCCGACACTATTATATCCAACAAAATTTAAAATGGAGTCAAGTGGCGCTTCAGAAGTCTGTTATAAAAAAATTACTTGAAGAAAAACATAGTTTTATGATGATGAATCAAACACAAATCAATAAAAAAGTATCTGAACTCATAGACACAATTGAATCTACTTTCACTAATTCTCATGCAGATCTACACTTGTATATTTCACCAAAAACGGCATCAACAGGATATGATGCCCATCGAGATCGTCCGCAGCATAAAATTTATATGCAAATAATAGGTATGACCCATTGGAAAATATATAAAATAATAAAAGAAATGCTAGAGGAGACAATAGCTTTTGAAGAAAAAGATGAAAAAGTGTATCTAGAGGAAGAAAAGAATTTTACTCTTGAACCAGGGGATCTGCTCTATATGCCTTCAGGAACATTCCATAAAGTGAGGAATGAAGAGGGTCCGCGAGTCTCGTTCAGCATTCCTTTCGTAATAGAAGAGAAAAAGAGTGAATATATGGATAGAACATATATTCCCTTTAAAGAACTTTTTGACACCTCTAGGGAATGAAAAATAAATATATATATGTCAAAAACATGCTGTCCATGGATTTGGTAGAATACATCTCTACTTGGCATTTAAAAAACTATGAAAAAACAGCCAAAGATAGTCAAGTTCCTCTCGCTTTTTCAATTCATTCCAAGGACTCAGAAATTTATTATCATTTACTTCATCATTTACTCCCCATTATGGAAAAAGAAACTAATTTAAAGTTAAAGCCTATATACAGTTATAGCAGAATTTATTTAGGTGGCGCCGAATTAAAAAAACATACCGACAGACAGGCTTGTGAAATAAGCGCTTCTATAACTTTAAAATATTTTTACCATAATAAAGAATATCAATGGCCTCTTTGCATGGAAAATATACCCATAAATATTAAGTCAGGTGACGGGGTTATTTATAAAGGAGAGGAGATAGAGCATTGGAGGCCTATTTTTCAACAGCCAAAAAAATATTGGCATCATCAAGTTTTCGTGCATTATGTTGATTTAAATGGTCCTTATTCTGATGAGAAAGAGGAAGTTAATGTCAAAAGTATTTGTTAAAGAAAATTTTTTTCCATTAGAGATTTATAATTTTATTGTGAAAGAAATACTATCTGTTGAATATAAACCTCCTCCTAAAGAGTCAAGAGAACAGTATCAAGGTAATTACTGGAATACTCATTATTTACCAAAAGGATGCGAGCTGCAAACAAAAATGAAAGAACTTGTCGCAGAACATTTTTATTTTGATGATTTTAGTTATATAGATTCTTGCTACACAATGGTGGGAGCAGCAGATAAACCTAGACCTCACATCGATCAGTCAATAGGAGCAACTCATCAACTTTTAATTTACATGCATGGCGAAGAATCTAGAAACAACGGAACAGGTTTTTATCATGTTACCGATGATGATCAATTAGAATTAAGTTATCATGTGGGTTTTAAAAAAAACAGAGCAGTTTTTTGGACCTCTGATATATATCATGCTCCTCTTCAATGGGCTGGAGGTGGTTCTTTTAGATACTCTATTGCTAGTTTTTTAAAAAAATCAAGTTAAGAATAGTTAGGATCGTAATCAATCCAAGTTTTATTCCAATCCCAAGCCAAAGGCGCTTCAACGTCGTTAAAAGTTTCTATTGAGTTTCCCGCATCCACCCAGGCAATTCCCGCATTTTCAAAAGCATTATCATAGTCCATTACAGCTTCGAGAATCTGGCTTTTTCTTGTTTCACTCCAAGTTAATAATTCTTGAATTGTTGTGGAGCCCACGGAATCAGAGACATCTGATAACACAATATTCCCCGCCATTTCAGGGGGGTCACTGTCCGCTACCTTAGTTTGAATTTCCTTCTGTCCTGAAGTCCATAAAATATAATGAACGGTATTCTCTAGTGCAGGCATGGCGTTTCCCTTATCCGCCCATTTAATAATATAAGAATCATCTATGTTAGTATAGTCGTTATTTGATACTACAATATGAGTGGCCATAAATATTCCTTAGTGTTTTATAATGTAGTTAACCACCACGTAAGGTGAAAAAGTATTGTTTCCCGCTGCCGTTACCGTTCCTGTAAGTGTAGAAGCTACTGCCACAGTACCTGTCAGTGTTCCCGCCAAGGTGTGAGCATGATTGTGCCCCGTTCCTGAACCTGAATTTTCCGTGTTCCGTGGGCTTTGCGGGTGTACGAAGCCTTCTTGTTGTCCCCCTTGTCCTGGCCCTCTTCCTGGGTCGACTGTATTTTGGAACCATATTACGTAATCATGATCATGAGAGGCTAGTTGAGCCGTGGTGAGTGATGTATTGGAAATAGATCCCGTTACCGTTACCGCTTGGTTATTGGTAACAGTATTAGTTGCCGCTTGGTTATTGGTAACAGCCACGGTTACCGTATTAGCACCGCCCGTTGCCGCTAGGTTATAAGTGTTTCCATCGTATCCTTGTGGAGTTTTACCTTGTAGTTGGGGAACATTAAAAGTTGTTGATCCGTTGCCCGCTCCATAGGTATCTCCAAGAACCACATAAAGTTCCGCATAGGTTGTTCGTGATACAGCGGTTCCGTCGCATAATAAATATCCGCTGGGAGCCGTAGTTTTTCCCCAAGGCTTGATTGTACCTACTTCGCTTCTGTTTGTAAAATCCTGTAGATTAGTCATTGTACTTTAGCCTCCAACCATTTGTTGAATCGTAGTATACCAAAGAAACCCCTGCACTGTTAGTTGAAATTGTCATATCGGCTGCATCTCCTTGAACTTTTTCAGCTCCTCCATCAATAGTAATATTATTGGTTCCCGCACTTCCTGTACCATCAATGACTTTTACTTGCATTCCAATTGTAGGAGAGGCGGGTAATGTTATTGTGACTACGTCACTTGAGCAGTCAACAAAAATATTATCGCCGTCTGAGGCTGTATAAGGGGAATCACTATCAGTTTTTTCCACCCATGCTTCGCCTAATCCAGCTAAAGAAAAAATATCGTACCAGTTGGTACCATCAGTAGAAACTAAACGGTACTTACCATTTGCAATACTCATAGTATTGCCTGTAGCTCCTAATCTGGCAGTGATAGTGGCACCACCACTAATATTATTATAAAGTCCGTAAGTTTTTTGAGTTTCTGGAAATTGAATTGTCTGAGTTGCCGAAACAGTCCCTGAGAAAAGTAATGTATTTTGTCTGGCTTGGTTGTTGGCCGCGGTATCGGGTCCGTCGGCATTGGTTAATGTTATCCCAGTTCCTGTTGTAAGAGCAGGTACTGCATATACACCAGCAATAGCGAATTCAAAAACCTGGGAAAAGTTATTGTTGGTAATGGTTCCCCATGTACCTGAATTTTCCCCTGTTACTTGTAATTCCGTTCTAAGACCAGTTGAATACGTTACCATTTAATCTCCTAATACCTTTTTTTAATGATTTTATGCAGCCTTGTCAACTTCTACCCAAACGGCTGTTTGCGAGTCATCCACTTCTTGCCAGAAGGTACCTCGTAATGTTCCTGTACTACTTGTAGCAGAAACCCCTGTTATTGTAAAGACAACATCTGTTTGAATATTCAAGGTTCCTGGGCTCGAAGTTAATAAATTTCCTGTAGCTGCATAGCTTGATTCCTGCCCTGCATCCCCAATATTGGATGTCATGGCTTGGCCAGTAACGGTGATATCAAAATCCGCCGTTCCCGTTGCATCGCCTTCTGATGAAGTTAAATCATTACCATCAACGTCCACATCAACATCAATGTTAATGGTTTCTTCCCCTAGAGAGGAAGTCAGTCCCGCCGCTGTGAGAGTAACATTACAGTCTCCCGTAATGGTGGATGATCCCAATGATCCAGTTGCCACTGTTCCCGTGGGATAAACACCTGGGCTGATGGCAATTAATGGAGCCCCTAAACTTACATCTAATTCTGGTTCACTAGCAGCTACAACCGTTATTGTTGCATCAGCCGTAATTGAGTATGTTCCAATACTTGTTGCTGCTTGAACACCTGATGGGAAGGCAAAAGGAATCATGACTCCCGCGGTAGATGTTGCACCTTGTCCTGTTACTGTAATATCAACATCGGCACTCGCAACAGCGTCACCAGCACTTGCTGTCGCACTGACTCCCGTTAAAGCGTATTCAGTTGCTAAAGTCCCCCAAAGATTATCCCCCCATCCAATTATTGTTCCCGTATCGGCATTGTAGCCCCGTCCCCAACCAGATTGTGCCACTCCTCCCGCCGTTTCCTCTCCTAAAATAGCGGTAAGACCATTAGCCGTGGGACTAACATCCGCATTAGCGGTAGTAGTTACATCATTAGTATTGGAAGTGAGTGTCTGTGATTGTACGACAGTAACATTAGCAATGCCTTCTGCGATGGCATCACCAGCAGTAGACGTACCATAGACGCCAGTAAGCGTGATATTACAATCACCCGTAATAGTGGGCGTTGCAGCGCTTGACGTAAGGCCGTCACCTGTCGCGGCAACGGGTGCGTACTCTCCCCACGCGCCACTGCCCCAAGTCTCTCGGCCCCATCCTTGTAGAGAGGCCATGATTTATTCTCCTATGCGATCCTTAAAATTGCAGCAGTCGCTTCAGCTGCAGGAAACGTAATTGTAAATGTTCCTGAAGTCGAAGTTTTAACTCCACCAAAATCTAAAACACAAACAGCCGCATTGGTTGTTAAACCAGTTACTGTAGAACTGTTATAAATCACGGCAGCTTGTGCAGAAATAGTCGCACTTGTGAATGAAAGATCGGGTGAAAAATCACACACAGCCGTATCAGTTGATAACACGGGAGTCACCGATGTTAATGCTCCGCCACCAGCTGAATAAGTGCCTGAGTTACTTACCTCGTCGGGTGTGTCGTAGATAGTAGTTGATTTACTTAAAGTTGCTTCACTATCAAAAAGCGCCAATTTAAAAGTGTTCCCTGTCGTTGCCGTAAAATCATGCAAAGCTTTCAGGATCTCCACTTTAAAACTGTTACAAACAGCTTGTACTATAGCCATAATAACCTCCTTTAGGGGTTCCTTGATTCGAGAGGGACACGAATGACGCCGTCTCTATATTCGTCCCTACGATCACGCCCCATCTCATATGTGGCAAGATTCTGTACAGACTGATTATATTTTTTATCATATAGTTGTATCATATCTGTCGGACCTTTCAAGTATCCAAGTCCTTCTAATATACAACCATATAACAGCACGTTGGGAGCATTTTGACTGATCCACGTGGAGGTGTTGGACGCCGATAAGTTATCAGGCATCCTTAGATATGCAAGTTCAACAGCTATGTTGGCACTTGGTGTTGGCGCAATATAATGCGTGTCTTGATCCCAATCAGCATAATACTTAGGAGTACCCGTTGCTGTTCTATCAGGCCAATACTCTGTCATAAATGAAATATCCTTCTGTAGCAAGGTTGTTCTTACATCCGAGACAACAATTTGAAGAAATCGAGTAGCCCTCCAGTCTCCTGGAAGGGAAAGAAAAGCGTTATCTACGGTTAAATTAGCCGTATCATATTTACGGTAATAACTGAGATCCACTTCCTTAAATAATTTATTTTCAACATTCACGATGAATGTATTAATGACAGCATCCGTGAGTACATCACTGGATGTCTCCGTGTAATTTCTTACGTTTGTTAATAAATCAGAATAATCGGTCATGTTGTAGTCACTGTAACCTTTCCTACAAAACTATGCAACAAAGTTGGCTTATTGGGTTGTTGAACCCCTAACGGTTGCATACTTCTTACAAAGCCTGGATAAGACACCCCATTGGCGTAGTAGAGAGTGACAGCTTCTTGCAGTGTTTCAAAACTATTTACGTTTGTGCCAATTCGTCCCACATAGACTGTGGAATTGGCAACTTGAGGCATTGCATGTTGCAACGCTTCAAAATCAGTAGGATGATTTTTAGGATCGATCTGAGCGGCTTTTGGCTCAAATTCACTGTAGTGAACCCACACTCCATTCCATTCCTGTACCATTTCAGTGTAAGGATAGGCCATCCCATCACGATCGGAAATCCTTTGAGCGAACTTACCGGTAGCGTATTTACCCATTAGTTAATCCATGTTTGCCGCGGAACCACACTATAACTAGCTTTCTCCACGTCTTCATTGGCCGCGCGCTGGAACTCCTCCTCATAGAGAGGTTTAAGTAAAGCGACACGATCTGGTTGATATTTCAATGCCATATAATAAGCCAATCCCGCAACCATGCAGGGAATGAATCGAAATGGAATTTGTGCGTTATTCGTATAGCTGCCAGCATCAAACATACGAATTAAGGCATAATAAATAAAAGTATAGTCACTTGAAGGTTCAGGGTACAGATAAACTGTTGGATTTATTGTTCGTTCAAAATAAAACTGTGTAGGACGTCCTGATGTTGATTTTACAGTATAATTCCAATAAGTGCTTCTGCCAATTCTCGTCATCGCAAAATCATTATTACTGCTGTCGCGCATCACACAATTGGTGATGTCAATAATGGTCTGGGTGTCCCCTCCCGTGAGCAAAGTCGCTCCTGACAAGGGATTAGTGAATCCTGCTGATGCAACAGCAATTTCTTGTTTTTGAATCGTCCATAGATTAAGGCCTCTATTCGCCCAATCGGCAAACATGATGTTAAGAGAACGGCGCGCGGTTTTTATTTCATAACCAGTACGGTCTTGCAAACCGCACCGTTCAAAAGCCTCTTCTACAATATCATCGATTGCAAGGTCGAAACTCGCTGTGGAAGCATATGTTGGCATCGATTACTTCGCAATCCCCATACCACGCTTGGCTATTCCGCCTCCGCGACGTCTAATTGCTCCACCTTTCTTGTAGCCTCTGTTAAGTTCACCGATGACTCGTCTTTTCTCAGCTCTTCGATTAGGGTTCATGCGTTCTGCATCAATACGACCTACTTCCTCTAGTAAATTCCTTCTTCCTGATCCACCTGCTTGACGCTTAATTGCGCCACCATCAGCTTTAGCAATGCCTTTTCCTCTTTTAGCGATGCCTCCACCTCGTTTATTGATAACACCTTTGCCTTTGCCACTACCAAATTTTCCGTAAGATTCATCAGCGCTTGCTTTTAGTTCTTTTGCAGTGCGAGGTTTTTTAATTCTCTCCGCAACAGACTCGTCTTTACGAGCTTTATATCCTTGTGCCATATTAGCCTCCTTGGCGATTATACTTCTTCCAGGATCGTCGCTTGTGCTTATTCTTCGGCTTCGACCTAGGAGATCTTCCTATACTAGTCCTTTTTTTGACGGGTGTAAAGTATGATGAACGCGTGAATATTTGAACCACTAGCCTACAATTTTCCTGACGTTAATTGCGTTTTCTTTCCCCTTGTTCTCCCCTATCTCGAATTCTATCTCTTCTCCTTCTGTGAGTGTGTCAATACCCGCTTTTTCCAAAGCCGATACGTGCAAAAAGACATCCTTGCCTTCTTGTTCAATAAATCCATATCCTTTGGCGGGATTAAACCATTTAATTTTTCCTGTAGTCATTAGTTTCCTTATAGTTATTTATTATTCCATTTTTCCTTGGACCTAAGTGTCCATCTCTCAAATGCTTCTTTGCTTATTTCTTTCTTTATCATCTTCGCCCCTTCGGGGAGATCCGTATGTAATGTCAATATTTCCCCGTCATCACTCAATTCCACGAGTGCTGGTCCGCAGAATGCGTTCTTTGTATAATCTGTTTCCTTTTTCTTGAGTATTCTTACTTCCTTCATGCACGAAGAGAGTGATTCCATTGGAACATACTGCGTCATTCGATGCTCACTATCATTCATATTCCCGAATATGAACATGACGATTACGCTAATTACTTCCATTATTAGCCTCCCTTAGTTTATCCTTGAGCTTCTCCACGTCCCCCATTAAACGTTCTATGTCCTGCTGCGCTCTCTTTATATTTACGGAATTACTCATCATTGACTCCATTTCTTCCTGCATATGCTCAAGCTGAGATGCCATAAATTCAATTAATAAATCCTGCTGACTATCCGCAGGCAGGGAACCAAGCTCTCCGCGAGGCCATTTTATGCGGAATTCCGTGTTTTTTGTGAGGTCTGACTCGGACAGTGTTACACGCGTCTCAAGAGTATTTAGCCTCTCCTGGATTCCGAAAAACGCCCAGACGCCGACGGCTGTGGCCGATAATATGGCCAAAAGGTTCCGCATAGGCATGCTGATCGCCGTTTTATCCGATACATCGAATCTGTCGTTAGCCATTTAGTCGCCGTAGCTGTATGAACCACCCTTGGTCTGGTTCTGCTGCATCATGTCAGTTGAATTATTTAAGAGGTTGAACAGCTGCTTGTGCTGGTCCATGATCTCCTTGTCTTTCTTATTTCCTTGTCTGAGGTCTTTCTTGATCTGTTTCATGTCTTGCATCAGATTTTCCAAATCAATTTTCATCTTGACCTGATTCTCAATGACGTCTTTTTTATTCTCTTCCTCGAAGCTTTTGTACATCTGATCCACGCGAGAATCAAGTTTCGAGACGTACCATATGACTGCCACACCCTGAATTATCACAAATGCCACAACGGCGAAGGATATCTTTAATCCGTTCATTGTTGTACCGCCATAATAATTACTCCTCCAACAATCCAAATAGCATATACAGTTATAATCAATTCCATCTTACTCCTCCCATAAAAACTCCTGTTTCACGGTTACCTGCATTGAATCCTTTGTCTGATCCTTGCTGTCATTAGCCTTGTCCACCTCATCTTGCCCGTAGGTTGTACTTACAGTTGTTTTATGGGGTTTCATAGACATACCAGAATATACACATCCATACATATTAAGAGCACTAATGATAGCTAGGCTAAACATTAGCCTCCACATTATTTTCTATCCATAAATTACATTAACTTTAGTAGCGTGATTAAAGAAAACATAAAGATCAGTATCAAATTTTAATCCCATTTCAGGAAAATCAAATTGAAGCATGTCCTCTGCTCCTGCTTTAATAGCAGGGGTAACTTGAGTAAATTTAACAGTGCCACTTGCACCATCATCTACCAAATCAATCCTACCTTCAGTAGCACCACATTGAACAGTTAATCCTAAAACTCGTGCAGGGGCACTAAGTGTATTAGTTCCTGCCGATACTTTAGTTGTTACTTGACCACTAGCAGTTAATTGTTTTGTTTTAACATCAAACATATTATCTCCTATAAAAGGTAGGGCTTTTACACCCTACCTTGGTTAATTGTTATTACTTAGTAGTTGAACTACCAAAGCTTCTAGAACTAATCGCTTTAACATAATCAACCCACATAATAGCTGCGGTTGTTGTATTGTTTTTAGTTCCCATCATAAGTCCTAATGCCAAATCATCAGGTAAATTAGTAGTTGCAATTGATGCGACAGGCAAAGGCTGTTTTCCAACAGGACCTAAGTATGCTTGAATCACAGCAGTATTTACATTACCATTTGATCCTTGAGGAACAATGTTAAATCCAGCAATAAATGAATTACTTGGAGTCGCTAATTGAGTAGCACTAGCTGTTTGTAATGCACCATCTTCAATTACAAAAGTAGATCCAGTATAAGGATCAACTAATGCATCACTTGAAGTAATAGTTCCATTCTTTTCACAATGAAGGTATAAACTTGTTCCAGCAGTAATAGAATCAGGATCAGAAAAGTTAGAGAAATATAATCCATCAGTAATATTTACTACTCCTGAAGTTACATCTGTATCAACAAATCCAAGAACCATTTCTGTTACTGAAACATCTTCAACTGCTACTCTAGCTTCAAAACCAGCATTCATTAGAGTGCTTAATTGAAAAGCAGTAAAAGTATTAATTTGGTTATAAGCATCATTAGTTGCATTTACTTCATCTAATTGTAACCATCCACCTACAGCATCTGCTATTGGTGCAGCGGTTTGAGTACTAGCAGTTTGGCTTAAATACCATCCTGGTGAACCTCTTCCATTATTACTTGTATTTGTTCTTGTAATGGCTGAATAAAAATCATCCATAAACGAAGTTTGGCCTAGAAAGTCATATCCCCCACCTTGTGTGTTGGTAACGGGAAATGGATCAGGCATCATTGCGTTCTTTAACGGGCTTTTATCTTTAACCACGTTAGTAACGCCATTATTAAAATGTGTTGTCATGTCAGTCTCCTTTTAATTTGACCAGTAAATACACCGTCCTCATGACGTGTATTCACCAACATTAACAATGATAGTTGTAAAACAAAAAAGGCGGTCTTGCAACCGCCTTCTTCTATCTGGGAGGATCCAGTGTAAGTTTTGTCTAACTGCCTTGAGATGCGTAAACACAACGAGGATCAGAGTAACCAAAGCTATATCTCTCACGTGCTTTGTATCTCATGTTTCCTGTATCAAAATCGCCTTCCATGCCAGTGGCAAGGGCAGCTCTTGTGAAATGTTTAAGTCCGTTAGGACAGTCGGTTTTAACGAACCATGCATCAGTATCTGTTAGATAATGGTTAACTGTGTAACCACCTGGTAGCATGCCCATATTTTTCAGAGCGTTAATATCGTTGTCAGCGGTACCGACACGAAGAGTTGAGTTCAAGACTCTGTCAACCACAAACTGAATGTTTACTGGAATAATTAATTTATTCCCTTGCATTGCAATTTTTAGTCCTCTTTCATCGATAAAACCAGCAATATCAATCATCGCCTGTTCTAATGAGGTTTCGTTAATATCTGCGTCCGTCGCAGATCTGTTAGACCAGGTTCCACCTAGTGCAGTTGGGTGAGCAGTGTTAGCTAATGTAACGCCGTCTCCACCAGTTGTTGCAAATGCTGTGTTTAATACATCAGCACCCCTAACTTGTTTAGTGTAAGCCATTGAACGTGCCAATGCCTTTGTATATCTAGCAGATAAAGTATCATATAAATTATCTTCTACAGCTTCTTCTGTTAAAGCAAATGCTAGTGCAATTGTTTCGTGAGTGTAACGTGCGGTGAAAGATTCAGAAGCGGTATCAAAACCTACTGCTGCTCCTTCTGCTTTCACGTTAGCTTGTCCGAAACCAACTAACATAACTTCTTCTTCAAAAGCTCTATCTGATGATTCATTTTCAAAAATTTCTGCTGCTTCGTTTTCGTAGCGTGCGTATTCCAAACCGAACAGGGCATTCAACCCAGGCTCTAATTCTTTCGCAAGCTGTGCTCTATTAATAGCCATATCTTACTCCTATATTCCTGATGTTGAATCCATGTAATGGAGGTTGAGTTTTACGACCGCTAATCGGCCTGCTGCTGTTTTGTCAACGGCTCCTGCTGCTGTTGAAGCTTGATCATCAAATCCTATAATTTTCAGATTTAATGCTGCTCCTGGAGCTGCAAGTGTACCAGTAGCTAATTCACCAAGTGAATAGCCGCTAGTATCAGTGCCGGTTATTGCTGTTGCAAGGTTAGCGTTTGCAAATAAATCTGCATCTGCTAACGCACCATCAGCGTTAATGACAAAGAGAGCGTGAGGGTTATCAGCGACAAATGCCGTAGCTTCTGTAGACGCCTTAACCGCTGCATAACCAGGCCAGTACGCTGACCAAGTTGGTGTTCCATCAGTTGCGATATATCGACAACCCATAAAGACACCTAACAAAGGTACAGTACCGCCATTGGCGTTACCAACAATATCAATTAAACCAGTTGCTAGAGGTATCACAGGGGAACCAGTCCAAATTAAGGACGTGGAACCAGTAGTTGCTCCATCAAAGTTTAAAGGATAGGCGTTCACGCCTTGGTTATTATAACTTGAGCCTGATCTTTCGTAAGGACGTAGACCAAAAGCCGCATTTATATTAGCCATAATATGTCTCCTTTTGACAATATGATAGAGACATTGGCCTTAACCATTAAGACTTTTTGTTTCTACCAAATTCTACCCTACTTTGCCTCTCTTTAGAGATTGGCATTGAAGGGTGCTCTTGTTTCATGAGATCATTTTCAATGGATGTTTTTTGATCGTCGGTTAAGCGCCTGAAGTAAGCGTCTCTGTCTTCTTTTACCTCAATCGGACATCGCATTAATAATAATCCTCCAACTCCGATAACACCTTTGTATTTTCCCTCTAAAATGGAGGGAAGATCTACTCTGCCTGGATATTCACTTATATTAACAAATTCATATCCTGAACGTAAACGACCCAAAATGTTTTTTTCATCTTGTTCGCCTCTGAACTCAGCACGAACCCAACGATGGTGAAAACCTTCGGGGGGATCGGGTGCTTCTAAACTTGAAGGAGGAACCCATCCTCTCTTGCGAGCTTTTATTGTTCGGGTCTCAATTTTGCGTGGGGATTTTTTTATCTTTTCAGTCATTATATTATGCCTCCTTCACGTGTTTTGCATATTCCTCTAATGGCACACCTAATTTTTTTGCTATCGCAACCTGCGAAGGCGTGAGTCTTACGGTTCGGCGTCCAGTTTTCGTCGATCGATTTGCAGAAGCAACTGCCTGGACGGGTTTCAGGTTGCTACTATTTTCCCCTATCTTACTATCTTTAAAGCGATGTGGAAACTCTTTTTTTATTCTTAAGTCAATTTCTTCGTAATATTCGTCAGAACGAGGATCAAAACCCTCTTGTTCAGTTAATTGTTGATGTAATCCATAAGCAGCATAGGTCATTATTTGATCTTCACCAAACCATGAATTTTTTTCTGCCCATTCTGTAGCACGTTTATCTGGTGGCGGCGGGCTTGAAGGATTAGAGTAATAAGATCTTCTATCTGGAGTTCCATCAGCCTTGCGAGGACCCTCGTATGAAGGATCAACAATTGGTTTAATTTTTTCTAGCCTTCTTTTTTCTCTACCTACCCTATCTTCTTCTTGAGTAAGAGCGGCAATTTCACGTTGATAGTTTACTTGACCTTCAACGTCCCCGTTAGTTATAGAATTTTTTAAATTAGTTTTAGCCGCATCAATTTGAGATTCAATGCGAGCGGATAAATCTGAAACATATAGTTTATCAGTTTCAGAAGATCTGGTTTTTAATTTAGAATTTTCTTCTTGAACTTTTTTTGCGTACTCAACAGCGGCTTGTTCACGTCGTTCAGACTCACGCATTTTTCGAGTAAGTTTGTCAATACGTTTTTTAACACCTGCGCTGTATTCCTCTAGTTCATCTTTGTTTTCGGTGGTTTCTTTAACTTCTTCTTTAACTTCTTCTTTAACTTCTTCTTTTGTTTCAGGTGGAATTTCTCTAATATTACTTTCCTCTGTTGTAACCTCTGATTCATTTACTTCTTCTTTTAAAGTTACTTCGACATCGTTACCGCTTGTATCTAATGGAACCATTTTTTCTTCAACCATAATATTCTCCTAAAATAAACTTGCTGGCAGTATATCTTTTGGATGATCAATGACTGCCAGTATTTCATCGTCATTCACTATTCTCAGTTCTCCGCCTTCAATGCGAATTCTGGATCCAGCATATTTAGTAATGAGTACCCAATCAGTTACTTTACACCAAGCTCCATTTGGAAAGCGTTCTTTATCTTTGTAAGCATCAGGTCCAACCTTTAATACACGGCAAACATTTGTAGCTATCTGTGCTTCGGCCACAGTTTCGTCAGTAAGATGTAAACCTGCTTTCGTTTTTTTCTCTAGTAATAAAGGAAATAAAACAATCCTAAAACCTGTGGGTTCTGGAACCTTTCCTATTTCTTTTTTTGTTTTGTAGGGTTTTTCGTTAATATCAATGATATTAGTTTCTGGTATCAAAATCTTGGGCTTCATCTTCATAGCGCTCCTGTTTTTTTAGCAGGTCCGTGAGTTCCTGTACTACTTCATTATAAGCATGTAACTTCCCTAAAAGATACTTATATTCTTCCAAGGTTTTTACATCCGATGTTATAACTTGATTTACTTGATCTTGTCTAGTTTTTATTATTTTTTTAAGATAATCTACAATTGTTACTATATCCATCTAAGAACACTTTTTCATTATTTCGGAAAGTTCAACACATCTTCTTGGTGTCTGTTTACTCCAGCGCGAGTCAAGCATCTGTACGTGGGCCTCGAAATAGTCTTTTTCTTCCAATGCCAAAAGCATTTTTGAAAATTTCATTACGCCTGCAGTTCCAAGTTGATATACCATCTCTACAATACATTCCCAAGCATTAGGATGAAGATCTGTAATATGTCCCACCAATGTGTGGGCTCCTTCTTTAGCTTCTTGTAAATCTTTTAAAAATAATTCATAAAGTTCTTCTTCAGGGTATTCGACTTCTTCTTCAAATATATCGGTAGGTTTTACTAAATGGCCATACCCAATCGTAGAAAATCCTCTGGTATCTTTATAAATTTTTGGAACAAATCCTTCATGTTCCATAATTCTTTCCTCTAATGTCATGTATATATTTTTGTTTGGGGTCTTTTATTTGGTAGCATACGACCAAAGCCTCTCGGTTTAACAATCACAAAACCACCATGCTTATAATCCTTTGCCCATCTCTTAGCTATTTCTGGTTCATTAGCAAATAAAAACTTTTTTTGTTTTTCTGATTTAAACGGCATCGGCGTCTTCCTCCTTTGGTTGATATACATATACACGGCACTTACAGTTGGGGCACGATAAATTGGTTACCATCTTATCCTCATCATCCTCTATGTCGTGGTCACCGCCCCATATTAACTCGACGTTGCAATGCCAGCAGTTCATTTTTTCTTTCTTAATTTAGCTAATGTTTTTGCAAATCTAGCACGCTGCCCTAATTTACCTTTTGCTTTTGCAGCCTTATTTAATTTCTTTAAAGGAATTTTTTTTCCTTTTTTTATGCCCAGAGACTTACGCAACGAACCGGGTTTTTTAATAGCTTTTTTAATATCTAGTTTTTTCTTTTTTACCGCTCCCCCCTTTTTTTTATTAACTGCAGCTCCTGTTAGATCTTGACCCCTTAAGCCCATACCTGTTGGATCACCTTTAGGTTTAGTAGCAATAACAGCTTTCATACCTGCTGCATTAGCTTTCATTTGTGGAACGGTTAAATCCTTTGCCGATAGTCTTGCCATTTCAATCGGTTCCTTCCCAATTTTCGTTGGTGTCGTCGAAATCCTCCTCTTCGTCAATGATCTCTTCAATCCTCTCAACTATCGCTTCTTCTTTTGCATGAAGAGCTGCAAGCTTGTCTAATTCCTTTTGTATTTTTTGTAGTGGTGTTTGTTTCTTTTTCTTAGCCATAATTTCTCCTTATTTGGTTAAGCCTTTGCTCTTCTCAAAACTGCGGAGTCCGGCGACGCCGAGCATTGAAGTGACAATTGCTAGCAAGGGGCCAGTTTGAATTTCAGGAGCAGTTAAATCTAATCCTGCAAATTTAGCGTACCATTCTATACATGGAGATAAAATAAATTCAAAGAATAATGCAAGCCCTCCGCACCAGCCGATGAAGGGCCGCCAGCCCGAAACAAATACGGACCGGTGACCAGCTTCTTTAGCGTTTACATCCAATTGCTTTTCAGCAAGTTTTTGCTGGATGCGTTGCATTAAAATCTTTTTGTCTAGCACTTCCTCATCTGAGGTATGCAAATCATCAATTACACCAGCGATCTGTTTTAAGGCTCCGTTCTTACCGCCTAACAATCCACTGATGAGGTTTAACATTATACAGCCCCTGAAATTTTTCCTAGAACTATAATAACAACAATGGCAACAATCCCGGCCTTAATCCAGTCCTTCATGCCCCACTCGCTCCACTCTTTCAAGTGTTGCCATATATCTTTTAAAAGTTTCATAAAACCTCCTTTAAAAAAAGTTAGTCTACCTTATGTTCACAGTTGTTGCAACCACATGCTTGACATGTACTACCATCACTGCAATGACAACCATGCCCACAGTTTGTGCACTCCATTAAAAAAGACCTTTAAAAGGTACCTTTTTAATTTGCATTTTACTGCGTTGGCCTTTTGGTCCACTACCTAAATTTTGTTTAACTTTAGGACCTTCCGCACTGGCAGTGTATGTATCAACAATTTTTTCCTGATTAACAAATTTTCCTGCATAAGGATTCATGTCCTTACTCACAGTCATCTTTGCATTAGGATATAATGAACCATTAATATATTTTGGTTTAGGGTTATTTAATGCCATAATTTATCCTTTAGTGATATGTTATTTGTTTAGACTTTATTATAAAACTTTTATCAGCAAAATCAAATAAGATTTCTGCATCTTTGGCTCCCACAGTTTCCACAAGGATAAGCTTGGCTACACTGATTAAAGCGCCTGAAAAATCAATAGGATTAAGTTTTTCTGTCTCTATGATTTCTCGAGCCTTTGTATAAACCTCATTAATTAATTTATCGGGATTTCCTATCATATTTCATCCTTTTTTGTTTTTCCTGATCCTGCATTTTTTTTAAAGTAACACGAGCTCTAAGTTCAGCGATATCTTCTATAGAATCTATCTTCTCTGTTTGCAGCTCTTCTTTTTGTTTAAACTTCATTTGATCTAAAGCAATTTTTTCTTTGCCTTCATTTACTTTGCGTTGAACATCGGCTGCTTGTATATCTAATTCTTTTTCACGAAGCTCTACTAATTGATCCGCACCCTGTGCCTCAAGCATATCTTGCTCTTCCGCTACCATATTATTAGTTAGCTCAGCGATGCGTTCAGCGATGCGAGATTCAATTTGCGCTTGCGCTTGCTGCATTTGTTGCTGCATCATAGGGTTTTGCGCAGCCCCTGGATCTTGCTGCATTTGCATTTGCATTTGCTGTAACTGCGGTCCTGCCTGTTGCATAATTTCTTCACGTGCCATTAATGCAACGTGTTCTGAAATATGTCCTTGCAATAAAGCCAGGACCTGTAAGTTTGATTTAACCAATGAACTCGACATAAAAGCACGGTGTGCGTCAATGTGCGCTTGATGATTTTGTCCTTCAAAAGCGCGAAGAGTTTTTAAACCCAATGCCATAGCATTCTCGATTCCCGGATCAACGGGTTGGGGTTGAGGAGGAGGAGGTAAAAGCGCTTCAATGTTTTGAACATTTAAAGCTTGATACATTCTACGATACGCTTCTTGTAAATTATGCTGTTCAGGCGCGGCTTGCGCTAGTTGTAACTGCATTTGCGCCAGTGCCACACGTTGTGACATTGAAAACATGTTAGGGTCCGAAACAGGGATAACATCAACTCTGTCATCAAAATCCGTTTGCTTGACCATTTGATTTCCACCCACCACCATGTATGGATATTCCGGAGGAAGGAAAGTACCAAAAACACTTGCCAGTAGTTTAAATTCATGTTTTTGCGAATAATGCAAACGTTTATGGATTGCGCTCATTACTTTAGCGCCTTGTTCCATCATGGCTAGGGTGGTTCCGACAGGTGCATTTGTGTTTGTTTCTGATATTTTCATATCAGCAATCGCTGCAAATTTTTGTCCAGCGTCTACACAAAAACCTAATAACTGAAATAACACTTGATCAGGGCCTTTATATGGAAGCGGCATTAAGCCAGCCCGCAAGTCCCCGCTTGGTGCGTCTATGTCTCTAAATTCTCCTGGTTGTAATGGTGCATCATCATCGGCAATTCTAATTCCCCTGGCCTTAAAACCTGCTGGTAAGTTTGATAACGTTCCGGCATCAATAAGTTGACGAAGCGTGGAGGTAGCCGTTCTTGATAAACCCCCGAGCATATGGATAAGACCAAAACCATAAAAACCCAAACCTGGAAGAAACTTATAATGAACAAAATATTCAATTTTTTTTCTAAGTGGATCGTCTTCTTTATAATTTCGGTAGATGGATAAAACTTTGTTGGATCCTTTGTCAACAGTAACAACATAAGGTATTTTAATACCGGTTGGCTCCCCGGTTTCCCCGTCTTTATCTTCGAATCCCGGTATGTCTAAATCGCAATGTACTTCATATAAAGTATATATCTCATCCGCATAGGCAACTTTGTTAATTCCCTCTAACTGATTGTACTTTTTCTGTATGGATGTCTCGTCATCGCTGACTTTGACGTCAATGTCCCTGTAAAACCCCGCAACCTGCTGTTTTAACAGGTCATTCTCTGATATTTTTACAATATGCGTCACCCGTTCCGCCGACTGCAAGTCCGTTGCTAAATAATTTACTACTAAATCCTCACTTGGTATAAATTTTGACACCGCCGCCTGTCTTGTAGCGTCATAATAGACTTTTTTGAAAGCGGACCCCGCAAGAGGCAAGTGAAACAGCAACTGATCCATGTCAGGCGTGTATTCTTCCATCTTATCAGTGATCTGATAGTTCATAAAGTCCTGAACCCTGTCCGCCTGCGCTATAATTTCCGGTGTTTCGACTCCGAGTACCTCTGTTTTCACCGGTCCCGCCGGTGGTAAAAGCTCCTTAAAGGCCTGCGCCTGGAAAGCTGTCACTGATTCCGCCAACAGTGGATGCGTTACACCGCTTGCGCCCTGAAAAGGCTCCGTTCTTTCATCATACTTAAAGCCCAATAGGTCCAATCCCTTTGTATAGGCAAATTCCCACTCGTGCCGTGATTCGTGATCCGAGTCAAACTCCTGAACTATGTCGGACGCTATCCTGCCCAGCGCTGAATCATCCAGGACTTCCGCTAAATTGTCAGCGAAACCCGCTTCAAGGTCCGGCGCTGACGGATCAAAGTCAACAACGGCTCCACCGTCATCTGTTTCCTCTACTTCAATCTCCTCTTCCGCATTTAATCTTTTAACAACATCACCCTCTTCAACGTTCAGGCTTACATCGTCTTCAATAACGGAAACATTTTCC